>Ga0247842_10001298_pt1 | contig 42697 bp, 37 predicted proteins | sample LaCruzMarch2015__3_FD_192411 | JGI IMG/M metagenome (GOLD analysis project Ga0247842, IMG submission 192411) | Freshwater microbial communities from meromictic Lake La Cruz, Castile-La Mancha, Spain - LaCruzMarch2015_19m | ecosystem: Environmental > Aquatic > Freshwater > Lake | place: Spain...
TCATGCCGGGATCTTTCAGACTTCGCGTCCTCCCCCGCCATCTCGCGGAGGCGGCACTCCTGCCGCCCCCTCAAACGTTAGCTTACACTATCGTTCAGTGAATTGACTTGGAAGCCCTTGCACTTCCTTTGGACTTTCGTCCTCTGGCTTGCAATTGCTTGCAATAACTTCTCTCTTTCCTTCGCTTATCAATTTAATAAATCAGGTTGCTTTGAACATCGCTGTTCTCAGCTTTTTCGGCTCAGCGCCTAGCACCGTTGTTTTGCGTGCTCTGCTAACATACACTATTTCGTTTCATAGTGTCAATACAAATTTCCACTATTTCCGAAACCGTAGCCAGCTATTATGTACCGTTTCCATTGCTTTCCACGTCACAATCACGCAAGCCGAAGTGGATACTACCGGTTTTATCGGAATACGTCTAGAGGGTTATACAAAAAATAATCCATTTTTATCATACAAGGCGACAAACGTATATAAATCTGATATCCTTTCCCAGGCTGAACACCGATACCGACATGGTGTACAGTTGCAATGAACGTCAAAGCATGATGCATAAAGAGAGGAAAGCAATATGAATCTAGTATTTCTTGGCCCTCCAGGAGCCGGAAAAGGGACTATCGCTGCGCTAGCGAAAACCACTCTGGGTATTCCCCATATCTCAACAGGAGACTTGTTCCGTGAGGCAATTAAGAATGAGACTGAATTAGGCAAGCAGGTGAAATCCATACTGGCGGCCGGCGATCTAGTCCCAGACAGCGTGACCGTTGCCATGGTGGAAGAGCGTTTTAGGAATCATGATACCAAAAAAGGCTTTATCCTGGATGGATTTCCCAGGACCATCGCCCAGGCAGATTCCCTAGCCGGTATGAGAAAAATCGACCACGTGGTGAATTTCCTTCTGGATCGCGATAAAATCGTAGCCAGACTCTCAGGAAGGCGCATGTGCAAGAGCACTGGACGGATTTACCATATACTGTTCAATCCCCCAAAAACCGAAGGTATCGACGACGAGACCGGAGAACAGCTGCTCCAACGTCCTGATGACCACGAGGATGCGATTCTCAACCGCTTGAGTGTGTATGAGAAACAGACCTCTCCGTTGATAGAGTACTACCGGGCAAAAGGGCTGTTGCGTGACATCGATGCCAGTGGAGCCCCCGAAAACGTTCTCAAAGCCACGCTCAAAGTGATTGCCCGGTAGACATCTCCCTATAACCGTGGTGATCATCGCACAGTGGATCTGCATATACCCATGTAGGGCTGACTATTGAAACCGTGGCTCTTTGCTTGAGAGGAGGCTTTCAGGAAAGAGCCACCTGTAATATTATCGATTATTCCCGATCTGGTTCCCCTGGAATTCCATCCGGCTTCTCCTCAGAGGAATTGCCGGAATCGACTCCATCGTTTTCAGCCTTCGCTGCGTATTTTGCTGCCAGCAGAGTCCAGGACAACCCATCACCCCGGCCTGTCGCCACTTCCAAAGAAGCCATCAGGTTGAACAACTCCTCTGAAAAAGCCTTCTGACTGAACAATTCCCTGGCATGGAACCAGGCTTCTTCCAGTTTACCTTCCACTTGGTACCTATGGATCAGCAGTAGGCGGGTTTTGGTATCCATAGGATCAAGAATAAGGATATTCTCCCAGACGGGGCAGGCTTCCCCCTCTTTTCCGGAAATAGAAAGCACACCGCCTTTCAAAGCCAGGAAACGTACATTTTCCGGATACATATCGACAAGACGGTTGATGGTTGAAAGAGAGCCAGAGAAATCTCCTGATTGGGCTTGGGCAAGGCATAGATTGTAAAGAATCCGTTTGTCATTGGGGTATTTTTCCAAGGTAGCTCCATACAACTGCGCGGCCTTGAGGTAATCGCCGTTTTCCGAAAGGATATTCCCCTTGGACAAGGTCTGTGCAGGGGAATCCACATGGACAGTTGATGGGGAGACACATGATATGGCCAGCAGGAAGCTTGCGGATATGAGCAATAGCCAGGCGATCCTATGGCAAACCAAATGCCTCACCATGTCTCCTTTCAGATCCCATCAATGTCTATCAAAGCCGATGGACCGGGATCTGTACCCATGCTTTACTAAAAAACAACCTAGGAAAAACTACCAGGGGTTTCCTTCAGTTGTTATTGCGTCCCAGCACCGTAGCTTCGATTTCCTTAACCTGCGACCGGTACAGACTGGTGATATTGGTACCATAATCGGCCATCAGCTGTATCATGTTCCTTGGATTGTCGGTCTCATCACAGCCATTAAGACGGTCCCCGGCGTCCCCAAGGCCCGGTAGGATGTAAGCCTTCTCATTGAGCACCGGATCCATCCATAAAGTATAGACTTCCGCCCCCTCAATGGCCCGCACCACGCGCAGTGCGCCTTTCAAAGCGGAGATCACATTGATGAACTTTATTGATTTCGGCTTGATTCCCTGGGAGGCAATATACTTTACAATTGTAACCAATGAACCGCCAGTAGCATTCATTGGATCGGCAAAAATCAGATCCTTCCCCTCAAGCTGGTTGAGATCGAAGAATGAACGGTCCAGATCAAGTACGTAATCCATATTTTTTTCGTTCTTGGAATCATCCCGTTTGATTTTGAAAAGCGCGAAAGGTGTTATGAAAGAATTTGAGGAGTATTCCTGGATCTCCTTACTGACAATCATCGAAGGCAGCAGGGCTCCGCGGAGCATCACACACATCACTGAATTCTCAATCAGTGAATCGACATCGGGAATCTTGTGGATAGCGTAGTTGCGTACCGGTATGGTAACCGGTGTCTGGGTGACAATACTGCGTTTCAAAGGAAGCGCGCGGTCAGCGAATACATGGGAGAACAGCAATTCATAAGCCCGCTGTACGTAATAGAGGAATTCCTCATGCTGGGTCTTTGGATCGCGTAGCTTGGCAATCAACCGTGAGGCCGATCCGTGCTGGACCTGGGGAGTCTCAAAGGAATACACGTGGATTCCCGGTTCGGACGAAACCACTTCCTTCAGGTATTTCCCAATACCATCGAAAATCGGTATCATAGTTTCCTGAACCCTTTCCCTATCGGCCCCAGAGGCTCCCTCCATGGTATAAAACAACTTGATGGCTTTGTCATAGAGACCTTCGACATGCACGATCCTGTCTTTGTCACTTTCAGTCAGAAAACCGTCGAGATCGGTTGCGTGCAATATTATTTTATTCATTGTCATCCTCCCGTCGAGTCGTCGTGGAGGCCCGGTCAGGAGCTGCTCCGGAAATCAAGTGTACCTGATACTTTCAATTTGAGCAACTCGGATAACGGTATGCGGCTTGAAAAGGAGACCATAAAAAAAAACTGCCCATGTTATACACAATGGACAGCCAACATCTCCCGGGGGAATTGAACCCCCGTTGACGGGATGAAAACCCGTTGTCCTAACCACTAGACGAGGGAGACATTTCAAAACCGCATAGCTTTGTACCACACCCGGATGAAAGCGTCAAGTAGGTTCAATCATCCAGTAACGGAAAATGCATCTGGAGACGCCTTTCGGGTATTATTCCGCCAAATGGTAGATTGCGATGATCTCGTCGATTCCCAGTGGAATATAGGATTTCAATGGAGAAGAACCCCCATTCGTGCTCATCTCGGCCAGGTGGCGGTATTCGGAAGAATCCACTCCTAACTCAGATACGGTGCGTGGCATGCCCAGTGCGGCAAAATAGGCCTGCATCGCCTCGATTCCCTTAAGAGCCGTCCGTTCGGGATGGTCATGATCCATATCGACTCCCCAGATGCGGACAGCTCCCTGGGCAAATTTCCGCACATCCAGATGGTAGATGAAACGGGCCCAAGCGGGGAAAAGGACTGCTAGTCCGGCTCCATGCGACACACTGTCATGCAGACCTGAGACATCGTGCTCGATTTTATGGGCTGGGAACGGAGCCAGTTTACCGCAACCGGTCAAACCGTTGTGGGAGAGGCTGGAAGCCCACATCAGAGTAGCCCTGGCTTCATAGTCCCGCGGATTGGCCATTGCTGTCAAACCGGCGTTCTTAACGGACACCAACAGTCCTTCGGCAATCCTATCGGTCAATTCTGTATCGGTGTCGGCAGTATAATAACGCTCCAGGGTATGCATCATAGTATCGACAATTCCACAAGCAGTTTGGTATGGTGACACACTATAGGTCAGCTCGGGATTCTCAAAGGCAATCTCAGGTCTGACCAAATCTGAATTAAGTGAGCGTTTCAGATGCAGGTCAGGATTGGAAATCACATGTGAACTGCTCATTTCACTGCCGGCGGCCGCAATAGTAAGCACCACGCCCAAGGGGAAACAGGTCTTGGGTATTATCTTATCCACAATCAGCTTCCATGGATCGATGCCGTTGGCTAAACCAAGGGCGATACTTTTAGCAGAATCGATCACACTGCCCCCGCCGATGGCGAGGATGAAATCAACCTGCTCCTGTTTGGCAAAGGCAATTCCTTCCCGGACAAGGCCGATTTTCGGATTTGGCTCCACGCCTCCCAGCTCCAGCCATTTGATTCCCGCACTATCAAGGCTCTTCTCAACCCGTTCCAACACTCCGGTACTGCGGATGCTACCCCCGCCGAAATGGATGAGGACTTTTTTATACCCCCGGGCTTTGAGATGTTCTCCAACCTTGTTTTCCACACCTTTTCCAAACACTACTTTGGTAGGAGCGTAATAGGTGAAATCTTTCATGTCTTTCCTCCTGGAACGGGCTTTTCAATGGGTTCATTGTATGTTCATCGGGTTGAATGTGCAAGCCGGATGGCTTTTTTACCCGACTGGCTGTTCACCAGATAAATGCCTATCGCAACGGCGGGAACTGCCATATAATACTGCGTCTGCCATACCGATTCATGAAGAATAAGAGCTGACAGTACCGTTCCCGAGACAGGAACCAAGAAATTATAAATGGTGATGGATCCCACTTTGTTGTGTTTCAGCAAAACTGTCCAAGTAGTATAGGTCAATGCGGAGAGAACCGCTAGATACCCCAGTACCAGCCAGGCTCCAAAACCTCCCGAGGGGAAGGGAGCTCCCATGGCCAGCCCGACTAGCAGCAAAGCCAGCCCACCTACTACCAGATGCCCACCTGAGACAAGCACAGGATTAAGTTTTTTGGTCAATTGTTTGCTATACACGCTGGAAAGGGAAAACACAAATGCGGCAATCATCACAAATCCCTCTCCATGGAGTGTGAAGGAAAATCCAAGCTGTTCCGAGTAATTGACCAATATGACTCCGGTGAAACCAAGAATAAGTCCGATTATCTTGCGGAGCGAGAGCTTATCATTTTTATAGAATATATTGGCAAACAGCGCGCTGAAAAACACCGAGGTTGAACTGATGATCGATCCTTTAGCTCCTGTGGTGTAGGCAAGCCCCACATAGAAGAAAAAGTATTGGAAACCGCATTGGAACAGCCCCAACAGGACAATCCGCAAAAATCCCGCCAAATCCAAAGAGATATGCCCGCCTACGGTGATATCACCGTGTGATTTCTTGACCAGCCGTATAATAGCCTGTCCGACAAGAACCATAGTACCGGCTAAAATGAAACGGCATCCAGCGAATACCAGTTTGGCGGCGTTATCATCGGCCGCGATGGCGAACAGGGCATACCCGGATTTGATCCCTGGATAGGCGGTACCCCAAAGAACACAGCAAAGCGCGGCAAGCAACGAAGCAATCACGGGATTGCCCAAACATGAAAGTGGTCTATTATTTTGCATGGATCCTACCATACCAGTACAGTCAAATTCCGTCAATAAGTCCAAAGAAACAGGATTGGAAGCTAGGCAAACCTAGATTCAGGTTGATCCATCATCCATTATGGTATGAAATAAATTATATCGGATTCTCAAGTCGAAATCGATATACATTTATGCCAATCTTCATTATCATCGTGTCCCATTGGGGATGCATCCATGGACAGATCTTCTGGAAAACGAAACGATTACCGTATCCTCGCTCTTTGCTCGGCTGTGTATCTGGTCGCCTACCTGTGCCGTCTCAACTTTGCCTCTGCCCTCACTAAAATCTCAATCGGCATACATGCGAGCGAGAAATACATCGGGGTAATCCCCTCGGTCTATTTCATCGTCTACGCTTCGGGACAAATGGTGAACGGTTTCATCGGAGACCGGGTCAATCCCTACCGGTATATCCTTGTGGCCTTGACTGGAACGGCTGTGGCCAATCTTCTGATTTCCTTTTCGACCCAGTACTATCAGATCCTCATCCTATGGGGAGCAAACGGCTTTTTCCAATCAATGTTCTGGGGTTCGCTACTCCGTTTACTATCATGGAATTTCGATCCAGCCAGATATAAAACCGTGGCAACCACCATGTCCATATCCACTATCTGCGCAAGCATCCTTTCATGGAGTGTTCTTGGCACGGTTCTTATGGAAGCACCCTGGAATTCTTATTTTCTGATTCCAAGCCTCATCACCATGGTGTTTTTCACTATCTGGCTGGTATTTGCCTTTACCCATCGCAAACCACAGAGGCCCAGTGACATAGACGAACCGGTATCTTTGAGGAAGTCCCTGGAGATCCTGGTACGTGAGAAGCTCTATTATCTTTGTTTCCTGGGTTTTTTCCTCGGTTTCATCAAAGAGGGGCTGACAGTATGGGCCCCTACCCTGTTCATGCAATCCATGGGACTCGATTCCAAGCATTCCCTGATTCTGCTGATGAGCATTCCAATCGCAAATCTGTTGGGCTTGTTCATTGTAAGGGTTTTGCTTAGCAACAACCATGAGGACATCCGTAAAACCATGTTGGAAATGCTGATTGGGTTGGGTTTATGCTCAATTGCTCTATTCATCATAGGATCCGATTTCCCCATGCTGGAAGTGTTGCTGATCGCTTTGCTCACCGCGTTGGCCAATGGCGCCATTTGGATCATCATATCCTACCTGCCCCTGGTGTTCAGCAAAACCGGTATGGTCTCCACAATAGTGGGAGTATTTGATTTCTCTATCTATATGGGAGCGGCCGTTGCCTCTACCTTCATGGGCATCATGCTCGTGCGGTATGGCTGGACAGCTATACCCGCATCATGGGCGGTATCCGCTTTGCTGTCATGTCTTTTGTGTCTGGGAGGAGCTGGAGTCTGTTTGAGACGTGGACATAACCGCTGATTGTCCGGTTAGTTGATTCGCAGCAACTCCTGTACGATGAGAACAGCATCCTCAATACATCCGGGACAGCTTCTCAGCACTGTTCCATTCTGGAGCCCCTGCAGATCCTTGCAGATCGGACTATGGTTCTTCTGCGCAAACCTGTCGAATATCTCGCCCGCCAGTTCATACGTGGTTTTCTTTGTGAGATGTTCCACTGTGCCGCTGCTAGTGAGAAGTGAAGCCACGGCAACGGCTCCGCTTATCGCTCCACAGGTACCCTCAGTACGGCCAATACCCCGGCCGAATCCTTCGGTCACTTTAAACAGGGTGCTTTCATCGACCGGTAGAACCTCAAGGAAGGCACAAGCCACGGATTGCGCGCAATTGTATCCCCTGTCATGAAAGGCCAGAGCCCGAAGAACGTATTGGTTTTCCATTATCACCACCTCTTGCTGCTATTCAATCAGATTATTCCATCCATTGCAACTGTGAATGGTTCTACATCAAGCACACCTACACAACACCAACAACCACACCACCTACAACGTCGGGGCGGAATACAAAAAAACTCCCTGCAATGCAAGGAGTCTCCATTCTGAGCCACACAGGATTCGGACCTGTGACCCACGCCTTAAAAGGGCGTTGCTCTACCAACTGAGCTAGTGGCCCACTTAGAACGTCATGGATAGTACCAAGATGTCTATAAAGTGTCAACACTCGTCAAAAGTCTTTCCAATAAAAATCCATCACACCATAGCGGCGCAGCCCCAGAGCCTCTATCACATGCTGTTCTTCAACTTCTCCACAATCCGCCAGATCGGCTATCGTACGGGCCACCGAATATACTGAAAGCAACGCCCGTCCGGTAAGTCTCCCCTCACCCAACCGGCTTACCATCGTCAGTGCAGCGGTATCCATTCCTTCCCGTGAAATCTGTGGATACCGGACCACATCGGCATTGCGCATATCCGTGAAACCCACACCTGTGTACCGCTCACGCTGGCGCCATACCGCCCTATCAATCCGCAGAAGTGGATTATCCTCTACAGTAACCCCAATCCCTGTTTCCTGCGATAGGTCCTCAGCTTCCACGGGCACACGCAAATCAATGCGGTCCAACAGACCCACTCCAATTCTATTCCAATAACGTGACAGGTCAGTACGGGAACACCCACATACTCCCCCGCTTCTTCCCAAAGCCCCGCATGGGCAAGGATTCATAGTCGCCACAATCTGGAATCGGGCTGGATAGGAGATCAAACGTCCTGTCCGTCTGCCCACCGCCTCACCCCGGTCACAGATCTCACGGACACCCTCCAGAAAGGTAGGTTTGAAGGAGACAATCTCATCCAATACCATCACTCCACCATGGGCTAAAGCGGCTTCTCCAGGCAACATTTCCTTGGTTCCTCCCAACAGGCTATCCCAGGATGAATCGTGGGGAACCATGCGGATTGGTCGTTGGTTGACCATCACTTCTCCATCGCTGCACCAGGCATGGATGCGCAATATCTCCTGTTCGATACTGGCTACCGGAGGAACCAACAGATGTGCGAATCGGGAGGCCATCATGGTTTTCCCCGCACCGGGTGGACCAAACAACAACAGATTATGATTCCCCGCAGCCGCTATCTCCATGGCCCGTCTCACGGATTGCAGACCAACCACATGCTTGAAAGGATCCGTGGAAACAGATTCCACCGGGGAGCTATCTTCGGGAGTAACCGATAAAAAAGGACCATCCGAGAAGAATTCACGCGCGACTTTCACCGCCTCTACCAGACTTGCTACCCGCGCGATCCGCAATGTTCCCAGTTGGGAAATCTCTTGATCGGGCAAGATAGCCAACTGGCATCCATGCGATTCAGCCATAGCCAGCGCATTGTGGATGTTTTTCAAGGGATGGATCGAACCCTCCAGACCAAGCTCACCCACCACCATGAGGGATCCACCCTTATTGGCTTGGACAGACTGTCCATCTTTTCCCAAAGAATCATGTGACAATACAATCGCCAAAGCAATGGCGAGATCCAACTGTGAACCTTCTTTACGTATATCGGCAGGAGCCAGGTTGATCAAAACCCTTTCGCGAGGAAAACCGAACCCACTGTTGCGCAAAGCCACCCGCACCCGCTCACGGGATTCCCGGATAGCACTATCCGGCAACCCCACAATATCGAAACCAGGGAACCCTTTGCGTAAATCAACCTCGATGGTGATGAAATCTCCCGAGAACCCCCGGTTTACATGACTATGGATAAGCATGATACCTCCTGTGTCCATTGAAATGAAACACAGAAGGAAGTCAATTGCTTCAACCCAACACCTTATCCGGCCATCCATTTCCATCGGTATGTAGCTCTAGTAGCTTGTAACACATAAATATATACTTTTAATGGTACTTGCAGCTCCGTCTGTGGCGAGCTTGCTCTTCCCAAGGCCACCCTTATATAGGGTCAACCACTCAATTTAGCGAATAACCCAATTTTTCTTGTTGATTCTTGTGCAGTGAATGTATAATCAATTCACATGCACGCAAAAGGGTCCTGTCAATGATTCATAATAAAAAGCAGATCAGTAAGCGATTCCGTATCATCATTTTTATCATAATCACATGTTGTCTTGTCGGATGCAGCGCTCAAAAAAAGAATCTCTCTCAAATTGAAGAAGATGACGGGATTATTGTAGGTTTTTCGCAGATTGGTGCTGAAAGCGCCTGGAGAACATGTAACACCCGCTCTGTGCAAGATGCCGCGGCTGAACAGGGGGTGCAGCTGGTGTATGACAATGCTGAACAGAAACAGGAGAATCAGATAAAAGCATTACGCTCCTTTATCGCTTATCAAGTTGATGTGATAGTATTTGTACCGATTGTTACGGATGGCTGGGACAATGTACTGCAAGAAGCCCGGGATGCCGGGATTCCAGTTCTGGTCACCGACCGGAAGATAGATGTTGTAGATCAATCTTTATATGCAGGATTCATAGGCACCGACAGCCTGAAGGAAGGCCGGAATGCTGGAATGTTTGTATTGGATAAATTTGAAAATAAACGTGAACATTCCGATAAAACCGATGAATATATCAATATCGTGGAATTATTCGGGACAGAAGGTTCTTCGGTAGCCCTCGGAAGAGCTGAAGGTTTCAGAGAAGTGCTGGAGACACATCCGGAGTACCGGATAATATACAGTAAATCAGGTGATTTTCTCCGCTCAAAGGGATACGAACTGGCTGTTGAATTTCTAGAGATGTATGAAGATATCGATGTTATTTTTTCCCACAATGATGGAATGACCCTTGGGGTTATCGAAGCCATGGAAGAGAAAGGACTTCTTCCAGGGAAGGACATCGTCATTGTCACTATTGATGCACAGCAGGCAGCCATAGATGCTCTGCGTGAAGGCAAGGTGAATTGTGTCATCGAGTGCAACCCTAAAACCGGTCCTGAAATCATCAAGCTGGCTGAGAGCTTGGCAGCTGGTGAAAATATTCCACGACTACAATATGTACATGAAGAAGTGTTCTATGAGACCGATGACCTTTCACGCATAGCGCCCCGTGGGTATTAGTATGAAGAATCAGATCTCTGTCATCGATAGGATTTTCTCAGTGTTTAAAAGTAGAAGCATAAGAGAGAGAATAAAGATCTCCTATGTGATCATAATCCTTCTGATGATAACGCCTCCGGTTATCACGATTTTTTCGTTTATTATCCAAATGGGTCGCTATGACCTTATCATAACCAATGTCAGCAAGGCAAACCGTCTCAACCAGACGGTAAAGATGGATATCTCCAACGAGATATGGGATATCGTAGCTGGAAACAAGAAGTTCGGTGAAGGCAGCCAGTACGATATTATTGATGGGATCAACGAAAGCCTAAAAGATATCATGAGAACGACTGAAGAGCGGGAGAACCGACAGATGCTTGAGGTTGCGGGTCGTGCGGTCGATACGCTGAAGCGCAATGTAGACCGGCTTGGAAACCAGATGGCGAACCATTCTCCAGTGAGTGAAAATGAAGAAAGCCTCGATGAGATCCGAGGAGTATCCGCCCTTATCTCGGACATCCTTCAGGATTTCATTGTACGTGTGATAGAGTCGGCAACGATAACAAACGAGCATCATAGGCATATTACTGTCGTACTCACCATCATTCAGGTTTTTACAGTATTTTTTGTTACTATCTTCTCTATTTTTACGCAACGTTCAGTGACCGCCAGTATCAATAATCCAATCAAAAGACTTGAAAACCTGTCAAAAAGAATTGCTGAGGGAGATTTCACTGTCAGAGTAAAACTTCCTCAGGTAAGCGAGCTTGACGGTCTGACCGACAACCTGAACATCATGGCAGTCAAAATCCAAGCATTGATTGCAGAGAATGTCAGGGAACAGCAAAACCTTCAGAAATCGGAGATGAAAGCCCTTCAGGCTCAGATCACACCACATTTTCTCTATAACACATTCGATACGATAGTCTGGCTTGCCGAAGAAAAGAAAAATGATCAGGTTATTGACATTACACGCGCCTTTTCAAGCTTTTTCAGGATATCTCTCAACAAGGGCAAAGATTTTTTAACGGTCAGCGAGGAATTTGCGCATGTTAAAAGCTATCTGACCATTCAGAAAATCAGATACAGGGACATCCTGGATTATGAAATTGAATACCAGCCGGAGATGGCAGATTGTCAAATCCTGAAACTGGTGCTCCAGCCTCTCGTTGAAAACGCATTGTACCATGGAATCAAGAACAAAAGGGGTCGCGGATTATTATCGGTGAAGGGATGGCGTGAAAACAAGCGTCTTTATTTTTCCGTGGAAGACAATGGAATCGGCATGACGGAAGAAAAACTTGCGGACATCATGAAGCAGATCAATGGTTCGGCCGATCCCGAGGATTTGAACAATGTCTATGGATTGTATAATGTTAACAAGAGGCTTGAGCTGTATTATGATACAAGTACGAAGCTGGTGATAACAAGTCAGTATAAAACGGGCACTACCGTATATTTCAGCATACCAGAGGTTGGATTCAATGTATAAGGTTTTTATTGCAGAAGATGAGATAGTAGTACGTGAAGGGTTGCGAGACAGCATACAGTCGGGGGCAGGGCCGTTTGTTCTAGTAGGTGAAGCTTCAGATGGCGAAATGGCCTTGTCGATTATGAAGGATGTGAAACCCGACATCCTGATTACTGATATTAGAATGCCGTTTGTTGATGGACTCAGCCTTTCTAGAATTATCAAGAAGATACTCCCCTGGATAAAAATCATCATCATCTCAGGTCATGACGAATTCCAGTATGCGCAAGAGGCTATATCGATCGGTGTTGACGAGTACATCCTCAAACCTATTTCTGCTTCTGGTATACTATCAACTCTTAACAAACTGGTAGATAGGATTGAACAGGAAAAACTGCATCTTTCGAGTATAGAGAATCTGAAACAGCAGGCCCAGTCAAACTCGGACTTGATCAGGGAACGCTGGCTATGCGACCTGGTGACCGGGATTGTCAAGACGGAAGAAGCGCTTGAGAAAGCCGGTGACATGGGGATAGATCTCATCTCCCATGGGTATCTTGTGGCAATCATCAAGCTTTCCATCTCAACTGAAAACTATTCAGAACTGATTACCGCCAAGCTCCATATAAACAGTCTTATAGACAATCAGGAAGAGGTGTTGTGCTTTTCACAAAGCAGGGATTCAATCATCCTGCTATTGATGCAGCTCGTATCCGAATCGCTCGAAGAGACTGCCTACTCCCTAGGCCAGGCGATCAAATATGAGGTTGAACGGAACACTGGCTGTATGGTTGCGATTGGAATAGGCTCTCTGGTTGAGCGCATTGGGAGCCTGTCCCAGTCATATGCCGATGCGGAAAAAGCCTTGAGATTCTCTGTAAAGACTGGCCAGAAACTGATCATCGGAACACATGATCTGAACTCCTATTCCGAGATTGATTTCCTGAAACTGGACGGAAGCCCCATATCGGAGCGGCTGAAATATGTGAAGAAATCAGGTATCGATGAGATCATCACCCAGTATATCACCATGATAGGCGATTACCCTTTTCAGACCACTCAGATAGGCTACTACCTTCTTTATGATCTTCTGGTGGCCATATCGAAGATTGTTGATGAACTGGATGGTGTGGTTCAGGAGGTCATACCATGGCTGTCAAATAAAACCCAGCTTTCAGAGATAGCCAGCTCAAAAGAGACCTTCTGCGACGGGGTGAAGCTCATCCTGAATACTTTCATAGATTTCAGGGAATTGAAATCGGCGGGAAAATACTATGAGATGATCCAGAAAGCAAAGCAGCATATAAATCTTCATTTTGCCGACCCGGATATTTCCCTGCATTCAGTGGCATCGACCGTAAGTGTAAGTCCAAACCATTTCAGCACCATCTTTTCTCAGGAAACCGGTGAAACCTTCATTGAATACCTTACACGGGTCCGCATCAATAAATCAAAGGACCTGTTGCTGACGACAGCCCTCAGAAGCGCGGATATCGCGTATGATGTGGGCTTTGGGGATCCCCATTATTTCAGCTATATCTTCAAGAAACATACAGGCATTTCCCCCCGGGAATTCAGAACCGGAAGCAAATGCCTGAATTGAAGAAGCCAGCCTTCACGGCTACTTTTGGGTATCAACCGGTTCCTTGCCTGACAGCCTCAACCAAGGCGGTAGAGCAAAACTGATTCTTTTCCTGTCACGGATCGACATGATGATGCTTTGCAGCACTATGAAGAAATACAGCAGGAGTCCACTTACCATTGCCTGGAAGTTTGATTGAACGCCCGCTGCACGGATCAGTTCGTTGATTACCAGAAGAGTCAACGTACCTATTGGTGCTCCAAGCAGGTTTCCTACACCGCCGTTGAGTAGTGTACCGCCTATGATGGCCGAGGCTATGGCTTTCATCTCAGCTCCTGACGCATTTCCGATATTGCCGGCTCCTGTTGTCATTATGTACACAAAACCCGCGATACCAGCCGTCAAACCACTAATCACATAGGTGATGAATATCGTTCTCTTTACGTTAATGCCGAGCATCATAGCGCTACGGCTATTGCCACCGACGGCGTAGACATTGCGCCCAAAACGCGACCACTTCATCAAGGATGCAAGAATGACAAGGAGGATTACCACGATTACAGCACCAGGTTTTATTTCACATGGGATAAAAATACCCAGTCTGTTTTTCGTACCAAGCCATGCAATCACTATATCAAAATCCCTCAGACTCACGAATGCAGGCATAGTGACATTGATCGGATCTTTATGGAGTGTCGTCAGCAGTCCCTGTGCCAGGAACAACCCAGACAGGGTAATGATGAACGGTTGGATCTCAAGATAGGCTATGAGATATCCCTGCAGGATTCCGAACGCAATGCCTATGCCCAGTGAAATAAGGATGGCACCCCCGATGTTCCCTGACTTGGATTGGAGAAAGACCGCACAGGCCATGGTTATCAACCCACATACTGAGCCGATGGAGATATCGATACCGCCACCGATCATAACGATGCTCAACCCTAGTGTCATGATGATGAGTGGAGCATTCAAGTTGAACAAGTCAAAAAATGTCTGGAACTGTAAAAAACTGGCTGGGTAACTGATGATCGCAAACAGGTACATCAGTACAAATATGACTGCGGCAATGAGAAATAGAATATTCGAATTCGATAGTCTTGCTTTGGGTTTGATTACATTCACAGATGCCATCCTATTCCACCTTCTTTCCAGCTGTCTTGGGGGTGGAAATGTTTGAATCTTTTGGCGAACTGCCCTTGCCTTGGCGTGCGGTAATTCTCCCAGACCGAACCCTGTCCACCGCTTTTCTGATATAGACCCTGACAACAGGCGATGCAACCACCATGAGGATGATTATGAAGACCGCCTTGAAGACCTTGATCATCGCGGGTTCTATCTCCAGCCTAAGCAGAGTCCTGTTCAGCATCTCTATAGTGTATGCACCGATTATGGAACCGGTAATGCTAAACTTTCCACCGCCCAGTGAGTTTCCACCTATTGCCACGGCGAGGATCGCATCCATCATGATAAGTTTGAGCAGGTTGACGCTATCGTGACGCCCTGCCTTGTTCACTGCGATGAAACCTGCGACTGCGCTACAGAATCCCATGATCAGGAATGTCAGGAATATGATTTTCTTCGGATTGATGCCATTCAGACGTGCCGCATTCGGGTTGATGCCCACAGCCTCTATATAGAGCTTAAGATTTGTAGTCTTGAACACTACTGCGACAAACGCGATGAAGACAACCGTCAGGATTATTGGAGTCTGTATCGGCACTCCCGGAATTACTGTGCCAATCCTGTTGGATATGTCGTTGGCCAGGATAGGGGATAATTTTCCATCAATCATAAAGGCTATGGACCTGCCCCCCGTAAACAGTATGAGGGATGCAACCATCGGCTGAACCTTGAATACGGAAACCAAGGCACCGTTGAATGCGCCAAGAGCCAAGCCCGCAACGCAGCTCAATAGAAAGCCCTCCACGATGGTAAGCAGTGTGACCTCACCGGCCTGCAGGACGAACAGCACAAATATTGCTGAAGTAATGGTGGCAGTTTCCCCAATGCTGATGTCCTGTCCTCGTGAAGCCGCAGTCACCAGCGTCATGCCTATGGTCAGGATGACCAGTTCGGAGGCACCGAAAAAGATGTTCGGAATATTCCCGTAGAGTGCACCGTTCACCATGGTGATGTAAAAATAATCAGCACCCTTTATCAGATTGATGATGATGAGCAGTACCATGACCGAGAGGGGAAGAAACAGGTGAGAAAAGTTTTTCATCAATTTGCGCATGTGGGCTTTCCCCCCCGGGCTATCACGCTCATCACATCGTTTTCCGTCAATTCCGTTCCCCTGAGTTCCGCTACGATTTCACGGTCTTTCATGACTATCAATCGTGAACAGGTTCTCAGCATCTCTTCAATTTCTGAAGAGATGAAGGTCAAGCTCATTCCTTCACTCGCGAGCTTGAGCACAAGTTTCTGGATCTCGACCTTGGTCCCGACATCGATTCCACGGGTTGGCTCATCCAGAATCAGGTATTCCGGGTGGGTGAGTAGCCACCGGGCCAGAATGACTTTCTGCTGGTTGCCTCCGGAAAGGGATTTGATCGGCGTGTTGGAGGTCGGAGTCTTGATGTTCAACTTCTTAATATATTCTTTGGCAAATGCCTCGGCTTGTTTCAATGAGAAAGGTTTGAAGAATCCCTTCAAGACCTGCAGGGTTAGAATGATATTGTCCCGTACCGACAGTTCATCGATGATCCCATCGTCTTTGCGGTCCTCTGGCAAATATCCTATTCCTTGTTTGATGGCTTGCAGAGGTGTTTTTATTTTCACCCGCTTGCCCTTCATTCTCACTTCACCGCCAGTTACCTTGTCTGCAGCGAATATTGCGCGGACACTTTCACTGCGTCCGGAACCGAGCAGGCCGGCAAACCCGTTCACTTCACCTTTCTGTATGGTAAAGTTGAAGGGTCTTACTCCTGTGGCACTTGAAAGCCCTATGCTTTCAAAGACAGGAGTGGTGGTGTCGGATACAATCGGCTCATATTTCTTTAACTTGGTAATATCCTCAAGTTCATTGCCCAGCATCTTCGAGATGAGTTCGAATTGGGAAAGCGAGGATGTTTCATATTCGCCTACCAGCTTTCCATTGCGCAGCACGGTGATCCTATCGCTGATTTCGTATACCTGTTCGAGAAAGTGAGTGATAAAGATGATTCCCACGCCCCGCTCTTTCAGCTCACGCATGAGATTGAAGAGTTTATGCACTTCGTCTTCATCAAGAGAGGACGTTGGCTCGTCGAGTATGAGAATCTTGCAGTCCATATCGACCGCGCGGGCAATCGCAATCATCTGCTGCACCGCAAGCGAACAGCTTGAAAGTTCCTGGATTGGGCTTGCCGGAATACCGAGTGATTCAAGCAACTGTGCTGCCTTATCGTTCATCTGTTTCCAATTGACAAACGAGCTGTGACTACGGCCGATATACATATTCTCAGCCACAGTCAGATTAGGGCACAGCATTATCTCCTGGTAGACTGTACCTATTCCCTTGTTTTGCGCTTCTTCCGGCGACTTGAAGTGGATAGGCTCTCCCTGTAAGGCAATCGAGCCGGTGTCTTTTTCATAGACTCCGGTAATGACCTTAATCAGTGTGGACTTGCCTGCTCCGTTTTCGCCCATAAGTGCATGGATCTCACCCTTGCGGAGTCTGAAGTCCACGCCATCCAGAGCTTTGACCCCAGGGAATGATTTGCAGATATCCTTCATTTCGAGTATGGTTTCTGACAACAATCAAGAATCTCCTTATACTCATATAAAACAAGCTAAGTGTGGTGCGGTATGCAGAATCATATCCACGTACCGCACTGCACACATAGCATTGTTGTGATCGAAATTCTTACAGATACTTATCTGGTGATTGCGCCCTTGCCAGAATCTGCGTTGATGCCCCACTGGTCGATGAGTGCATCGGTAATCGTATCAGTTGTCAAGAGCAACTCTTCCTGATAGACGATTCCGCTCTTGATGCTTCCGCTCTTGATCCACTTGGAGATCTCAGCTGCCTGACGGGGGTTGCACTGCATGTCGGCATCCCAGTAACCAGCCTGTACGTTCCTAAGAGCAAACCGGTTGAAGTCAAATCCAATGACCTTGACCTTGCCGCCCTTGCCATGGCTGATTCCAGCGGCTTCGAGGGCCTGGACAGCACCTTGTGCCATACCATCATTTTCTGCGTAGATGACGTTGAAATCCTTGCCTGCTGCAATTGCTGCTTCAACAACTTTGCGGGCTTCTTCAAGACTCCAGCTGTCTCCACCAGTTCCATCGGCTACGATGTTGAGCTTTCCAGCTTTTGCGGCCTCGAGTACGGCGCCGCTGCGGCCGATTTCAGCTGCAGAACCCATCTGTCCGCGGATGAGGATCAGGTTGATCTTGGGAAGACCAAGGCCCAATACCCATTCCACGGCCTTTGCACCTTCATAAGCCATGTCGGAGAGAAGGGCTGCCTGGTAATTGGAGGTGGCCGTATCGATCGAGCGGTCAAATAGAATTACCTTGATTCCGGCATCTTTGGCTGACTTCAGAGTGTCATCCCAACCAGAAGCGTTGGCGGCTGAGATCAAAAGATAGTCCACTCCGTCACGGATGTACCCTTTTGCGGCAGCGATCTGTTCGCTGTTGTCGCCTGTGTTGGTCTGTTTCGCGTCATAGCCATTGGCTTTTGAGAACACAGTGTTCATGTCTTCAACATTAGCCTGCCGATATCCGGATTCTTCTGGTGGCAGATTTACAATACCCACCTTGGTCAGACCAGACTCCTGCTGACCAGCGGCGAACAGAACGCTTGAACCCAGCATAACCAGAACCATCAAAATACCTAGAGTCTTTTTCATGTTCTCCTCCTTTTAGGGAATCATAAAAATTGGGATAGTTGTTTAGCGGCAACACCGCATCTAATTATAGAATCCTAAAGTCTGTTATGTTAGAAGTACATAGAGTATTCTATCGAGTTTGGTATAATATTTTACGCTTCCAAACCAAATTCTGAGAAAGGAGAAATAATGTGTGTTATTTTATGGAAAACTTACGATTTCTTCCGATATTAGATGAAATCAGCTTAGTGAGCGTGCTTGACGGTATTCCTTCAAAGCAGATACTGAAATCGACGCATAGACCGCGATCATATATCCAAATATCATCCGAAACCTGGGAGCCATCAATGGGATTGCAAAAAAAGAGGTGCTATCTAGCCCCAAGCAGCTGGTCCATTTCATGGCGGACTAGAGAATCACATAGTTCATTCAACTCAACCCCGGCATGGCCTTTCACCCACAACCAGGATATCCCCACTTGTTGGGTAAGATTGTCAAGTTCTATCCAGAGCTCACGGTTTTTCACGGGATCCTTGGAGGCTGTCCGCCAGCCGTTGCGCTTCCAGTTGTGTATCCACACGGTGATACCGTTCTTTACATATTGGGAGTCGGTATGCATTTTGATTGCCGGTCGTGGAGCAGGAAGCGACAGCACATACTTGATGGCATTGATCACCGCGGACAACTCCATCCGGTTATTAGTTGTCTGTTGATCCCCTCCACTCTGGGTATACAAGCCAGATCCTGCGTTCGCCACCACAAAAGCCCAACCCCCGGGACCAGGATTGCCAGAACAGCCACCATCTGTATAGATTTCCAAATTTTCCTGCATGTGCGCATGATAACGGGTTTGTTCCGGATCAGTCAATAAAGATCAGGCATCTCCTCCTAAAGTCGCTCCAGCCTTTTCCAAAACAGCCAGCACAGGACGCACCGCATAATTTATCCTGGCCAATCGCAGAGGAGTCAAACCTTCGCCATCAGGGGTGTTCACATCCACCCCGGCATCGATCAAAGCCTGGATCACCTTTGAATTATCATTCACATGGCAGATAAGTGCCCGATGAAGGGCATTCTCTCCAAAGTGGGACACCGCATTCACATTGGCACCGGCCTTGATCAGTTCAAGCGAGACCTCGTCATTCTCGGCTTCACAGGCCAGCATCAAAGGTGTGCTACCCCCGACATCGGGAATATCCACATCCACACCACCGGCAATCAGGGCTTTCACCACATACAGGTTGTCCAGGGCATGCATCAGCACAGAGTTGCCCTCTGAATCGATCGCATCCGCATAGACACCCATCTCAAGCAGGGAAACCACCATTGAGGCCGGATCCTGGTTCTCATAGATCGCCACTACCAAAGCGTTCTGCATTACAGGATCGTTGTCTTCCAGCCAGAAAGAATCATCTTCTTCAACGCCATCGCTATCACCGCAATCACCATAATCGAACCGCTCCTGGGTACTGGGATAGATATCCATAGGCAATTGGGCATTGATATCGGCTCCCTCCTTCTGGAAGAAACGTATCAGTCTGTCATTGGGATTCGACGCGGCTGCCATGAGGAAAGCATGGTCCAGCTGTTGCTGATCCAGAGGCTTGAGAGCTTGGTAGATATGGATGGGTACTTCTGGATTGGGATTGCGCACTATGGCTTCACAAAGCAGGGGAAAGTCGGCTTGTGCCCCCGCTTCCATCAAAATCCGGATAACCGCAACCGAAGGATTGTGCACTGCGGCGTACCAAAGCGGGGTATGGCCTTCATTGTCTTTGGCATTCATATCAAGAATCCCAATCAAAGCCGATTCAATCTGTGCGCAGGATGTTTCCCCGGCAACCAGCATGCAGAGCTTTTCAAACCCATCACAACAGTCCATAGGCTCCTCCAGAACCCCATTGTAGCATCAATCATGCTTCAATTCCAGATAAAAGAACTCTTGGCACAGTTGGTACCGTTAAGCTTGACATTCAACTGCACAAGAACGTACCATGCTTGAAGCAAGCGGTTCAGACGGCGACCGCGCCGTCTGTGAAAAGGGAAACGGGTGGAAAACCCGTGCGGTCCCGCCACTGTAACGAGGTAGGAAACGGTAGTGGATTTTGCCACAACCACTGGGGATGCGTCTCTGGGAAGGTACCGTTCCATATCCCTCCGAGCCAGGAGACCTGCCGCTTGCCAACCTGTCAATCGGGAAGATTGGGCCTACGGAGCATAGGTCGGGTATGCAGTCTCATGCCCAACAATGAACAAGGAGAATGGACATGGAATGCAACCATCCAGTGAAAACACTACTATACATGGCATTCAGCGTGATATGCATCCTTTCACCGGTATCGGCCATGGGACAATCGGAACACACCTCTTTGGAAATTCCTCTCACTGCGATAACCTACACTGATTCACGGGGCGTTTCCATCACTCTGTCCGACATACCCCGGAAAATCATATCCCTCAGTCCCAATGTCACCGAGACACTGTTCGCATTGGGGTTGCAGGAACGTATCGTGGGACGCACCGATTACTGTACCTATCCGGCTGAAACCGCCAGTATCGCGTCCATGGGCGACCTGTTCAGTCCCAGCGTGGAGAAAATCCTCTCCATGGATCCCGACTTGGTCATTGTCAGCACTTTGGGACAATCACAGACTATTGAAGCCATAGAGAGCATTGGAGTCCCAGTGGCTTTTATAGATGAGCAAGACAGTATGGAAGGTACCTATAGGATTATCTTGGATATCGCGCGGCTGACTGGTACCGAAACCCAAGGAAACCAGATTGTCGCTTCCATGAAAGAGCGTATCGAAGAAGTCGTGGCAAAAGTCTCTACACAGCCGGCCCCCAGTGTGTATTATGTGGCTGGTTTTGGAGAATGGGGTGATTTTGGGGCCACTGGAGACACCTATATCCATGATCTCATAATCCTTGCGGGAGGGCGGAACGTTGCTGAAAAAGCCAATAGTTGGAGCTTCCAATTGGAGTTGCTGGTGGAAAGTGATCCATCCATCATCGTACTGCCTCCATCATGGGACTCCACTTTTGAGGAAACCAGACGCCAGTTTGTGGTAAGCAATGGTTATAAAAACCTCACAGCGGTCAAGACTGGCCGCATATACCCGATAGACAGCACCATAGTGGAACGGCAAGGACCCAGAAGCGCACAGGCGGTCGAAGCATTGGCCCGGATTTTCCATCCAAACCTCATGGGTACTGGAGAAAACCCATGAACGGGCACACCAAACGCAGCCTTCCATTTCTGGTTATCTCCTCGATTCTGTTGATTATTCTGGCCTTGGTTTCCCTGGGATTGGGACCCGCCCAGATATCCTTGAACCAAACCATCTCCATTCTCACCGATGGACCAAACCACAGTGAATCACCGGCATATTCCATGTCACAGAGGAATATCATCTGGAATCTCCGCTTACCCAGAGTACTCACCTCCATTGTGGCCGGTATGGCTTTGGCACTGGCGGGAGTAGTATTCCAGGCCTTGTTCCACAATCCGATGGCTGATCCATGTGTTCTGGGCATCTCCTCGGGTGCGGCATTCGGCGTGGCTTTAGCAGCTTTTCTCGGTATAATCGGGGGAGCCACTGGTACCTGGAGTGTTCCTTCTGTGGCGTTTCTTGGAGCCATCGGGGCTTCAATCGCCATTTTCATACTTTCAGGCGGTGTGCATCGTTCACCCGTCACCCTGCTGCTAACCGGAGTCGCTTTGAATTTCCTGCTCTCAGCCCTGATGACTCTGTTCATGTTTCTCAATCGGAGCCACCTGCAAAGCATCATGCAATGGACTTTGGGAAGCTTCTCCACTGCCAATTGGGACAAACTTCTGGTTATGACCATCTGTGTGATAATCGGAAGCGCACCCCTGTTCATCATGACCAGAGAGCTTGATATCTTGTTGCTTGATGAACCTTCAGGGCTTTCGGTTGGCGTGCCTTTGAAAACCATCCGCATCATCCTTTTGCTGCTTTCCACTCTGATCACCTCAGTGACCGTTTCCTTTTGTGGAGTCATCGGTTTTGTCGGCCTGATGGTACCCCATATTGTCCGGCTTATCGTAGGCCCCCGGCACAAACTATTGCTTCCCTGTTCATTGGTAGGGGGAGCTTTGATGATGCTTGTTGCCGACACAATCTCCCGGACCGTTTTGGGAGCATCGGAACTGCCTGTGGGGGTTGTCACCTCTATCGCCGGAGCTCCGCTGTTCATCATACTGCTGGTAAACCGGGCTAAGGAAGCCAGATGATGCATACAAATGTCGCCACCATACATGATCTGGATTGGTCCTATCGGGACGATCTTCAGCTTTTTACAAAATTGAATGCCAATTTCCCCACAGCTTCGTTCATATCGATTGTCGGACCGAATGGATCGGGGAAAACCACGCTGCTGCGCCACATCCTGCGCTTGTTGCCTGTACCGGATGGTACGATAACCCTTCTCGATGAGGATCTGAATGCTTTTTCCCAAAAGCGGCTAGCACATGGAATCAGCTATGTCCCCCAGGGCGGAGGCATGGAGTATGAATTCACTGTATCGGAATTCGTTGCCATGGGAAGGTACTCGTATTCCAGCCGGTTCTCAGTATTGTCAGAGGAAGACCATCGGGAGATTGGGCAAGCCATGGATAAAATGGGGATCAGGCACCTGGGCAACCGCATGGCCACCGAGTTGTCCGGCGGTGAATTCCAGCGGATGGTTATCGCCCGCGCGCTTGCCCAGAAATCCAGGGTCATCGCCTTGGATGAGCCAGTAAGTCATCTGGATCCCCGCAATCAATGTGACATCCTTAGGGAGCTGCGTTCTCTGGTGGATAATCAACAGGTGACAGTCATCTGCATTCTGCATGATCTGAATGCTGTGGCGGCCTTCAGTGACCAGGTGATTATGATCAAGGATGGGCGCATTGTGGGTGACGGGACGCCCCAGGAAGTACTCACCATAGAAAAAATCAAAGAAGTCTATCACGTCGATGTTGATATCCTGGTGAATCCCCACGATGGAAACCGTATGATAATGCCCCGCTGGCGGATTTGAGAAACCATAGGGCAATTATTCTTTTGTACCGGTTCGCTTGATGATATGGTAGCCAAACTGGGTCTGGACAATCGGGCTTATCCGTCCCTGCGAGAGTTTTTTCACTGCTACCTCGAAAGCCGGGACCATTTTCCCATCGCCGAACCACCCAAGATCCCCACCCTTGCTCTTGCTTGGACAGGTTGAGTATTCCCGGGCCAAGGAGGCGAAATCAGCTCCTGCCTTGATCTTTTTCAATAATTCCTCGGCTAAATGCCGGTCTTTCACCAATATGTGGCTTGCTCTGTATTCCATAGTGGATATTGTATAAAAATACGGATATGAAGTCTACCGATTTGATTGGAGAGCTTTGATCATATCCATATAATAGCGTTTCTCAATGGATCCACGCGGTATGTGCAGTGTTTCCAGAAGGGCTAGCAGCTTGGTCCGGGCTTCAGCGATCTTGTTGGAGGATTCTTCGGTTTCCAGCAGAATCTCTATTTCCACGAACCAGCCCAGTAAGGAAACCTCGATCAGTTCGATGGTCATATCCTGGAATTTCCAGACCCAGCCGTTTTTTTGCTTGCGTACGTATTCCACATATCCCAAAGAGGTGAAGAACTCAATACAGATATCGAAATCATCAGCTGAAGAGTTGAATTCCAGCTCGTGGTTCACCTCCACCCCGCTGGAATCCATGGTCTTTTCCTTGCGGGTCAAAACAGTATGTCCACCTTCCAACCGCACCCGGAACAAAGGTTCTCCTTGGGGAAAAGAGAAATAGATATCGTCCTTATGCTCAGCTCTTTCGCAGGAGATTCCATGTAAAGCTGCAATCCGCTGCCTAATCACCTGAGGTTCAAAGACATGGGCTTTCAACTCGACTTCTCGGGCCATGTCTATTCCTTCCAAGGGAAAATCATACCGCGCAAGGTCCGTTTGCCAATTTTTTCCTGCTCTTCGAACAACAGCTCATCCCAAGGAATGTGTTTGCGGGAAGTCTTTGGATTGGCCTCGAGGTAATCATATTTGAACATCAGCAGTTTCATGGCTACCTGTTTGGAAAGCGCATTTCCGGCGACTCCTGGTATGATGGTGGCGAATACCACCGAAAGGGCCAGTAGAATAACCGTGTATATGCCCAGAAACAAGGAAAAAAGCATATTGTCACCCAGTATCATGAAGGCTTTCTTCAAGGTTTTCAGAGGTTTGTCATCGGGAAGCTGGGCAGCCAGTGGGAAAAAGTACATGAGAGCCAACGCGCAGGCCACAACAATCCAGAACATCAGGACACCTACGATAAATGGCACCATTGAGCCATAGGCGAAGTAGAATGGGATGACAAAGAAAACAATGGCCAGCATGATGGCGCTGAGGGCGAAATGGATCAGGGCATGTTTCCAGCAGAGGAGGAATCCTGTCTTGAAACCAGCGAAACCAGGCCGCTGATACCAGGCGTATTCTTTGGCCTGGAACGAAACCACCCCGTTATAGAGGGAATTCAACAATAATGCGACCCCTATCAAAAGGATACCCAATGGAGTGGAAAACGTGGTGACTTCCAAGGCACCGTACACGGCTAACAGAACCAGGATGAATCCCAAGTTCATCAACACAAGGGATATGAGATTGTCCCACCCATCGAAAAAAGCTTTTTTTATGAAGAATCCTATCATGATGCTCCAAGAGTATCTACGAAGTGATGAATTGACAAGGGCATTCTTTTCGAATCACCCACATTTTTATGCCATGAGACAAAAAAAAACATTTCTCCCAACCCGTATCTGTTAAGACGTGGAAAGGAGAAACGCTTACCATAGCGGCGAAGGGACTTGGACCCCTGACCGAGCGGATATGAGCCGCTTGCTCTACCACCTGAGCTACGCCGCCATCATCGTACAAACGCACGACAGGGGCAACTATACCGATGAACCAAAACCCTGTCAAGGCCCTTGTCGCCATAAGTCTTTTGAAAATTCCAGCAAGCATTCCTAAAGCATATTTCCCAAAGCCACCAAAGTCCAGCCACCTGTACTACTGGATTCCACCACCACATCGAACACATGAAAGGTTCCATCATCCGCAAGGGCTTTCACCGGGATGGAAACCACTTTATCCTGCCCAACCGCAAGACCGACCATCACCGCTATAAAGGGAAGATTCTGAGCTAGATAGTCACCATACATATGGTTGAACCGTGTTTTCAAGTCCGATCCGACATACCGGTCAAACCATTGGGGACCGTAGTAAGCGGTGAATGCCTCGATCACCAGCTGGCTGGCAGGATGTCCTGTGGCCAAAGAGTCCACAACCTGACCGATTTGCGCATCCATTGGCAGTACGCCCGACCACACCTGGCGCATCAAGGCATTCTGTACCGGTAGCGCCTGCGATACCGCGCAGGTAGCCAGAAGCAAGGCAAGAAGTGATAGGAATGACAGTTTTCTTCTGGTCATACATCATATGTACCCCATTGACACTGGAATGTCAAACTCCAAGCTGGACACATACTCTTCCATTGGTTACCATTAAGCCCATGGAAACAACCGAAAGAACCGGACATACCTGCCAGGAAGCGCAATTCGAGATCGCCTATCTATCCAGTGGGTTCAATGGATCCATCCGCGATCCACTGTGGAAGGATATTCCCCTCTCAGCTGGATTCAAAGCACTCTACCACTGTCCGGCCATGCAGAAACTGGGAAGGATCAAGCAACTGGGTCCGGCATTCCATCTTTATCCCGGAGCGGTGCACACCCGGCTCAGCCATAGTCTGGGGGTATTCCATATCGCCCGGCTCATCCTGCTTTCACTCCTGCGGACCTGGATTGATGAGGGTACCGGCATTCCCCTCACCCATATGGGAATGCAGTCGTTTCTCAGTGCGGCTATGCTGCACGACCTAGGCCACTTCCCCTATGCGCATGCTCTTAAGGAACTGCCCCTGCGGGAACATGAGCAACTCGCCGCAGATCTGATTATGGACAATCCCCATATGCAGGACATTCTCAGGGATGATATCGGAGCATGTGTCCAATGGGTGTGTGCGATCATCGATACCGGTATCGTCTGCGACAATCCGGAAATCGCCTTCTACCGTGCATTGCTTAGTGGTACCTTGGATCCGGATAAACTGGATTATCTTAGCAGGGATGCATTTTTCTGCGGTATCCCCTATGGGATGCAGGATGCTTCCTATATCATCAACCGGCTGGCCTATATCGACCCGGGATTGCCAGCCATTCCGATCTCTGCTATCGGAGCAGTTGAGCATCTGCTTTTTTCCAAATACTTGATGTACCAGAATGTCTATTGGCACCGGACTACCCGTGCAGCCACAGCGATGATAAAAAAAGCCCTGTATCTCGCCTTGACAGACCAAGTGATCTCCAAACAGGCTTTATATGGCTTGGATGATGAATCATTTTTCCAGCTTCCACAGCAATACCCACACTTTGCTCCCTTTGCGCTTCTGGAACAAGTGCGGGACAACCAGCTGTTCACCACACACATGCAGATAGCCTTCAACAGTTCCAGGTCCCTGCAGGACCACTGTTGCCACTTGGGACGCAGGCTGGAAACGGAAGAAGCCCTGTTCAGCATACTCCATAACCGGTATCCAGATATGCAACACCATGAAATCATCATCGATGTGCCTGAGAATATTTCATTTGAATCGGATATCCCCATCATACTTCCCAATGGGACTACTGCTCCTTTCAACACCGTTGATGAGCTGTTCACCCAACCCGTGGTGGAGGCCTTTACCTCTAGTCTGAGGAAAATCAGGATATTCGGTCCCCGTTCTCTTGACAGCAGGGAGGTTCAAAGAGTATTCAATCAGATCGTAGGAACCATCGATGACCCAACAGCAACCTGAACGGATTTCCTGGCAACGCCTTGTGGATGGAGATATCCCCCCCTGGGTAATGCGTTTCATAAAATTGACCGGAAAAGCGATCAACACGTACGATATGATCCGTGACGGAGATTCCGTGTTGCTCAGTGTTTCAGGAGGGAAGGATTCCCTTGCTCTAGCTTTGGCGCTCTCCATCCGTCTAAAATGGCTTCCCATCCATTACAACCTCAGCGCATTGATGATCAATTGGATCGAACATCCCATTTCCGAAGAAGCGAAGGCAAATCTCCATCAGTATTTTAAAGGCTTGGGCATTCCTTTAACCATCTGCGATGAGAAACAGTATCCAGAAAGCTTCAAAGGGGAATTCAACTGCTATCTGTGCTCACGGAACCGTAGGCGCGTAATGTTCAATTATGCCCAGGAACATGATTGCAAACTCATCGCCATGGGGCACCATCTCGATGATCTTGTGGAGACCACTTTGCTCAATCTTGGTTCCCGGGGCACTTTTTCCACCATGCTTCCCATACAGGAGTTTTTCAATGGCAAGCTGCATATCATCAGACCGATGATCGAGGTCCATGAATCAACCACACGCCGCCTGAGTGAGATCTATGATTTGCCCACCGTGAAACCAGTATGCCCCTACGACCAGACCAATATCCGGTCACGTCTCAAACCAATTGTGAAAGAACTCACCCATATAGATCGCGATGCCCGGGAACATATCTACCATGCACACGATTTCTCGTACCGCATCCCTAGGGAGACCATAAAAGAACCGGATTATTTCCGATAACATGGTTTTTTCGGTTTTCTTACCTTTGTGTTTACCATAATCACAGTTGCGAATGGCGCTGAATTGAAGTAATGTAGAATCATGAAAACGAAGAGGATGCTACACGTGAGAAAAGCGATTATCGCCTTGATAGCTGCTATGGTTTTCCATGGAATTGTTTTTGCGGCCCCCCTCGGCGCAGAACCGGGGAGGCAGAATCCCTACCCGATGATTCAAGGTAGTATTAATGGTGATTTCTATCAGTTTGATGATAAAGGACGGTTTGTCCCCCAGACCGATCCAGCTGTGGAACTCAAAGATGGCTGGGTGGTATTGTCGAATGATGAACCCGTCACCCTCTCACTTCCCTTTGGATTGATCGTCATGCAGAAGAGTTCAATCCTGGCCATCAGCAGTCTTTCTGCAGCGGACCCTGCTTTCTACCTTGTCGCCGGCTCGGCGAATTTCTATACCGATCCATCTTTTACAGGCGAACTCACCCTGACCACTCCGGTTTCCATCTATACCTTGTCTGGCCCAGGAGAAGTATTCATCACTTCCGATCTCTCCGAACTGGTGTTTGTTCTGGATGGCCAGGTAAAGACGTACAATACGATCACTGGCGAACATGCTTCGGCTCCCCCACATACCTATATGAACATGGCCGATCCCTTCATGCACGAAAAAGCCATTTCGCAGGAAACGTTCACAAAACTTTCCATCAACCCTAACCCATCGATTGTGGAAAAGCTACCTAATGAAGATATTGACTCTATCATTTTAGCCAAAGCCCCAGCCCGCCCTGCTGCTGTGGTCGAAGCCCCCGCTCCCGTGGTGGAAGCCCCCGCCCCCGTGGTGGAAGCCGTCGCCCCCGTGGTGGAAGCCGTCGCCCCCGTGGTGGAAGCCGTCGCCCCTGTGGTGGAAACCGTCGTCCCTGTGGTGGAAACCGTCGTCCCTGTGGTGGAAGCCGTCGTCCCCATCATAGAGGAAGTCAGGCTGTCGCCACCAATCGCCACTATCCAAGCCGTGGAATTCCTTCTACCTGAACTAGACACTCCAACCGTATCCATTGTTGAAGTCAAAAAAACAGCTCCTCCCCTGCTTCCACCTGCAATCGGAACCATTACGGTATCTCCAGTTCTCTTGGCTCCAGCTGTCTCTCCTATTGTGGAAGTCACCCCGATACCGACCGTGGTTGAGCTTCCAGCACCTTCGGTTGGTGTTCCAGTTGTATCCACACCACCTGCTGTCCAATTGGTTGAGAAAGAAGAAACAATAGTCACAGCCCCAATCGCTTCCGTGGTCAATACTCAAAAAACTGTGAAATCCGAAGATGATCTGCTCACCATAAAGCAACCTTTGAGCATCACTTCCAGCTCAACCAATATTCCCAAAGACACCTTTGATTTTGGCATATCATCATCATTCAAGGCCTCCAGAGGGGGATTCAGTTCAGGAAACACCTTTATCGGTATCTCCATCAACCCGTTCTTCAGCTATAATGCATTCTCTATCGGTTTACAGGCCTTTTTCATCACAGACGGAGATCCTCTTGATCCGAGCGCCTGGGACTACACCAATATCAACACCGACACTTCATCGGTCGCGGGCATGATCCATTCATCGCTGGGCTTCCTCGATTATATCCATTATGGCTCAAAAGGCGATGCTTTCTACCTGTCGATTGATGACCATACGCCGATATCCTTCGGGAAACGGGTGATTGTCAACCATATGGCGGTCGCCAGCGGGCCGTATGAGCAACAGCTGGGGGTATATGGTAGCGGTAGCATAGGTTGGTTCGGCTATGAATTCTTCCTTGACGATCTGTATTTCAATAAAATGCTGGACAGTGTGGTTGTTCAGGATCAATTCCTAGGAGTGCGCTTCATCTTCAAACCGACCATGGACAGCTATCCCTTCGCGATTGGTATCTCCTCCTTGCTTAAATTCAATGAGGATTTCAATTCCCTGATAGCCTATCCGACTTTGGATGTGACCCTGCCGATCATCGATACACGCAAGTTGCAGATGGAAACCTTCCTCTCGGCCTCAGTTGCCATGGAAGTTCTTCCCTTCAGTCTGGATAGCACCTACAACGCATCTGGGACCTCATTGGAGGAGAAACTGCCCAATGCCCAGATGGCTCTGGGTTTGGATATCGGAACCTTGAAATGGGATGTGCGTTTACTCGGTTCGTTGCAGAACAGTTCAGATGCAACCTATCCTGTGGTTTCAACCAATTTCCTCAACTCCACCCTCTATAGCGGATTCCGGAGGCTCACCGACCAAGGTTTCTATTGGGATTTCGGAGCTGAGGCCGCTTATACCGGCCCCAGGACCAGCATGGCAGCCTCATGGTACCTACCAGTCGCCATGGATTTCTCACATATCATTCCCTTGTCCAGTGATCTAACGGGCAACACTACCGGTGATATCGCTTCTGTGCAAATGGAATACAAGGGTGATCGACTTAGTCTTGGCCTGGGCATACGTCGGGTCGGATTCCTCTCCAGTATCGCCGATGTATTGGATTTTTCCGATGGGTTCTCTGGATTGGTATCCGACATGGTGGATTTCCTTGTTGATGGACGGGAAACCCAGCCCTTCCTATCGATGGGCTATCAAGCCGGATTATTTGCGGTACATGGGCAATTGTCCATGGCAAGGGACGGTGCTTCCTTCCGTCCAAGAATCGATTTCGGTGCCGAGATGACTTTCAGTGCAAAAGCGTTGACCAATTCCAAAACCATCTCTCCCACAGATACTGTGATACCCGGAAAACAGACCGTTGCTGATAATTCCCGATTCTCTTTGGACATGAACACCATGTATACCCGAGTGGTCGATTCGTCCCTCAGCACAAACTATCTATTTCTGCAGCCCCTTCTGGGTTATGAAAACAAGACGCTTTCCATCGGAGTCGCTCCACGGGTAGCCCTTGATCTGGATGGATCACTCGAAGTATCCAATTGGTATTCCCATGATGACAATTCACCCTATTCATTTGGTGCTGGAACCAGTTCCCTGTCTGCCATGATCTATGATATCGCCTCGGATGTGTTCAAGATGGTTGATCATTTCAGTATCGGAACCCCACAGGACCGTTCCTATTTCATCATCAGCCGTGACCAGCAGGTGTCTATGGGATCCCTGATCAACGGGGTATCGACCACTGAGGATGCTCCTTTCGCCACCAAACTGGGACTTGATGCCAAACTTGATACACAATCGTTCGACATGCGGTTGTTCCTGAACGACCTGAGTGATCCCCAGCTTGGAGCCATGCGTTTGGCAATCGCACCGTTTAAAAACTGGGGTGGCGCGGTTGGATTGTCGGTTATTGGCAACTTGGTGCTTAGCGATTCCACTTCACGCATAGACGTGTTCCCTGCTTTGGATTTCGACCTTCCCTTTATGGAATCTGAAAAAGCCACTGCCGGAATGTACCTTTCCATCACAACCATGCTGGGATACAGCCCGGTAGAGGGATACAGACAGATGGTCTTGACTGGATCCAGTGGCTCATTCCTTGCCAATCTGGACAACTATGTGGCTGAAGCGGGCTTTAAAGTGGAAATTAGCCAGTTTGCCGCCAAAGCCTCCGCTGTACTGCAGAAAGGTGCGCTTTCCTATGGTATGTTTGATGACTTCTTCATGCGTAACCGGTCTTTCCTTCTTGAATTGTTGGAAAGCGAATGGACCACACCGGCTGCTGGCAATGGACAAACCCTGCTGGGCGCTATCAGTCTTGAATGGAATGGCGATTCCTTTGACATCGGGGCACAATACCAGCTACCCCTCTCCACGGCTATGGTTCCGGATTTCACCAGTGACAAGCTGACTTTGAACAGTGTTTGGAAGTTTGCTTCAGGCAAACTGGATTTCGGGTATTCCCGCCTTGGATTCGTCGATGCGCTTCAGGACATGCTGGTTACCAGTACGCCAATCATGACCAGAATCCAGAACTTCCTGCGGACTGGCGAGAATTCCCTGTTTGTATCGGCTTCCTCGGTACAAGGTCCGATAGAGTTTACTGGAACCATCGCTTTTATCGCCCAATACGAAGACGATGGTACCTGGAACGGAGTTACCGCTCTACCGCATACCGCTTTGAATCTCGCTGGAGTGACAGTTGTTCCAGCCATTACTCTTGGAGCACGGGTTTCCATTTTCTAATTATCCCCAAGATCAACCTGACCGCCTTCCTAGTGAAGGCGGTTTTATTTTCCTCCACTCTTAACGGTCAATCCGCTTTATGTTACTATGGTTTCATGGAAGAGAAAAAGAGAGTGCACATACTTGATCCTCTTGTCGCGCAGCGTATCGCGGCCGGTGAGGTTATTGAACGGCCGGCTTCAGTTGTCAGAGAGTTGATAGACAACGCGGTGGATGCCCATGCCCGTACCATCACCGTACAACTGGTGGAGGGTGGATTGGAACGGATCACGGTTATCGACGATGGTGATGGAATCGCCGTGGAGGATCTCCCTCTTTGTTGCCAATCACATGCGACCAGTAAGGTGACCATTCTTGAGGATCTTTACCATCTGGATACCATGGGCTTCCGCGGAGAGGCCTTGTACAGTATCGCCGCTTGCGCGAAAGTCACTATCGCCAGCAGTCAGCATGGACAAGAAGCTTTCACTATGGTGGTGGATAATGGCAAACAGGGAGAAATAACCCGGGGAGGACCCCGTGAGGGAACCCGGATTGATATCCAACAGCTGTTTGCCACGATTCCCGCCCGTCGGTTGTTCCTGAAGAGACCCGCTACGGAATCCACAATGTGCCGCAATACCATCCTTGAGAAAGCCATGGCTTTCCCCCATATCACCTTCCGGTTCCACGATGGGGACAAGCTTAAGCTCGACCTTCCCGCCACAACCCCGAAAGAACGCGTGCTTCAGGCTCTAGCAGGGGATACACATCTGGTCCCCGGGGAGACAACCGAGCTTTCCGATACCGCCAACCGGTTTTCCCTATATGCTGTGGCAACCACTCCCGCATGCTACCGGACCGATCGGAGCGCTATAAAAGTCTATATCAACAAGCGGCTAATTGAAGACTATGCATTGATTCAAGCCGTGACCTATGGTTATGGGGAAATGCTTCCAGGAGGATCTTTCCCATATTGTTATCTGTTCATCACGGTTGATCCAGAATTGGTTGACTTCAATATCCATCCTGCCAAACGCGAAGCCAAGTTGCGTAATAAAACCGAAATCCACCACCAGATTGTGGTGATGATCAAACAACAGGTATCCAAATCAATACCCAGGCTTCTGATGGAACACAATCAACCGGTGCCACGGCAATTTGATTTCACCCCCAATCAACCCAGCTCAACCGATGGAACTTTGCCAAACAGTACATCTTTTATGGCAGCTTCGGACCAAAACCAAACCTATCGGGGACATGGCCATGTCGAAAATAAAAACAGTCATTGGAATTCAAATCCAGCAGTTTCACCCGATCGTCCACAAGATCCCCAGTGGTTCTCCAAAGCCCGGGAAATATTGAAAAAACAAGAGACAGGTGGTACCAATCCAGTCCCAATCTCCCCCACCCAGACGGTAGCAGACCTTGAAAGCACTGACCACTCCTGGGATCCTTCCATAGAGGAACCGATTATCTATATCGGACAGGCATTTGATCTGTTTCTGATAGCGCAAAAGGGAAACACGCTCTATCTAATCGACCAGCATGCCGCCCATGAACGCATTCTATTCGATGAGATCCGCAGCCACGGGTCGATCCAGCGTCTCATGATGCCCCTGCAATTTGAAGTGGAACGCGATGTCGATGGATTTTTACAAAAATATTCCGCATGGTATGGTGATTATGGATTGGAGCTTTCCCGTACAGGTGATCTTGAATGGGAACTGGGGACTATCCCTGCTCTTTGGAAAACGATTGAGCACGACGTGGTGCGCTTCATCGGCACTCAAGCCGGAAATATCGAGGAGCTGGAGAAAAATCTGTACGCAACCATCGCTTGCCACTCGGCTATCAGGAATGGAGATCCCATGGATACTTTTTCGGCTCAAGCCATCATCCAAAAGGTTTTCGCTATGGAAAAGCCAGTTTGTCCGCATGGAAGGACTTTTGTCATCGCCATCACTAAAGATAGCTTATGGAAAACCGTAGGAAGAACCTAATCAAAAATTGTCCGGCCTATAAGCAGGCACCCCGCTGATTCATCATACCTGAAACATACTGCCATGGCGATCCGTTGGTTCGCTGGATCCTGTGAAAGCCCGCTCGTATCCAAAAGACCCAAAGATGATTCCATACTGGCAATAAGCATCCCTGTGCTATCTAAAAGCTGGACATGCCAAATCTCCTTTGCGGAGTCATATCCGGAATTCTCCGAAAGCAATGACAAGCGCAGGCTGAGGTCTCCATTCTCTTGTGTCTCCCAAAAAAATCCCGGGATCACCAGGTCGGCACGGTTAAGAACCTCTGTATGCGGAGCGTTGTGGGACATGGTGAATCCACTATGGAGAACCCGCCCATCAGTATGGGAAAGCTCAACTCTCCATTCACCATCGGGAAGAGGGAATCCAGGAGCTAGGACGAAATCCACCACACCTAGATAAGGGACCTGGGTGTCTTTCACCACAGTGGCCAAGGTCTCCCAAAGGATAGAGCTTTCAGGAGAGCGTACTGTGACTCCGTATTCCCTGTCTGATTCTATTTTCCCCACAGAGAGTGCTATGGCCAGGCCTTCAGAGATTCCGATGTCACCCCGTTGTGTATAGGCCGCCACTACCGTGGGAAATACCTGGACCATCTGTAGTGAGAACTCCTCACGGACACATCCTGAGACAAGGATAAGCAACAAGCCTAGTACATATATGGCTGTGGCTGTAATCAGATTGCCTCGGGATCGGCCATCCATGATACGGCCTTACAGTCCCAGATCTTCAAGCTGCATCAGCACCGGATTCGCGTAACTGCGGAGAATGACATGTTGGAGTTCAGGCGTGAGATCCTTATATCTAGCGAGGAACTTTTTAGTGTTCAAGGAGTCATATCGTTTTGCGAACCGCCCAGGACCTTGTACAAGGTCATAGGCGAACAGATTGGTATCCCACAGTCTGTAATCGGTATGGATCTGCCGATCAATCTCGTAGGCCACTTCCTCGGGTGTCTGGAAATCCTGCTGCAACGGTTTGCCAAACTGCAAATGCACATTGCCTTTGAAACGGCGTAACCCACGGAGCATGTTCACCACATCCTCATACTTTTTCTTGGTATAGGTGCCATGAAGTTTCCGATAGACTTCCTCACGGCCTTTGTTGATATCGCAGGGGTCATACTGGTAGGAGATCGCCACAGGAACGATATGGCAGGATTTGATCACTTCAGCGAAGGTCTTGCCCGTACCTTTTTGGGAAAGATAGAGCATCTTGATGATGGTTGGATTGGTTTTGTCAATGCCATCCTTGGCTCTTCCGCTTTTCTGCGCCACCCAGATTGACTTGTTCTCCTCGGTAAGCAGCTCCACGAAATATTTCGATAGCCGCAGCGACTCCACATATTGTCCGCGCAATGGAAGATTCCGTTTCACCGTTACCCCGCCATTCAACTTGAACAGATCGGTAACAAACTGATTGACCAACAGATTGTCACCTATGGCCATCTCGACCAAAGGAAAATCCGCTTTGATCAGAGCATAATCCAACAATGCGCAATCGAGCACGATATCACGATGATTGCTGATGAATAAATAGGCCTGGTCTTTCTCCAGATTCTCTATCCCTCCATAGGTGAATTCGGTCATTGAATTGCGCTCTATGGTGGGAAGGAACACACCAGCCGTGATAAGCCGCTGGAAATCATCGTAAGAACGCACCTTATCGAGCAAGGGTGGAATCATTTCCTTCATCTGATGGCTCCTCCAAGCGGTTTTGATAATATTCCCCGCATAGAAGACCTCGGCCATGTTGTTAAGGAACTTGGGGTATGACTTCAGCCTGTTTATCGCATTGATGACATCAATGCCCCCGTAAGGTGCGATGTCTCGATACTGGCGCTTATCCATCTCGGTTTAAAACTCCACATTGAGTGATTTCATATACTGTGCCCGCTCCCAACTGGTGGGATCGTCCATCCGTTTGTGAGCGAGTTTCCCACGGAAATCCACAAAGCTCTGGGCATCATGCTCATCCATCCATTTTGTCAGACCGTCAAGCATGGAACCAATGATCTGGTGGCCGTGAAGCATGACAGAGGAACAAACCTGCACTGCTTTCGCTCCAGACAAAAGCAGCTTCACCACGGTTTCAGCCGAATGCACTCCCGTGGAAGCGCAGATGTCGCATTTCAGATAGGCCGAGGTCAAGGCCGTCCACTGCAGTGATTGTGAATAATCATTAGGACCACTCAGCATCACCGTCGGTTTGATGGAGAGTGTCTTGATATTGATGTCTGGCTGATAGAAACGATTGAATAGGACCAAACCATCCACTCCCATCTGGTCAAAAGTCCTGATCATATTTGCCAAAGCCGTGAATTGCGGGCTGATTTTTATAGCCAGTGGCAGAGCGATATGCTTGCGGGCGGCTTTGACCACATTCGAGTATGCGTTCTGTATATCCGTCCCATCAAGATCAGGATTGGAAGGCAGGATAAACTGGTTCAATTCCAAGGCATCCGCCCCTACTTCCGCAAAACGGCTACTATAATCCAGCCAGGTTCCCGAGGAAAGGCAGTTCACGCTGGCAATCACCGGAATTTCCAAAGCTTCCTTGGCTTTCTCGACAAGTGACAGGTATGCATCGATATAATAGTTCTTTGAGGAGCCCTCCATGAAAGCCTGTGCATCAGCATGGGTGAGATACCCATCGGTTCCCATCATAAGATGTTGCGCATCGCTGTTGATCTGCTCTTCGAATATAGACTTCACCACCACGGCTCCGGCTCCGGCATCTTCGCATTTCTTGAGTTTATCGAGTGAGGACGTGAGAGGTGAACTCCCTACAATAATAGGATTTTTCAATTGAAGACCCAGATAAGTTGTTGCTAAACGATCCATGATGTACCTCCTTGTCCATAATAGCTAAAATCATGGGTGTTGTACAGGATGAATATTATCCAGGATTGCGCACACCATGATAGGTAAAAAGAAAAGACCGTCCTCCGGATTTGGCAGGACGGTCAAACTGAAATACCTGATACTAGAGGATATACGGGATACGGAAGTTGTGGGACTGATATACCACAAAGGTCTCAACTTCCAGAATCTCCGATATCTTGACCAATTCGTGTTTGAAGAAATCCAACAAGGAAAGATTCTCGTCCTCACTCAGAATGAGCTGGACAATCAAGTCATAGCGTCCGGTTACCACTGCGGCAGAGATGACTCCCCGCAACTGGGCGAATTCCTGGGCCTTGCGTTCGAGCTCCAGTGTTTTCAATTTCACGCCCATCATCACTACCTGGAGTCCGGGAATGCATTCAGGATCGACCATACCCGATATTTGGAGGACACCCTCCTCGATCAGTTTGTTCACCCTGGCCCTTACGGTGTTCTCCGTGATGGAGAGTTCTTCCGCTATAGCGCTATAGGCCTTGCGGCCATCGCGCAACTGCTTGATTATGGCTTTGTTGGTTTCATCGATTTTCTTCATTATCCATTGATCCTATTGAATTCCTTCATGAGATCCGCAAGAGCCTGCACATCCTCAACGGGAAGAGCATTGTAGACAGAAGCTCTAAGACCACCCACACTGCGGTGTCCCTTGAGGCCAAGCATTCCAGCCGATTTGGTCTCAGCCAGGAATTTCTCTTCAAGAGCTTCAGTTGGAAGACGGAAGCAGATATTCATTTTGGAACGATAGGTTGGATCGACAGGAGAACGGAAGAAACCGTTGCTCTGATCAATCACATCATAGATCAATGAAGATTTCAGCATGGCACGTCTGGCCATGCCTTCAGCTCCACCATTGCGCTTGATCCACTCAAGAACAAGCTTGACACCCCAGATGGAGAATACGGGAGGAGTATTGTACAATCCATCGTCCTCAGCATGGAGTTTGTAGTCCAAATATGCCGGTAGATTGGTGTTCTGGCGGTTGAGCATGTCATCGCGGAGAATGATGAGGGTCGCTCCGGCTGGTCCGAGGTTTTTCTGCACACCACCATAGATCATACTGAATTTCTCAACAGGAACAGGACGGCTCAGCAAATCGCTGGACATGTCCGCAATCAGAGGGACATCGCCGGTTTCAGGCCAATCCTGCCACTCGATTCCTCCAATGGTTTCGTTGGAACAAAGATACAGATAGGAGGAGTTGGCTGATGGGTGCACCGTGGAAGCCTTGGGCAATGAGGTGAACTTGTTCTCGGTTCCATCGTAATAAACATGTACATCACCGATTTTCTTAGCATCGGAAGTGGCTTTGTTAGCCCAGGTGCCACTCTTGATATAGTCGGCAACCGTTGTGGGACGGAGAAAATTCATAGGAATCATGGCGAATTGCAGAGTGGCTCCACCACCTAGGAAAAACACCCGGTAGTTTTCGGGAATTCCCATCAGTTCACGCAGCAACCCCAGGCATTCATGGTACATATCCTCAAAGGTTCCACCCCGGTGGCTGGCTTCGATCATAGAAAGCCCGATACCCTTGTAATCGACCATCTGATCACGCATTTCCTCGAGCACTTCCATGGGAAGCACGGAAGGACCTGCGAAAAAGTTCTTTTTCCGGTTCATATCTTTCCTCCTTTCACAAGCTCATCGATAATTCCATAGGTTTCTTCACCGATCCTCAACAGATTCTCCTCACTGTTGGCTCCGATATGGGGAGTAAAGGTGACATGCTCACTGGCAAGCAACGGATAATCGGAAGCCGGAGGATCGCTGGGATAGACATCCGTGGCATACCATGCGATGCGTCCATCAGCCAGAGCGGCGGCCATGGCAGAGGCATCCACACACGGTCCGCGACCGGTATTGACAACCACTGGCTTGCGTTGGCAGGCTCCAATCAACGCTTCATTGAACATGCCTTTGGTTTCATCGGTAAGGGGTAGATGCATGGAAATGTAATCCGCATCGCGTACCGCATCGGCGGGAGTGGGAACCATGGTGGCCAGAGGACTGGAAGCCACATACTTGTCATAGGCGACAACTTTCATGCCAAAAGCTTTGGCCCGTTCAGCGACTTTGCTGGCGATGTTGCCGATTCCAAACAGTGCCAGGGTTTTACCATACAGCTCGGTCCTCTTGATGGATTTGAGCCATTCACCCTTTTTCATACCATTATGGGCTTCGATGAGGTGGTTGGGAACTGAGATCATGAGGGCGAACGCCAGCTCTGCAACGGCGATTGCCGAGGATTTTGGCGTATTGCGGACAAGGATTCCCTTGCTCTGGGCATATACTGAATCAATATTGTCAATTCCGACTCCGCCGCGGATGATAAGCTTGAGTTTCCTGGCTGAATCGATGAATTCTTTCGTACATTTTGTCTTGCTGCGGACCAGGACCACCTCGGCTTCAGGAAGGCGCTCTTTGTCTGTGGTGACTTCTCCAAATGCACGAAGGCGTTCTGGCAATGAAGCGTCAAAGGCATCAGAAATAAAAATTAGCATTACAAATCTCCTTGTTTACTAAACGTTACTCAATGATACTGTACAAGTTCGGAATTTGTCAAATATTTCTTGATTATTTTATGGAATAATCAATTTAACCAGCCCATCTTGCAGTATAATGAACAAACAGAGAGGTTTATAATTGACTGGAGCAAGCCTGCCATACTACAGGAAGCCTGGCATGCGTTGTTTTTACCTTAAAAGGCCAGTCTCACCCCTTATGCGGCGCAGCCGGAGACTGTTCCCCGTCATGGACTTCGGGAAGCAGGGATAGGTCAAACGGTGTGGTCTGATACACATAATAATTCAGCCAGTTGGTATATAGTAGTTGAGCGTGTGAATACCAGGTGGCCACAGGTAGCTGATTGGGATCACCATTTGGAAAATAATTTTTGGGGACATCGATATCAAGTCCCTTCAGCCGGTCACGGAAATACTCCTGGGCAAGTGTATCAGCCTCGTATTCCGGATGTCCGAACACAAACACCTGCCGGCCATCATCGCTAGCCACAATATACAGTCCAGCTTCCGGCGAAGTCGCCAGGATACGCAGACCCTCCACAGCCGACACCTCATCCTCACGGACTTCCGTATGGCGTGAATGGGGGGCGTTGAACACATCATCGAAGCCACGCATAAGAGGTGTGTTCTGCTCCCTGATGACATGGGGAAAAACCCCGAACATTTTCGCCGCTAAAGGATGCTTCCTGACTCCGTGGAAATGGTACAGTCCTGCCTGGGCGCCCCAGCAGAGGAACAATGTGGCGAACACGTGGCTCCGCCCCCACTCCATCACCGCGCACAGCTCATCCCAGTATTCTACTTCTTCGAAGTCCATTGTCTCCACTGGCGCTCCGGTGATGATCATACCATCATAGGTGGAACAGCGTACCTGATCGAAGGTTTTATAGAACGTCTCAAGATATTCTGTGGATGCATGGGTCGCGGTATAGGTCGCAGTACGGAGAAAGTCGACTTCTATCTGCAGGGGGGTATTGGAAAGCCTACGCAACAGGCTGTTCTCGGTTTTGGTTTTCAATGGCATAAGATTGAGAATCAGAAGCCTTAAAGGACGGATATCCTGGCTTTTAGCCCGTTTCTCGGTCATCACGAATATGTTTTCCTGTTCCAACACTGTTCTTGCGGGAAGTGCATCGGGTATCTTTACTGGCATGGGATCTCTCCTCATATGATTTTAGGCATCGATGACAAGCCTCCCGAGGATACTTCCACACAAGGAGACTTCCGGGGATTGAAAGAGGATCAGGCTTCGAGGGCTGTGCGCAGGTCTTCCAGCAGATCGTCGATATGCTCGGTACCTATCGACAACCGTACGGTACCAGGCTCGATTCCCGAGGCTTTCAGTTCTTCACCGTTAAGTTGTGCGTGTGTCGTGCTTGCGGGATGTATCACCAAGGATTTCACATCGGCTACGTTTGCCAGAAGGGAAAACAATCTCAGATGATCGATGAACCGGATGGCACCTGGGGCACCGCCTTTGACCACGATAGTGAAAATCGAAGCTCCCCCGTGGGGAAAATACTGCTGGTACAACCCATGCGAGGGATTTCCAGGCAAGGATGGATGGTTGACCTTCTCCACCCTGGGGTGGTTCTGAAGAAACTGGACAACCTTCAAGGCATTTTCAACATGCCGCTCCACTCTTAAAGACAAGGTTTCCAAACCTTGCAGGAACAAAAAGGAATGGAACGGGCTCAAAGTAGCGCCAAAATCACGTTGGAGAACTACCCGCGCCCGCACAATGAAGGCTGACGCGCCGACCGTCGCGGCAAAGCTGATACCATGGTAACTGGGATCCGGTTCGGTGAACTGCGGGAATTTTCCCGATGCCGTCCAGTCGAATTTTCCGCTGTCCACGATCACTCCACCGATCACAGTACCGTGTCCACCGATGAATTTAGTGGCGGAATGCACCACGATATCGGCACCGAACCCGATAGGGCGCAGCAGATAGGGAGTAGCAAATGTGTTGTCGACCACTAAGGGAATACCATGGCTATGCGCGATGGCGGCTACCCGCTCGATATCAATAAGATTGGCATTGGGATTGCCGATGCTCTCAATGAACACCGCTTTGGTCTTGGGTCCGATAGCTTTTGCGTAGGCATCGTAGTCATCGCTGGGTACAAAGGTTGTGGTGACGCCTGAATCGACCAGAGTATGGGCGAACAGATTGAAAGTTCCACCATATATGCTTTGGGCCGAAACGATGTGATCACCGGCATGAGCCAGATTCTGGATAGCCAGAAGTGTCGCAGCGGCTCCCGAAGCGGTAGCCAAGGCACCAATGCCGCCTTCAAGCGCGGCAATACGCTGTTCGAACACGTCATTGGTGGGGTTCATGATACGGGTATAGATATTACCACTTTCCGATAGATCGAAACGGGCACCCGCCTGTGCGCAATCCTTGAACACATAGGAAGTCGAGGCATATATGGGAACCGCGCGGGCTCCGGTAGCGGAATCAGGCGCTTCCTGACCTGCGTGGAGCTGGAGAGTTTCAAAACGGTAGGGGGATGCTGTCATGATGCTGTTCCTTCTGTTTCTGATGAAGATACTGTGCCTTACAGACACATATGTCCACAAAGAGGGTATGTAGGCATGCTACTATGGATGAAACAACAGCAAAATACGCCAGACGTGGTGTTGTGTCTCATTCTGCATCCTCCTTCCATATCAGATAACCAGGAACCTAGGTTAATCGAGTAGGGGGAATTTTCTTCCCCCTCTCACACCACCGTACGTGCCGTTCGGCATACGGCGGTTCAACCAAGCAATAGCGCCTGTCTTCTAGAAAGATAATAGTCAAGACAGCTTGTCAGGCCC
>Ga0247842_10001305_pt1 | contig 42529 bp, 37 predicted proteins | sample LaCruzMarch2015__3_FD_192411 | JGI IMG/M metagenome (GOLD analysis project Ga0247842, IMG submission 192411) | Freshwater microbial communities from meromictic Lake La Cruz, Castile-La Mancha, Spain - LaCruzMarch2015_19m | ecosystem: Environmental > Aquatic > Freshwater > Lake | place: Spain...
CGTCGCCCTCGCAGGGCATGATCTGGTAGTTGGTCCACCTGACTATATCGACCTCAGCTCCTTCCTCCTGCGCGGCCATCAGCGCTTCCTTGACCAGTATCTCCGTGTTGCCCAGCCTGCGGCAACTGCCCACGACACCCAGTATCTTCATGCCCCTTACCTCCTATATCGATTGTGCCAGTGAAACCGGGCGGGTTGAATAACCCGCCACCAAAAATTGGATAAATGTAGGGGCGTACCTTCAGGTGCGCCCGTGCCTTAAGATTCCAGTTTGAATACCGGCCGTGCGACCTCTCCCGAGGAGTACCTGTCTCCGGCAAAGACGGCGGAACCCTCCATGCGCACCTTTTTGCCCATGATGTCCATGGTGGCCTCCTCCGGCTTGAGACCGGAGATGTTGCCCATGACCCAGGGGCCCTCGTCCAGTTCCACTATAGCAACGATATAGGGAGCCTCGGGCTCGCGTCCTTCGGCGGCCACGTAGTTGACCGTGAAGGTCTGGATGGCCCCGCTGCCCTTCAATTCAATGGTTTCTAACGCGTTGCCCCCGCATTTCGCACAGATAATTCTCGGCTGCGCCGATACTTCCCCGCAGCCGCTGCATTTGAGGCCGCTCAGCCTGCCCTGTTTGAGGTTTTCATTATAGTCTTTGAAAGTGAGTTTAGCTTCCACTTTACCGCTCCGTTCAATTTTAATTACCAGCCGCGCCTGAGTATCATGTTGCACAGCGTGCCGCCGTCCCCTCCCAGCGTGTCGGTCATTCCAACCTTGACTCCCTCCACCTGGCGCTCGCCGCACTCTCCTCGCAGTTGTCTGACGATCTCGAAAGCCTGCGCTGCGCCAGTGGCGCCCACCGGATGTCCCTTGGCCTTAAGCCCGCCAGAGGGATTAAGCGCTATCTTTCCCCCGATTTTAGTCTCGCCCTTTTCCACTGCCCGGCCGGATGTCCCGTAGGGGAAGAAGCCCAGCCCCTCGAGGGCGATCAATGCGGCGATGCTGAAGCAGTCGTGCAGCTCAACCACGCCGATGTCCTTCGGTCCCAGTCCTGACATCTTATAGGATTGCTCCGCCGCCAGCTCTCTTGATCTTATGCGCGGGAGGAACTCCTTCTGGCTAAGCAGGTTTCCTGCCGAAGCCTGTCCGATCCCGGCTATCAGCACGGGCTTTTTGGTGAGTTTCCTGGCCGCCTCCTCCGAGGCTATTATCAGGGCGGCTGCCCCGTCCGTGAAGGGGCAGCAATCGGCCAGTTGCAGGGGCGAGGCCACCATGGGGCTTTTACGTGCGTCCTCAAGGGTCAGCTCCTTTTGAAACTGGGCCCGCGGATTGCGCGCCCCGTAGTAGTGAGAGTTGATCGATACCTGGTAGAGCTGGCTTTTGAGCGTCTCCAGCGGTATGTTGTATCTCCGGGCGTAGAGGTGTGCGAGCATGGCGAATACGCCGGGGAAGGTCACCCCCGCTGCGTATTCATAGCGGCTGTCGCTGGCCATGGCGAAGGTGCGCGTAGCCAGTGGAGTTCCCATCTTGGTGGCGCACTCCGCGCCTCCGGCCAGGACGATGTCGTACTGCCCCGAGGCCACCCAGATGAAGGCGTCGCGTATGGCGGCCGAGGCAGAGGCGCAGGCGTTCTCGTACCTGTTGGCCGGTATGCCGGCCAGTCCCAGGTAGTCAGCCGCGAAGGCCTGCAGGTGGGCCTGTCCCTCCTCGAAGTCGCCCATGAAATTGCCCATAAAGAGGGCCTGCACCTGTTTGGGTTTGATGCCGCACTCGTTAATAGCCTCAGTGGCGGCGTCGCCGAAAAGCTCGATCGCAGTCCTGGGTTGCTTCCCTGTAAATTTGGTCATGCCGGCCCCGGCAATCACCACCTTTCGCATATGAAACCTCCTGCTCTTAATGCCCGGCCCGGCCGGGGGGAAACAGGCTACTGTAATGCTTCAGATATGGCGGTTGCCATCTCGCCGATGGCCTGCCCTGCCTGCGGCAGCAGGCCGGTTAAGGACACGAACCCGTGTATCATACCATTGTACCTGTGCATACTGCAGGGTATGCCCGACTCTGATAATCTGGCCGCGTAGGCCTCCCCCTCGCTCAGCAGCGGGTCGAACTCAGCGGTTATGACAAGTCCCGGGGGAAGCCCGCGGACATCGTCCACCAGCAGCGGGGACACGTAAGGGTCGAGCACTTCAGCAGCTTTATTTACATAGAGAGGGATGACCTGTTCGATGTTGCTCTTAGTCAGGTAGTAGCCTTTGCCGTTCATCCGGTAGGATTCCCTGTCCTGATTCGAGGAATCAAGTCCCGGGTAGACCAGCGCCTGGAAGCGTACAGCCGGTCCTCCGCGGTCACGTGTAACCAGGCAGACTGCGGCGGCCAGGTTCCCCCCGGCGCTGTCACCCGCCACAGCCAGGCGGCCGGGGTCGCCGCCGAAGGAGACAGCCTCGGCGTGGGCCCACTGCAGGGCAATATAAACGTCTTCCACGGCAGCCGGGAATTTGTTTTCCGGGGCCAGCCGGTAGCCCACCGACACCACGATTGCCTGTGCCCGGTTGGCAAGCTTGCGGCAGACGTTGTCGTAGGTTGCGATGCTTCCCACTACCCAGCCGCCACCGTGGATGTAAAGTACGATAGGGAGGCCGGTCTGGGCCGACGGCCTGTAAAGCCTGGCCGTCAGGCCGTCGCGTATGCTGACATCGGTAATACTGAAGACCGTTTCACTGCGCCCGGCGAACAGGCGGGCGTCCCGCTCTACGATGCGGCGGTTGGCATCAGGGGATAGTTTGAAGTCGTAGAATTCCTTTTTTAACAGCCGCATGGCGGCCAGCATCACGGCGATGCGGGGGTCCGGTTTGCCCCTTTTTCCACTCATACATAGCCCTCCGGCCGGCCCTGTCGAAGTATGCGCCGGCCTGCAATGTGCTACTATTATAGCATATGGTTACAATCACCCACACGCTGTTTTACCGTCGCCGTAAATAAATTTCCGCAGGAGTACCTCTTGTCCCCGAAATTCCGTGAAGATATCAGAAATATAGCTATTATTGCGCATGTCGACCATGGCAAGACCAGCCTGGTGGACGCCCTGCTCAAGCAGAGCAAGGTATTCCGCGAGAACCAGCAGATGGGCGAACTGATAATGGACCGCAACGCGCTGGAACGCGAGAAGGGCATCACCATCCTGGCTAAAAACACCGCCGTGATGTTCCGCGGCGTCAAAATCAACATCATCGATACGCCCGGCCACGCTGACTTCAGCGGCGAGGTGGAGCGCGTGGTGAATATGGCTGATGGCTGCCTGCTGCTGGTGGACTCGGTGGAAGGCCCCATGCCCCAGACGCGCTTCGTGCTGCGCCAGGCCTTCGAAAAGGGGCTCAAGCCCATAGTGGTCATCAACAAGATAGACCGCGAGAACGCGCGCATCGCCGAGGTGGTCAGCCTCACGCAGGACCTTTTCCTGGAGATAGCCACCGACGCCGGCCAGCTCGATTTCCCGGTCCTGTATGCCAGCGCCCGCAACGGCACCTGCACGTCCGACCCGGCCGTGGAAGGCACCGACATGGTGCCGCTTTTCGAGGCCATACTCAAACAGGTCCCCCCGCCGGCCATCGATGACGGCCCCTTCCAGATGCTGGTATCCAACCTGGACTATGACAGCTACAAGGGGCGCTTCGCCATCGGCAGGGTGCACCGCGGCAGTGTCAAGCCCAAAGATATACTGGCGGTCATCGGCGCCGACGGCGCCCCGCGCAAATACGAGATAGACGACGTCTTTACCTTCATGGGGCTGGCCCGCGTGCCCGTGGAAGAAGCCTCGGCCGGAGAGATAATCTCCATAACCGGCCTTGAGGAGGTCAGCATCGGCGACACGGTGGTCGACCCGGAGCATCCCGACGCTATGCCGCGCATCGAAATCGGCGAACCCACTGTGAAGATTACCGTAGGTGTGAACAGCTCTCCCTTCGCCGGGCGGGAGGGCAAATACTGCACCTCGCGCCAGTTGCGCGAACGGCTTTACCGCGAACTCGAGGTCAATATAAGCCTGCGCGTGCAGGATACCGACAGTCCCGATCTCTTCCTGGTGTCGGGCAGGGGTGAACTTCATTTAGCTATACTGGTGGAGACCATGCGCCGCCAGGACTATGAGTTCGAGATATCGCGTCCCGAGGCTATCACGCGCGAGGTTGACGGCAAAGTGCACGAACCGGTGGAAGCCCTTATTTTGGATACGCGCGAGGATCATATCGGCGTGATAACCGAGATGCTGGCCAAGAGGCTGGGCAGGATGACCAATATGCATAACGACGGACGCGGTAACCTGCGTATGGAGTTCCAGGTGCCCACGCGCGGGCTTATCGGCTTCCGCAGCGCCTACCTGACGGCAACCCGCGGCGAAGGGGTTATGAACACGCTATTTTTAGGCTATGAGCCATACGCGGGGGATATATCCTCCACCCGCAGCGGCACGCTGGTGGCGGCCGAGGATGGGGTGTCAGTCACCTACGGGCTGAACAACGCCCAGGAGCGCGGCATCACCTTTATCGATCCCGGTACACCGGTTTACGAAGGTATGATAGTGGGCATGAACTCGCGTCCCACCGACCTGGCCGTCAATGTATGTAAGGAGAAGAAGCAGACTAATATCAGAGCCTCCACAGCAGACATCGCGGTCAGGCTGACCCCGCCACTCAAAATGAGCCTGGAGGAATCGATGGACTTCATCAACGGCGACGAGCTGGTGGAGGTCACGCCCAAGAACATCCGCTTGCGCAAGAGGCTGCTGACCATGAACGCGCGCTTCCGCGCAAAGAAAGCCGCCGGCAGGTCCGCGCAGGAAGAAGAATAGGCGGGGGTTTTCAAACCCGCTTCAAGGCCAAGTATAGCTGCTCGAGTTGTTCGCCGATACCCTCGATTTTGCTGACTTCTCGGGGCTTTTTAGCCAGTGCCGTAACGCTGCCTGACCAGGTCATGCCGCAGACCGCGGCATAGGTTTTCAGATTATCGATGGCTGTGCCGATGCCTTCTTCTGCCACGGCTATGCCGGCAAAGCGCTTATCTTCGAGCCTGGTCCAGACCGGGCAGGTCCTGTCCATGAAATTCTTGAGCAGCCCAGAAACCATCTCGAAATAGACCGGGGTAGCGAATACGATGGCGTCGGCCTGCATCAGCTTCGGATATATGACCTGCATGTCATCCTTTATCGCGCAGAGGCCCTTCCTGTTTTTACCGCCGGCTTCGCAGGCCAGGCAGCCGTTGCACATTTTTATATCGAGCTTGCGAAGTAACAGGAGTTCCGCCTCAGCGCCACCAGCAACGGCCAGCCCGTGAAGATGTTTCAGCATCCACTCGGTGTTGCCGTTCCTGGGTGAGCCGCACACGCTGAGCAATCTCATAGTGTTTTATATCCTCGGGATGTTTCCTTTCATGATCTCAAACATGTAGGGGCGGGTTTTCAAACCCGCCCGGTAGCGGGCGCACCTGAAGGTACGCCCCTACACCAAATCCTCTTTGCTGAAACCGGTGAAGAAACAGCTCCGCTCCCCAGTGTGGCAGGTTGGCCCTGCGGGCTCGGCCCTGACCAGCAGAGCGTCCGAGTCACAGTCCTTGGAAATGGATTTTACCCTCAGCACGTTGCCCGAGGTACTGCCCTTGTGCCAGAGCTCCTGCCGGCTGCGGCTGTAGAATACCATTTCGCCCTTCTGCAGGGTCAATTTCAACGACTCCTTGCTGGCGTAGCCCAGCATGAGCACCGTGCCGTCCTTAACGTCCTGCACGATAACGGGTATAAGCCCTTTTTCATCGAATTTCAACATAGAGTATGCTCCTGACTGATTAACTTAGTGTCAAGTCTGGCAGGTTTCAGGATACGGCCAGAGCTTCCTTGAGGTCGATATCGCCCGTGTAGAGCGCCTTGCCGATGATGACGCCCTCCACACCCAGCGCCGCCAGCTTTCTGATATGTTCGATGGAGGATACGCCGCCCGAGGCTACAACCGGTATATTCAGCTTGCGTACCAGCTCGGCTGTGGTGTCGTAATTAGGCTCGGTGAGCGTACCGTCCCGTTTGACGTCCGTGTAGATAATGCGCCTGGCGCCGATGGCCGCCATGGCCTGGCTAAGGTCAAGCACAGTCATGGTGGAGATCTTCAGCCAGCCGTGCGTGGTCACATAGGAGTCGCGGGCATCGATACCCACTACGATGGCCTCTCCGAACTTTTTAATAATGCGCTTGGTGAGTTCGATCTGCTCCACGGCCACCGTGCCCAATATGACACGCTTCACGCCCAGCTTGATAAGCTGTTCCACCACGTCGGATCGCCTGATACCGCCACCCAGTTCCACCTCGAGGCTGGTATTTTTCACGATGTCCTCGATGGCCTGTGTGTTGCGAACTTCACCTGCGGCTGCGCCGTCCAGGTCCACCAGATGCAGCCGGCTTGCCCCTTGCTCCTGCCACCTGAGAGCCGTGGCCACGGGGTCGACCGAGAACACTGTCTCCTTGCTGTAATCGCCCTGATAGAGGCGTACGCATTTTCCGCCTTTGAGGTCGATAGCCGGAATGATATCCATAGTATTAGCCCTTTAAGATTACCCCGTTCTGCTCAAGTGCGTCAATCCCGGCCCTGTCATATCCCAGCTCTTTAAGTATCTCCTCCGTATGCTCACCGAGCAGAGGCGCCCTTTTCTCGGGCGGCTGCCGCATACTGGAGGCCTTGAAGGGCAGGTTGCCCACGCTGATGGGGCCTGCGCCCGGGTATTCTATTTGTGAAAGCATGTCTCGGGCCTGCACCTGCGGGTTGGCGATGACCTCGTGGATCTCCATGACCGGGGCGCAGGGGACCTCCGCCGCCTCCAGCTTTGCCAGTATATCTTTGCTCCCCAGTTTTATTAGGACGTCAGCCAGTTTGGCCACCAGTTCGTCACGATGCGTCAGCCTGCCTTCGCTGGTAGCGTAGCGCGGATCGGCGGACAGTTCATCCAAACCGAGGGCACGGCAAAAGACCTGCCAGAAGCGGTCGTGCGTGACCCCGATAAAGACGTATCGGTCGGCGGTCTCGAAGCATTGGTAGGGAACGAATACCGGACTGGCCGATCCCATCCTGGGTATGCTGAAGCCGGTGAGGGTATATCCGGCGATAAGAATGCTCATAAAGAATACCGCTGTATCGTAAAAGGCAGTGTCTATGTGTTGTCCTTTGCCCGTTCTCTCCCGTGCGATAAGGGCCAGGGCAATGCCCCAGCCAGCGATGAATGCCGTGCCCAGCCCGATCACTCCGGGGGCCACCCGCACGGGTGGCCTTCCCTCCTCTCCTGTGGTAGCCATGAAGCCGCTCATCGCCTGCGTAACCGGGTCGTAAGCCGGCCGCCGGCTGTAAGGTCCGCTTTGGCCGAAGCCGGATAGCGAGCAGTAGACAATGCGCGGGTTTAATTTATTTAACTCGGTGTAGCCGATGCCCAGCCTCTCCGCCACGCCGGGTGTATAACTTTCGATGATGATGTCTGCAGTGGACGCCAGTTTACGGGCTATTTCTTTGCCCTCGCGGGTCTGCAGGTTGAGGGCCAGCCCTCGCTTGTTGCGGTTAGCGTTGAGGAACGCAGCTGAGGCCGCGCCGTGTCGGTATGGATCTCCCTGCGGCGGCTCGATTTTGATCACGTCCGCCCCGGCCCGGGACAGCATCAGGCCACAGGTCGGGCCGTCCGCCGCGTGAGAAAAATCCAGCACCTTCAAACCTTGTAGCGGATACATACTAACCTCCTTGCCAGACCAAGAATCAAAAATATTTATAACACTATATATCGTTGTTTACAATGTCTGGAACACAGTATATATTATTTTTACCATTGACTTAGAAAAAGGGGAAATGTATACTGAGATCAATATTGTAACGGGGGGAATTCTATGAAGCTGTCGTGTCTGCAGGAAAACCTAAATAAAGGCCTCGGCATCATAGGCAGGGCAGTAGCATCAAGGACTACTCTTCCTATCACTCAGAATGTACTTATATCCACCGACGAATCGCAGCTTAAGCTGGCTGCCACCAACCTGGAGATCGCCATCACTTGCTGGATCGGCGCAAAGATAGAGAGCGAGGGCGCCATCACTATTCCCGCGCGCGTTTTAACCGAGTTCGTAAGCTCGTTACCCAGCGACATCATCAGCCTTAGCCTCAAGCACCATACGCTGGAGCTCAAGTGCGGCCGTTACGAAGCCAGGATCAATGGCCTGGACGCTGCCGATTTCCCACCGATCCCCCAGGTGGGCGACGGCTTCAGCACGAAGGTCAAGGCCGAGGACCTCAAACAGGCAATCAGCCAGGTGGCATTCGCCGCCGCCACCGAGGAGTCGCGTCCCGTGCTCACCGGCGTGCAGACAGAGTTCGAGGGCAGCAAGCTGACCATGGCCGCTGCCGACGGATTCAGGCTGGCCGTCCACCGCACCACGCTGGCCGATCCGGTCAAAGAGAAGGTGGCTATGATCATACCGGCCAAGGCTTATCACGAACTCAACCGCCTGATGGGCGCCGATGACCAAGAGATAGAGATTACGCTCAATGCGCAGAAAAGCCAGGTGCTCTTCAAGCTCAAGGGCATCGAGATGGTATCGCAGCTAATCCAGGGAACCTTCCCCAATTACTCCCAGCTCATACCCCAGACCTATGGCACCAAGGCGCGTATCGACGTAGCCGAGTTCCTGCGGGCCATCAAGATGGCCGCAATCTTTGCACGCGATGGCAGCGGCATCGCCAGGGTGATCGTCACACCAGGTGCCAGTGTGGAGGCGGGAAAGATAACCATTTCTGCACGAGCCGATGAGATCGGCGACAACGTAGGCGAGATAGATGCTCTGGTGGACGGCGAGGCAGCAAAAATAGCATTCAATGCCCGCTACCTGGCGGACGTGCTATCGGTAGTCAAACAGGCGCAGGTATCGCTGGAGGTCACTACCCCTTCAAATCCGGGCGTTATCCGCCCCGTGGGAGTGGACAACTACGACCACGTAGTCATGCCGATGTTTGTTCAGTGGTGATAAATTCTAAAAGACCTGCAATACGGATTAATTACTTGTTTTTTGTTATCACGCGACATCTGGGTGTCCCATGAACCTGATGGCCAACATGGTGATGTCGTCGGCTTGCGGGGCGTCACCGACAAAAGTGCCTATCTGCTGGTTTATCCCTATGACTATACCCTCAGCATCCGTGTCCTTGAATTTGTACAAATCCCCTCGTAGCCTATCATCAGAGTATAGCTCGTTGTTTATCGTTGTTGCCTCCGTCACCCCATCGGTATAAAGGAAGATGGTGTCGCCAGCCCTTAATGACATTTTCTGGCAAGTAAAGGCTATGTCTGGTAGCGGGCCTATTACAAAACCCCTTTGTACCTTTATGTATTCGAAGCCGCTAACAGCATTACCGTATAAGGGCGGCGGATGCCCACCGTTAGCAAAGGTAATCTCTCCTGTCCCGGTATTCAAAATAGCGCAGAAGACTGTGGCAAACATACTGCTGTTGTTTTCCGGATTGAGAATATTGTTGGTCTGACTGAGCATTTCATCTGGTGGCAGCCCCGCCATACCAGCAGTTTTGAGCAAGGCCTTCGTAATGGCCATAAAAAGTGCAGCCGGCACACCCTTGCCGCAAACATCACCGATAACAAAGCAAAGGTTATCAGGTTTGACGAAGAAGAAATCATAAAGATCACCGCCAACCTCCCTGGCCGGTTTCATCATGGCGAAAATGTCAATTTCCTTGCAGTCTGGGAAAGGCGGAAAGACACGTGGCAACATGCTCATCTGGATTTCTGTGGCTACCCTCAGTTCGCTTTCAATGCGCTCCCTAGCAGAAGTGGCTGTCTGAAGTTCCTGCATGTATACTTTCAGGTTTTCGACCATATGCTCCAGAGTCCTGGCCAGTTCTCCCAGTTCATCTTTGCGATTGGCTATAGGGCGGATTTCCTCCGTTTGGAAATCACCTGAACCAATGCTCTTGGCCACATCACACAGCTGAGATACAGGCGATGTCAGCCTTTTAACCACAAACACAGAGGTCATGGTACCCGCCAGGAGGATAATAACGGCAACCAAACCCGCCCAACGTAATAGGTCCAGAGTTGCCCCGGCCACCAATGGGTCATTGGCAGTTCCACCCATTATGTTGACGAGTGTGTCGCTGGTTCTCGAGACGAGTATAGCAGTAGTACCAAGGGTGCAGGCAGCGAGTAAAAAGGTCACCACCAGTATGACTCTGGTCTCCAGGGTCAGAACCAGACGCCTGAATGCGAGCAGCAACAAAGGGACTATAAGTATATCTAATAAAACGTTGGTCAGCAGAGAGGGTAGGAACCAGCCTAAAATTGCTTCATCGAACGACATTCTGTGCAATAACAGGCTGCTGATAATAGTACCGGTTGCCAGGCCAAACAGGTTTGCCAGCAGGATCGCGAGCAGCACCACACCGAACTGCTGAACAGTCTTAATGACCCTGAGTCCCATCATGTAGGCGATACCGGGTATGGCCCCAAATAGCCCATTGCCTATGCACCAATCCCAGTACTGCAGCCCATACCCCGATAGCAGATCTCCGAGAATATTTCCTATAAATCCGGTGATAAACCCCGGGATTGGGCCTAAAATCAATCCTGCCGTAATTGGAATGGCGGTTTGTGGTCGGAGGCTTACCATGGGAGCGCCGGGAAGTACAAGGCTATGGCATGCCCAGTTTAACAGGCCATATAGAATCGCAGCCACCAGTGCCCACATCAGCCGGGAGGATATTGATTTACCCGCCAATATATTAGCTATCATTTGGCTAAAATACTTGTCTCCCACACGGGTTTATTTGAATATTCGGCATTATACTACTTTAATTTGAGGAACTATATGTCTGACATGAGCAAAGTCACATACCGATGTTTGTTCAATGGTGATAAATTCTAAAGGCACTGCAATACGGATTTTCATCTCTTTTGGTATTGCCATTACTTGAACATCCAGGGCCACAGCCCTAAGTACTGTTACTGCTGTTACCTAAACCAAAGTGATAAGAGCAGTTTATTTCCCAGAAGCGTCAGGCACAACTCTTTTCAATCTGGGTTATAGGGGACCCATTAACAGGGCATAAAACTGTGTGCCGCGGTCTTTCTGGTGCTAAATTGTATGGTTCTGGGCAAGCAGGAAAGGGCAAAAGAGGAAATTCCACAAACTATATGAAATATTTTGCGCCAAGAGAAGCAGATAAAAAATTTACAGAGTTAAAGTTACTAATGATCCTAGATGGAACTGTTGCCCCAATTTTGTTTACTAAACGTCAATATTTCTACTGATGACTGTATTACATTGCAGTCTAATGTTGTGGTCTTTTGTAGATAATATATAATAGCTATAATACTGGGTATAAAGGGCGGTTTGGATTTATTCCGGTGACATTGGTTGTATCTACCATTGCACGGTATATAGCTAATATTTAAACAATCGTTGCGAGGCAGCTATGGAATATAAAAGATTGATCATATCTGTCATTTGTGCTTTCTTGACGACCTTGATGTTAATAGTGAGTTGTATAAGTCCGACTCAACAATCGCAAGATAGCGCGGTTGAACCGTCTGCAGCCAGGCCTGCTAAATATGCCGGTTATCTAGTCGTAAATAATCCTGAAGGTCTGGCTGCTCTTGATAGGGTCAAACAGCAGTCCATGGCTGAGGGCATACAGGTAGCCGGCTGTGAGTACTACTCAGAGGGAGACACGAACTTCAGTTCATTGATCGCCAAGCTTACAAGGAATAGCTCGTTAAATTTGATCTATGTCATCGTAAATTCGTATGAAAGAGCATCTGCGGAGAAATCGCTGGTGCAACTTGAATATCCTGCGGACCTGAAATTTATCGAGGTTGATCCTAACAGCAAGTTCAGGCTGCTGCTGCTGCGACAAGAAAGGAAAGAAAATATCAGCAATATTGTTTCGATGGATGGTGATGGATCTAATTTCAGCAATCTGGCCACCTGTGATTTTTTTATCAGTTCTGCGGATTGGTCGCCATTATTAAAAAGGATTGTATTTGAGTCTAATATGAACAGGTATCGGCTGGAGGAGAATGATATTTTCACGATGGAAATCAACGGCGGAAATGTGAGGCAGTTATCAAATAGCTCCTTCGGCAGCGGCCCAAACTACCGTTTGCCAGACTGGTCACCGGACGGGAATAAGATTGCCTATTGCAAGTCGCGTACCACGTATACTGGCTATACAAGCAGATTTAGGCTGGCTTTTAGATATGATATATATACCATGAACGCTGATGGTAGCGACGAAAAACAGGTCGTTTCGGGTACGGACGAAGAAACACAAATTGCACCTACATGGTTCCCCGATGGCGGGAGGTTGGCCTATATGTATACTGAATCAGGGTTTTACAATATAGGGTCCATGAATATCAATACGGGCGAGGTTCAAACATTCGATATCAAGGCAATGTTCCCATTTAACTTCGAGGAAAATCCTTCATACAGTTTATCGCCCAATGGCACAAAGATAGCCTACTCCCGAGATACTTATAACAACTTGAACAACAGAGGCAGAGAAATTTTTATATACGATGTTGCCAGCACCTCTACGACCAGATTAACTGATAATGACTATGCGGACGATGTCTCCTGCTGGTCATCGGATGGGAGTAAAATAGCCTTCATGAATCGCAAAGGCATTAATATCATGAATCCGGATGGGAGTAATCCCGTGAGAATACCGGGAACTATAATGTCGGACATGCTTATTGGGTTCGGATACTGATCACCGCAATACCGGAATATTATCCGGTTTGAATGCTGGGTAGCCAACTTTAAGTTGTTATGCAGGCAGTTCGCTCACTATTGCGTCGATAAACTGTTGGATAGTCTCCTTGCTTACCGCTGCGTCGCAATAGCTGGTTGTGAAATACAAGTTACCTTTAGTTGTGATACACGCCAGGACACACAGGGGTGGATAAGGAACGGGCGTAAAGAGATGTTCTTCCATAACCCCCAGGTCGCCGAAGTTAGAGTATTCTGAATCAGTAGTAAGAAAGATGCTGAACCATGGATGAAAATTTCCAGCGGCAAAATCCCGTTCAATATTCGATCGAACAATACGGCGGACCATGAAAAAAGGCAGTAGAGTTAAATCAAATCCTATATGGGCAATTCCTTCCAACCACTCATGGTTTGCTGCGGCCGCTTTTAAAGCTGAGGTGACCGCATCCTGAGTATCGTTAAAAGTATCTCCGGGTTTGTGATTAATCGCCGGGAAAACCCCCCCGGTCAGGCTGCATACAGACGTATTTATTCCTCCAGTCAAGTAGCGGCGCATGTCAGCTGCCACGTACACCAGTAATGGCTTATTTAGAGGAGTATGGCAAGTGGAAAAAAGTGCACGGTAAAATGCCGTAAGTAAAATATTACCGACCGATATTTGATTTCTGTGCGAGTATTCTTTAACCCGGGAAAAAATCTCCTGCGGCAACCATTTTTCCTCAAACGACTTCCCTACACATTCCTTGCCCGTTGAGGGGAAACCCCAAGTTGCATGAGAGTAACGGAAGTTCAGGTATGCCCGGATCAGCCGCCACAATCCGATACGTCTGAAGACCTGTCCCAGACCACGATCGCTTGGCCAGTTGGGCGGGGGATGATAGCCGGGACTATCAGCAAGGTTACGATAAGTCTTTGCCAGCAATGTGAGGTAATCTACCAGGCCATGGCCGTCAGCAACCGTGTGGCTCATTTTAACGACCAGGGTGTCTTCTGTATTGCGAAAAACCCTGGCCTGTACCTGAGGACCCTCGCATGGCTCCAACGGTTCCACCGTGTATTTAAAGATTTCTCTTTCGTGATCTTGCGTTTGAATTACCCGGCAGAGTGGGATAGAATCCAGGTTGGAACACCGTTCCCAATACGGCCTGAACGGCCGCTCAACAAAACGGCAACCCAGTACAGGTTCGATATCCAGGGTGAGGCGAAACGCTCGTGCAAGACGCTCCTCATCTACCCTGCCTGCAAACTTGATTAAAAAGCGGAGTTGCCCGTCATGGATTAAGTTATGAAATATATACGTAAACCGATCCATGGCGGTTGTAGGAATCCTCTTAGGGATAAGCTGCGAGTTATCCATTTTACCTGATGAGCTTGAATCTTACCCAATCAATCACAGGAAGCTATAGTCAGAGAAGAAGTATACAGATTAATTGCTTTGACAGCAAACGTCGCCGCGAGAGGGAGGCAGAAACTTTAGGCCCCGTTTGTTTTACAGCATTACACTGTTTTAAACACCTGCTCGCAGGACTAATCACCCGAATACTTGCCATTCAACGATATTGAAATTAAAATTAGCAATTCACGAAGTTCACTTATGGCAAAGCAGCTTATAGAAAAAACACGGTTAGAAAAAGGCGAATATATCCTTGACTGACAAATTACACAATCTGAAACTGGATGCGCTGAACCTGAACCGGTATGTAAGCAAGAAAAGGAACCTGCTGCATAATGTTTCCATTTCCATTCTTCCACATGAGTTTGTTGGCATTGTAGGGGTTAATGGTGTGGGCAAAACTACTTTGCTGCATGCCATGAGCGGTTTTCATCCCCCCAGCAGCGGCACGGTGATGTTGAATGGCCTTGATCTATATGCCAATTTCAATACCTTGCGCAACCAAATTGGCTTCGTGCCCCAGCGTAATATCATTCACATGGAACTCACTGTGTATGAAGAACTGGATTATTCAGCCCGCCTTCGCCTGCCCTCAGGAATATCGGCAGCGGAACGCCATAACCGCATCATTGAAGTCATGGAAACTCTGGATCTGATGCACTGCAAGGACCAGCCGATAATGAGCCTAAGCGGTGGAGAACAAAAGCATGTATCCATGGGCGTGGAGTTATTAACACAGCCAAAGGTGTTCTTCCTAGACGAAGCTACATCGGGCCTGGACCCTGGGTCAGAGCTGGAAATAATGAACCTGCTGCGCCGCTTATCAGATCAAGGCCGCAGCGTTATTTTAGTGACTCATTACACCAAGAACATAGAGAAATGCCATTTCGTTGCTATTTTAGCCGATGGTGGTCATTTGGCCTATTTCGGACCGCCACATGAAGCTCTGGATTATTTTGGGGTCAGCGATTTCGATGAAATCTATTTGAAGCTGAGGGAAATTGATCCGGGGGAAGCTGTCGAGCGTTATTTGGGCTCCGATCACTATAAAAACTATCTTGCAACGAGGCTCCCCGAAAAACGCGAAGATGTTGCCCCGATAACGGAGCAGGCTATATATATCAAATCATTACCAAAAAGAATATCCTCCTTAAGCCAGTTTTTAATTCTATCGCAACGCAATCTTAACATGCTTTTCCGCGATAAAGCCAGCCTGGTTTTGCTCTGCCTGACTCCACCCATCATCGCCACGCTTGATTTCATTTTCTGGAAAAAAGGCATCTTTGAGCCCAAGGGCGGAGATCCATGGCTCGGCCTTTTTAATTTGTATATGGTTGCTGTAATAGCTTTCTTGGTAGGTGCGATACTTTCAATGCGTGAGATTGTGAAAGAGTCCGATATTTATCAAAGGGAACGGATGCTCGTCCTTAAAATACTACCCTACGCGCTCTCAAAAGCATTATTAGCCGGGCTGATTGCTGTGTGCTCTTCCCTCATATTTCTTTTATTTTTAGAGATTTCAGGGGGATGGCCACCCCTAGAGGCTATACCGTCAATTTTTATCACTCTGGTACTGTCTATTCTAGGTGGTGCCATGATCGGTCTACTGATCTCTGCCATCTCGCCCAATCCCAATGTTACCCCACTTCTCCTTTTGTTGGTCGTTGTTCCTCAGCTACTTTTTGCCGGCATGATTCCCTACAATAAGATCGGTCCGACTGGCAATATCATCGGTCAGGCCACGACCACTAAATGGTCTTTCGATGCACTGGTCAAGATTAGCGGCATGGGCGACGGCATTATAGCCGACCCTTACTGGAACCTGCCGGATGAGAAGCGGAAGTCCTGGTCGGAAAATGACAAGAAGCAGAAATGTGCTTGCGCTGGCGCCAACATGTTTTCCATGTGTAATTTCCCCGGGATTAAAGACATTTATGTAGCTGAAATCGATGACCCTGAGCCCCTTAAACCGGCCAAAGTCGGCGACCCTCCACCCCATCCGGAAGACCCACCCTCACCGCCTTATAACGTTGATTTGACGCATCCAGGCGAATGGCAGGCTGACGTGGACATCTGGGGTGACGACATGAACCTGTGGCAGGACAATGTAACGCGGTACCAAGACAATTTGGAACTATACAAGCAAAAAACCAATAAATACCAGTCTGATATGGAGGCCTGGAAAGACAAATATCAGAAATGGAGGGAAAACCGCAGTACGGCCATTGGGAAAGCGGAGGGGATCGTAGACGAAATATATGACGACTACCGGCAGGTATTCAAGGCGAGCGTTGCAGCAAGTTTCATCGCATTGTCAAGCCTGATTTTCATAATGTTTTTGCTAATTCTTCTGGCCTTGAAGATGAAGGACAGGCGGCGGGCAAGTTTAAAACAATTCATAATCAAAATATGGAAATGGATAGTCGAATAATTTCCCGGCGTTATTAATTATCATGGATGAACATACATATCGATGTTTGTCCAGTGGTGATAAATTCTAAAGGTACTGCAATACGGATTTTTGTCTCTTGCGGAATTGCCACTATTTGAACATTTAAAGCGTTAAAGGCCTTCTTATTATCCTGAAGCGTACATTTATCCAGGTGGACCCTTACTCTTTTGCATTACTGCTCTATCTTTTCCTTGGCCGCATTTACATCTATTTTCTGCTCAATTGACTTTGACAACCTGTTAAACTGCTAGTAACGTTCTATTTACAGCCAAGTCATATTTTCCTGACTATCACAGTTTTCCTCAAACTGATTGACGAGTATTACTGCTGCCGCTATAGTAAGAATAGGACCGAGTAACTATTTACGACGAGATTTATGCGCTTCTTGGATTTGGATTTGGATTTCTTCCTGAACGAAAATGCTTACTGTAGCGACAGCGGAAGACTGGGTTCAGAGTATAAGCCGTGGAGTGTCTCTAAGGTACGGCACTTTCTTGAGGATAGATGTGGCCTTTCACCAGATGCCCCGGTTCAGGGGCGAACGGTAGAAAGTCATGACGGAGTACTCGACTTCTGGCGCACACTCATTGAATCTGGTAGGCTCAGAATACCATTTGAAGTGATACATATAGATGCTCACCCCGATCTGTGGATAGGGTCCGAGCTGTGTCTGACATCAGAGGTTCTTCATGTTGGCTCCGAACGTGGGCTTGAGATGCTTAAAAATAGACACGTTCATTCAGGTAACTACTTAACTTTTGCTATTGCCTACGGATGGGTAGGCTCTCTTGTATGGCTTCCTCTCCTCAAGCACTTGAAAAATCCGCCCAAATGGGACGGTGATGCAAGGTCCGGTTTAATACAGCTCAAGAAGAGAAAAGGTGAAAGCTCTTGTATCCGAGACTTACCAATATTGGAAAAGGAACGCGGTGTTCCCTTCAAGATATTACCCTGGCATAAGTTCAGAACAAGTGAAACATTTGACTACATTTCGTTTAGCAAATCGCCAAATTTCACTCCGCCTGAAAGTGACGGATTGATCATTGTCGTTGAAGGGTACATGAAACAAATATGATTTAGAAATGCAGCATGGAAGAGAAGAAGAGTATCAAGAAGGTTGTTGGAGAGATCCTTTCACAATTATTAAATGTTCCGGTATTATCCGGTGCATTGGCGACTTATTTGTTCTTGCGCATTCCTGACTCGGAACCCAACCGCCTGACTGGATATGCCTGGATCATGTTGTTCCTGTGTGTAATACCATTATGCAGTCTTTTCTTTTATATTCCGGTCAAGAACGAAGAAACACAGGTAACAGTACACAGGCAGCGGATAGCAAGTTTTGTTATTATGCTGGTCAGCTACCCGATCGGTTGGTTAGTTCTGGCTTTGATTGGTGCCACACGTATTTTCACAGCAGTGGCGGCCACCTATACATTTGTGACTCTTGGCCTGATAATTTTCAATTTGCTGCTCCATTATAAAGCCAGCGGCCATGCTGCCGGCGTATCCGGACCGGTAGCTGTAATGATCTACATCTACGGCATCTTTGCGGCACCCTTGCTGATTTTATTACCTCTTATAACCTGGGCGCGACTGGCTGCCGAAGGGCACAATCTATGGCAAACTGTAGTCGGCGCTACCATGTCTGTGTTGATCTCGATAGGAGTATTATGGGCATTTGGCTTTCCGCCATTTCTAGGGGTGGTTTGGTAGGGGATCGTTTTACGTTAAATTCTTTGACATAACGCGTATAAGAATCTACAATGCGTTTTTGGAATGGAGATCGCTTCTCATATTCACATCATTGGTGCTGTCCTGGGTTTCGTCTGTGCTATGTTCTGTGCTGCCATCATGCTGAACCTGAAGACGGACGAGCAGATACGGAGACGTGCACGGATCGCACGTAGGATCTCACCTGTCACATGGTTAGCATTTATCGCCCTCATCATCAGCGGAGTCGTTCTGACCTTGAACAAGGCGGACATCAATATTTTTATAATGGTAGCAAAGCACCTGCTGGTAACCATACTGCTTGTTGATGCCCTTTTTATACATTTCCGCTATTTCCCGCGCTTTTTCAAGCAGATAGGGACACCCCAGTTCGGTAAAACGTACACTACTATGCGCCGCATAGGCACTCTATCCGTCTCTTGCTGGATTATCATCCTCGTGCTTTCGTTCTTGCTTGGCCATGTGTCTTAGTTCTTCACTAAATCCGCTGGATTCAACCGCGTGTACCATCCCACCTGTTTCTAAAAATGGGATTAAATGCCGTCAGGAATTACTCTGCTTTATCTTTCCCTGTAATATTTATAAACTACCCAGAAACTAGGTTTTGGCTCATCGTCCCGCCAATCCCAAATGCCATATCCAACTTCGCTTTGATCGTACCCTGCTGCAGGATTTACACCTTCATCCCAACACTGTAGAAAAATGCCATAAATGTCTGCTTTGAACAGAACTTTGAGTTGTCTTTCAACAAAATCAGCCTGAGCCTGGGTATCATAGTGATACGGCGTTGTCTTCAAAAGGTCATTCCAACCGCCGATGCTTGCACCTTCACTTATCGTTAAACTGCCAAACTCCGAGTTAGCCAAAGGTTTCCTGGGCATTTTATTTTTCCATTTGTTAATAATATTGATATATTCACTGTCGGTCAGTTCCCTTGTAGTGTCTGATTTGTATATTTGCGGGTGAATAATATCCATCGGTTCCCAGTTGATATTACAGACATCCCAGGGGCCATCCCAGGTGCAATAAGTTATCAGCCCAGAATAGTTTTGCCGTGCTACTTTCACCATTTCATCAACGGCTTCCCTCAGAGCATTTGTCTTATAGTCAAAGCGTTTTAAATGAACATCAACCTCGTGACCAACAACCAAGACTTCGACTCCAAGTCTTTCCGCTTGCTGGGCGAATCCAGCTAACTGGCCACAATAGCTCTCGACTGATATGTCAGGATTTCTAGTTTCCAATATATATACGGGACAATACTCTAACCAAACCACCAAGCCTTCCTCATGAGCCAATTTGACATTATTAAAAGCTATGTCTGATCTCACAGGACTTAGTCCCCATATTTTCACGGCGTTAGCACCCAGAACCCACCGCATAAGGGCATAATCCAAATTGATGTCGTCATCAGATTTTTTCAGGCTGCCTATCATCTCCCATATATAATTGATTCCCAATACTTGTGGTTTTTTGTCCTCCACTGGGTTTGCCTCGTCCATCTCTTTGTTATACTTTTGCTGGAATTCGGCAAGCTTAGAGTTTACATACCATTCCGTACCTTCAAATGGACTGTTTTCGTCAAACTCGTTATCAAATGCCTTATAGAATATCCGTTCCAAGGCCACAGGCCATATGTTTCTCTCAGTGCCCTTGCCATACAGTGTCTCAAGATTTGACCTGTTCGTTGTATCTGAAGCGAGGCTAAGAATATCCTCAAGTGCCTCAACATTTTTCAGTGCAGGTGCCTTTTCCTTCATATAGGGCAATTGCTTTATCTTGTCTGCCAGTTCTTGGTCAATAGCCTGTATACCTGAGAGGTAATAATCGAGCATTTCCGTTATATTCTGTTTGTGGGATTGTAGGAATTTCTTCTCCTGCTCTGTAAGATTCCGATCTTCAATGCACAGCCTGTTCTCCAGAGCATAAACTGCGATATCCCGGTCGGTTAGCGTAGAAACAAACTGAATATAATCAGTTACATTGTCATCAATACCGAAACTTGCCATACGACTGAGGGCTTTATCTGAAACAGTCTGCAGGTATTCATAAGCTCTGACTAAATTGGGATTCTTATTTGAAAGTACGTAAAGAATACCTGCCTTATACGAGACATATTGCCCTGGTTCAACCTGACCTTCACTCAGCTTTGATATCTTTCTAGCTATATTCATTCTGGAAAGCTCATTTTCCGATATTTTTCTATCGGCCGTTATCTCCTTAAGGTAATTTAAGGTCTTTTCATTTGACTGCACTCCAGGAGGTAATAAGGACAACTGATCTATCAATGACTGTGCATTAGGGTCTAATTCAAGCTGACTCAAGGTAACAATATTCTGTTCCAATATATTGTGCTCCCGGGCGTACGTCTCAGCTCTCGATGGTCCGGACTGACATGCAGAAATGGAAAAGGAAAATAGAATTAAGGCCGAGAAAAGAAAATTTAATAGCCGCCGCATCCTCATAACCTGACTCCCAAGACGCTGTTAGGTTACTCATTATAACATGGGTCTACGAGTCTTTAACGCATCATAGTATCCCGCTGCCATCAATACGGGTTCGTCATCTTTAAATGTTATATTTGATAGCACTTGTGACTATGATTTTTATTATTATTGACGAACATACATACCGATAAATACGTCATTTGAGAGGAGTGATATTTTCAGGTATCGTCTCAGACTAAAGACCAGGAACCCATAGCCGGGCTATGGGTTCCTGGTTATGTAATTGAGTCTATTTCACTTCACGCAAATTCTTTTTTCGATATTGCAGTGAGTACGAGGGAGATGATACCGAGGAGCGGCGAGCTGATCAGTGAAGTAATGGAGCCGGCCAGGGCCATTCCCCAGACTTTCCGCATGAGAGCGTAGATTCCCCCTGCTATATCAAGCAAACCCAGGATGATCAATGGAACTGAAACTATAGGTATCAATGTGTTGAGCCACATAGGCATCTGGGTAACAAAACCGACGACTGCTCCGCTGATAAGCAAGCCGAAACCAAAGATTAAAGCGGCCCCGCCCGCGATTATATCCAGAATACCGGCAACAATAGGTTTCCATGTTTTGTTCATTTAATTGCCTCCTCCTACGGATTCAATGCAGAAATACTTGTAGCTGGTTGATTTCCCAGATTCGGGTAAACACCCGGCACAGTCCAACTGCGTTTAATTACCTTTCCAGCCTTGGCGCCGGTAAGCTTGCCGTTATCGACCGCGAGCACGCCGTTAACAATCACGTAGGGAATACCGTAAGAAGCCTGACCCGGCTCGATGTAGGTGGATTTATCGATAATACTCCCGGCGTCAAAAAGCACCAGGTCAGCATCGCAGCCCACCTGCACCCTGCCCTTTTTATCCAGGCCTAGCCAGTAAGCAGCCATGCCTGAAGTCCTGGCCAGCGCGGTGCGCAGATCACAAACTCCCTGCTCTCTGACCCAGTAACCCAGGAAGTGTGCAAAGGCCCCGGCATCCTTGGGATGGCCGGCATATTTACCTGTGGCCTTATCTATAGACATCGTGCAATCGTTCTCTATCATCAGGTAAGGATTGCTCATCCAGAAATTTTGTTTGGCCTGCTTATACAGGTGGCCCACCAGCATGGGGTCGGGTATTTCCTTGTTCTTAACTTTCTTCCTGACGTACAGGAACTGATCGATGCTGGAGAAGCGTTCACCGGCCTGCATGTATGTCTTGCCGTCGATTACTACAGTGGATGGGACCTCCAGGTCAGATATTTTTGATTCCATCAACTGCATCAGCATCTCAGGCGGATAGTCGAAAATGGCTGCGCCCAGCTCTGTCAGGAAGGCATCGTATCCGTACCAATCGATACCCAGCTTCAGGCCCTCCTCTCGCGCCTCATAAATGGCTTCCAACACCGGTCCCGAGCTGCGAGGGACCACAGTTGGCCCGCCTCCGGTATGGGAGATAAGAAAAGGTATTTTCGCTTCCCTTGCCGTGTTTATAGCTTCATTTACACTCTTTACAGCACCGCCCGGCGTAAATGCGTCCCTGACGTGGCTGGCAGCACAGCCTCCGTATTCAGCCGACACCCGGGCCAGCGCCAGCATCTCATTATAGGTCGCTCCCGGACCGTAGAAAGGACCGAACGACACGCCGATAGCGCCGTCCTGCATGCCCTGCTTCAGCATTTCAACCATTTTAGCCAGTTGCTCAGGCGTGGCCGGTGTCCTGTAATTTGGCACACCCACTGCTTCCCGCATAGAGTTATGCCCGACAAATGACGCGACATTTGCATAAAGCCCCTCTTTCTCCGCTTGCTCCGCGAATTTTGAGAAGGTCACTGTTCCCAGGATTCCGCAGTTGCCGGTGACCTCGGTAGTGATGCCGTCCTGAATATATAGAGGTGAACCGCCCTTACCAAGGTCGGTGATATGGCTGTGAATATTTATGAACCCCGGCCCCACTATCAGGCCCGTAGCATCAATCTCCTTTGCGCCGCTAAGCTTCTGAGCAGAGGGCACAATGGAAACAATCTTCCCATCCCTGATACCGATATTGGCCATCCCATCAAATCCGGTCAGCGGGTCGATAACCCGCCCATTATTGATGGCGATATCATAATATTTCGTTTCCTCCTGTATGTCAGAAGCCTGAGTATCGCCATTGAGGAATGCAGGTGTTACAAATGAACTAGTTATTACTGAGCATATTAAAAGAATAACTGCCAACCTTTTCACTGTGATTCCTACCTCCAAGTCTAAATTAGCTTACTTAAGACAAAGTGGCCAAATTAGCTTTGATTGTTTTTATATTGCACTATTAAAATATTACCCCCTTCAGCGAATTAGAATTTACCTAAAGAGCAATGCGATTGCATGTTGATTTTATCTGTCTGCCCATAGGTACCAGGGCGCCCCCAATTTTTAGTTGTATGTTTCTCTGTACCCACTTTGGTGAACATCTTTATTTTGCCGTGACCGTTTCCGGAAGGCGGTGGGTCAAGATTTCGACGGCCTCTTCCACCATCTCCTCCAGAACCTGCCTGGCGGGTTTGATTTCCTTGATCAGGCCCGATACTTGCCCGGCCAGGCCACCCACGTAATCGTCCTTCTGGCCCTGGACAAAACTTCCGAGGAGGGCCGAAGATACCATAGCCTGGATTGGGAAAGGAAGCGGCTCCAGGCCCGAGCCGTCCCACAGGTCATGGTATTTGTTGTAGCTCGCTCGTAACGTCTTGCCCGTATATGCTTTGCTCACGCGGGTGTCTTCATCGGTCGAGTCCAGGATGTGCTTTTTATTGACCGGGAGGGCTCCTCCTTCGGTCGTGGCCAGGAAGCGGGTCCCTACCCATACCCCGACGCATCCCATCGCCAGGGCCGAGGCCAACCCCCGGCCATCGCCGATTCCCCCGGCAGCCAAAACCGGCACCGGCGCGGCGGCATCGATGGCCTGGGGTAACAAGGCCATGGTTCCAATGCGTCCCGTGTGTCCTCCCCCTTCATGCCCCTGGGCGACAAGCAGGTCTATGCCGGATTGGGCCATCCGACGGGCATTTTTGGCATTTCCGGTGATCGCGAGGACCTTCATCCCCGCCGCGTGAGCCTGGGCCACCATGAAACCCGGATTTCCCAGACCGGCGCAGAATAGCGGGACTCTTTCTTCGATACAGACTTCAATAGCCTCCTGAGGGCGGAGAGTCGTCGTGTCTAATTTCACCACGATCTCCACATCGGGCACCTGGAGTTCATCCTTCACCTTTTTGATCCAGTCCTGATACGGTTGGGGCAGGGATTTCAGAATCTGGCTGATCGGCAGCTCTTTCGGGCCCTGCTGTACCAGCCCGCCGCCTAAATCCATTTTCCCAGGCAGTAGAAGGTCAACCCCATAGGGTTTGTTTGTTTTTGATTTGATCTCACCAATGGCCACTCTCAGCTCGTCAACTGTATACCCGCTGCCCCCGAGAACCCCCATTCCCCCTGCCTCTGAGACCGCCACCACCAGGGCCGGCGGCGCCCCGGTCGATTCCCCCATCAACGTCGGCCCCATTCCCGCAGAGAGAATCGGGTATTCAATTCCTAAAATGTCGCAAAGCTTCGTCCGTAGCACTCTCTTTCCCATAGTTTTCCCTCCAATTACAATTGCCATATTATAAAGTGCATGCAAAATAAATTAAACATATTTATGCATTTGAGTTGATGAATATACATTGAGGGCGGACCTGTCTTAATCGGGGGAAATTCTGCATTTTATCCAATCTCCCTGCAGTGTGATAAGATACCATCTAGTGATCGCATTTTAAGGTTTCTTCTCTTAACTAAGATGAGTGACGCGACCTACGATGTTATCGGAGAGAGCTACAATAAGAATCGGGCTGCCGACAGGCGGATCCTGAAAACAATCGTTGACCTTTTAAGTCTGCCAGTCGGAAAGCTTATCGCTGATATCGGCGCGGGAACCGGCAACTATACTAATGCGCTTGCCGATTTAGGCTACAGGTTATTTGCTATTGAACCATCCGAGATTATGCGTAAACAGGCTATCTCAAATTGTAATGTCACGTGGGTCTCCGGCCTTGCCGAGTCTCTTCCATTACAGGATGTCTCAATGGACGGTGTCATTATCGTTTTGGCTATCCATCATTTCTCTGATATTCGCAGTGCTGCTAAAGAAGTGGCTCGAGTTTGCCCATCTGGTCCGCTAATAATGCTGACCATGGACCCTAGGGAGAGTGAAAAATTCTGGTTCAATGATTACTTTCCGGAAATTACACAGCATGTTTATAAGGTGTTCCCACCAATCAATGAAGTCGCTGATATTATTTCTGGGACCGGTAAATGGCAAACACTAATCAAGAAGTTCCCTCTACCACCGGATTTGGCCGATAGGAATATGTGTTCAGCGTGGGCAAAGCCGGGAATGTATTTTGAGGCTCAAATGAGGCGGAACACGTCAGGTTTTGCCTTGGCCTCTCCCGCTGTTGTCGAACGTGGATTGAAGCGACTTCAACGCGACTTACAGTCTGGACAATGGGACAGTAAGTACGGTCACTTAAAACACCGAAAGTACTTCGATGCAGGCTTCAGATTCCTCAGATTCACAGAGCCAAAGAGGCGGTAACCTTATAGTACACTCAACTGCTGACCACCTGCTCCTGAAACAATGCTTGGTGAACTAACTTAACAGGTGGTACAACTATCGCAGGCCGATCACTTATATATCCAAAATCATTGTTTGAAATTTACCAAAATAACCGTTGCATAATTGTCCAGCACTGACTGCGGCGTCTCGATTATCAGGTCGGCCACCAGGTCCTCGTAGCCGTAGGCTTCCATTACCTGGTCGCTTACGGTGACATGTTTTGAGTAATTCAGGTTAACGCCGCTTCCCATGACACGCACCGATCCCACTTTATTTACGTGCACGCCCCGTACGGTAACGCTTTCATATGGCTTCATCAACAGGTGCAGGTAGATATTGTATCCTTTCTGTGTGGTCGGGCCGTCGAACTGCCAGGGATCCAGCCCTGCAATTGTGCCCTTAATGCCTTCACCGTTACGCGACATCCAGCCGCCAATGGCGGACAACCGTTTAACATGCTCCGGTGGCAGGCTGCCGTCGCCCTTAGGACTTACGTTCAACAGGAAGTGGCCGCCCCGTCCGACCACCTCGCACAATGTGTGTATCAACCGCGTGGCCGACTTGTAATGCGCGTCATCCTTGTTATAGCCCCAGCTTGTATTCATGGTCATGCAGGTCTCCCAGGGCCGGTCAGGCGGTTCGGCAGGTATAAATTGCTCAGGCGTGTCGAAATCACCGTTGAGTGGCAGCCGGTCGTTGGTGGCAATGCCGGGCTGTAGCGAGCGTATCATGGATGCCAACTCGGCTGCTTTCCATTTTAAAGGTATTTAATCTATAACAATATCAAGGCAACCTAATAAAGATAGAGCCTCCGGAAAAGAGAAGTGAGTTTTTTTAAGTGTGTTATATCTCGGGTCGATACAATAATTAACAGCCCCTTTGAGATTTGCTTCAGTAAGATTCGTCTTAGAGAATACGCTGCCTTCAAAATCCGTACCAGTAAGACTACCGTTGCTTAAGTCAGTTTCAGTAAAATCAACCTCTTTTGCCTCACAATTTATCATTATAATTTTTGGAAGTTTTAGCATTGCAAAGTTGGAGTAGTTGATCTGGCAATCAATAAAACTAAACCCCTGTATTTGCGATGCTTTGGTCCAGTCGCAGCCTATCGCCTTACATTTAGAGAATGTTACATCAGTAATATAGCTATTCACCGGGCTGATTGCACTAATAATGCAATCGTTGAATTTGCAGTTAATATACTTACACTTTTCAAATTTACAGTTTATGAAACTGCAGCTATTGAACTCACATTCCTCAAACTCCTTAGATTTAATAGCCTCATTTGATAACGAGAGGTTTAAAAAGCTCTCCTGAAAATAACTGTCTTTGATAAAATCCATACTATTGCTCTTTTAATATCTTTGGTAATTTGACGCACTTGATCGCAGCTAATATGGCTAACAGTATAGATCATTTTACCTGAAGGCGACTAAGTGGATTTACATCATTGTGGGGGTTAAGGAGAGCGAATTTGTGATTTTGAGTTTTTCACTACAAGCGCAACACCGTGAGAAGTTGATATACTAAAACCGGGGGAAGGTCAAAAACTGTTAAACAACTCATAAATATTGAATTTAACCATCGTAGGGTTTTGGGCAATGAATCTACGGAGGAGGTTTCTTCATGAAGAAACACGGGTGGTTTGTAGTGGTTATTATGATGTTGTTAGTAACCATTTTCCTTTCAATCGTTTCCTGTGGAATCAGGGGACCGGTAACTGACAGTGGATCGGGCGGAGACATCAATGCGTTCAGGGCTGTTTTGGAACAGGCTGGATTTACAGTACAGGAAGGTGCATATGGTTACCAGGATGCAATTGCTCTATGTAGTGCAGGCATTCTTGATAGCTGCCAAGGGGCTAATGTAGGTGCACCATATCTAGCCTACAAATTGCCTCCAGCGCCGGGGCAGAAGGCACCCAACATGAAGGTTGACCCTGTCAGCGGTCTGGCATTTGCTTACCCCTTACGTCACGATGAAGCCATTGTTCAGGTAGGTCGCACACCGCCGGAAGCTGGTTTCTTCAGCTATCAGAGCTATTTAATGATGAGATATGATCCTAACCTCCAGCAGTACCGGCCATTGTTCAATAGCATCGGCGATACAATCAACAATCTGACTATCAAGGCCGGTAGTTCTACAGGCAGTCCGTTCGATCAACCGGTGATTATCATATCCACTGCTGATAAGGGGATAGACAGGCTGGTGCGCACAGCAGCCCAGGCTGCAGGATATTCTGCGGATATTATAAATACAGATGTAATTCCATCATCAGCGGTGAATATGGGACTTGAAGGGCGCGGTGACCTGTTTGCGTTTGTCAGCCGTGTGGCGGTTCCCAAGAACAAAAACGAATTGGATGCCTATATAGAAAATCCTGGCTCGGTAGTACTTCGTCTGACACCTAAAGCACCTGTAACAGCAGACCCATTTCCCGTCCCAACACTGCGTGTACGAGGCACGGGAAAAACGGAGTTGGATTTGCTGCTCGCGATAAAGGATCTGCGGCACGCCATCCTGTCTAAGTTCGGAAACCTCGCAGCAACCGAGCTGCCAACCTATGTTGCACTACCCGAAGGATTCACTGCTACGCAGAGCAACATAAACACCATAGGTGACAACCGTGATTCCGCCTATTTCTCTACCGTAGAAGTCGACGCCTGGACAAAGAAAGATGATTGCCGTAGGAATGCGACCTTTACTCTACCTGATAGTCCGGACGACTTCATAGTCATTTACGGGGTCAACCATGAAGTCACAGGTAAAGCAACGTATTCAAACTGTGTAGTCTACGGCCTGCAGTATTTGAATGGTGTTGCCAGCGTTGATAGCAGGACGTACCAAGGTAGTGCTGCAGACTACATTCCCGGTCATCCACAGGCACAGTACCTGTATGCCTGGAAAATAGCCAGGAAAAGTAATGGCGATCTGCACTGCCTGGAGGTACCCGTAGGTCCCCAGCGCTATGGCATTGGACTGGACGACAGGTTAATGTTGTTCTTCCGGGCCTATCTGGAGAAGGCCACCATGGCCGGTTCGGCACATAACGAACTGGTATTGGACCGGGTGATAAAATTTAGTCCGAGAAAATAGTCCCGCTATCAATTCAAGAGTGTTGGCCATTTGGCAGATACAAATTTTATTGTGGGTGAACATACATCAGAATATTGCCTTGATGCGGTTGCACATTAAGACACGGTTATACGGAACCCGGTGTAAGGTCAAACTTCCCTGATTCTGTTCAATGCCCCCTTATACTATGCTTTGCCGATACGGTACATCTTGGTTCCACATTTTGAGCAGATACCCTTGGTTGCAGGTCGGCCGTTCTTCATTTTGACGGCCTTTGCACTATTCATTTCTCTCTTTGCTTTGCATTTCATACAATAAGCTTTCATTAATATACCTCCTATGTATTTACGTTTAGCATAGTCGCTCGTTAGAATCTTGTCAACCAGTCGTTGACCTAATATCTTTTGACAGCTATGCTGTAACCTGCCCCCCGAAAATCAGTCCAGTATCATTGTTAGACTGGAGATTAAGGTCAGGTAATAAAACCTTTCGTGCTAACCTGGCACAAAGCATAGGGAGGAGCCGAAATCACCAATTCATCTGATTTTGGGCACAACCAACGCTTTAAACTATTAGGTACATAAACTTTTTAAAAGCCCAGCACGTTTTACATTAAGCAACCGATCAGATAGGAGGAGATTAAGAATGACTTAGAGGATGAAAATCACTCCTACTATGATAGAAAAAATGGAGGTATCTATTATGAAGAATTCTCGCATGTACTCATTCCTGGCATTAATAATTGTCATATCACTGGTAGTTATATCCGGCTGCAGCAAGGTAACTACACCGGATGAAGCGCCTGCCGCATCTGCAGTTCCGGCCACGCCGGCGGTTATCACGGCTCCTGTGACAGCGCCTGTTGCCGGAGTCTCTGACCTGGTTATAACTAAGGTCTGGCTCGATGGTTTGACGATTAACTATACGATCAAGAACGTCGGAGCTGCGGACTCGCCGCAAATATACTCGTATATCTTTGTCAATGACCTCTTGCCGGCTCAGGGCGGCTCCAGCTTCGTCGATGTTTTGAAACCGGGCCAGGAGGAGTTGCTTACTTTCTCCAACTACCAATGGCCATTCGGCAGAAGTTATGGTGAAGGTCAAACTCGGGTTCGATCCGAAGGTTATATCGAGCTACCTTTGAATAACAACAAGGTCAAAGTATGCGCCGATGCTAAGAGCGAGGCCAGCGAGGCAGTTGAGACCAACAACTGCAAGGTTACGCTGTTTGGCATATTGTGGGATTACGACCTGCTTCGCGTATCCAACCTGGCCACGTGGAGAAACAGCGACGGGGACCTGCCCGAGCCCGGCAGCGAGAACACTGCTAATGGCGCCCATTACCAGGTGCCCAACGTTGATATGGAGGTGACGCCTCAACTGGAGACTATCCCCCAACAGGTGCCACAGGGTTGGATGCAGGGAACCTGGGGCTATTTTTATTCCGACGAGGAGTATGGTTCACCTGAAACGGCAGCCGTTAAGGTTCCTGCCAAATTGCATTTTGTGGCCAGGGTTGGCCTGGCGCGCAACGCAATAGGAAGTGACGGCGTGACTTTGAAGGTCGGCCTTAAGGATCTCAACGATACCGTGACCTGGATAGCCAGCAAGAAGTTAACTACGCCGGGAGCCGTCGAGGACTGGGACATCAACCTGAGCGATTACGAGGGGCAGAAGTACTATTTAATCCTGCGCGTGGAAGCCGGTGCTTCCCCCGTTAACGACTTTGTCATCTGGAATCAGGCGAGGCTACTACAGGTAAACGATTAGCCGCTCTTAAGTACTGAGAACGATGCCCTTGCGGGCAAACCCTTTATATGTCATTGCGGGCATATTACTCAAAAAAAGTTGCTAATTTGATGCATTTTGGTAATAACAGTACCAGGCGATATATTGGATTCTATGTTCTTGTGTTAAACCTCTGTGGCGACGATAGTCTGCCTTGAGTCGTGAATGAAATCCCTCTAATGCATTAGTTGTGGCATGTACGTTGCTATTAGTAATGTAATGGAACATGTCGGGCAAGGCATTTTTCAGTAGTACTACTGTGCGTTGAAGATCCTTGTAAGCAATATCAGTACGTGGTAGAGATTGGACCAGGCTACCGTATTGCTTAACCCAATCAGCATATATACGAACGAAGGCATCTCTCTCCTGACCAGTTTTTACCCTACTGAGTTTTGAAAGGATTTTGCGTAATTCTTTGCCAGCCTCAGTTTTGGGAGATGTCCTCAACCAGCGCATGCCTTCATGTTGCAAGTGATATAAACACCGTTGGAGCTTCGTTTCCGGCCAAACGAGTTTCATTGCACGCATAATTGAGCGCTCACCATCAGTTGTAATAAATACAGGGTTCAATCCCAGATGCTTCAAGTTCATAAACCAGCTATACGAATCTCTGAAGCTCTCCTTTTTTACATACGTATGAGCAATTATATTTTGATTTGTGGCATTCATAAGATTGAGCACACATCCATCTTTATGAAAATACGTTGCATCGTAAATAACATAGCGGATTTCCTCGTAATCAATCTGCTCTTTCGGTACTTGTCCTAGCCAGTAATTTATTATTCTATTGATTTTGTTCGTGCTATAACCTGAGAGTTTGCAAAGTAATCTAACAGAACAGCTCTCTGTTACCCACAATCTAAACCAATGCTGACGCCGTGCAACGCTGTTGTGCTTCGCTTTCCAGATAAATGTCCTATGACAGTGCAAACACTGAAATCGCTGCTTGTGTAAAGCGTCTGTTCCATAGAGTTTAATACCCTCTGATCCACACCGGGGGCATTTTTTTATGCATTCTAATTACCTCAATCATTGAAACGGTTGAATGATTGACACTAAAATAATCACTTTTTATAGAAAATTACTCTCGAAAATTACCACTAATGAAAACTTCCAGCAACTTTTTTTGAGTAATATGCCCATTGCGAGAAGTGAAACGACGAGGCAATCTCGCAACATCATGCCGGTCGCTGAGATTGATACGTCCTTCGGACTCGCAATGACGTATATTAAAATGGATTAACATAATAAACGGTCTGAAATAACGGCGTTAACAATTATTTAATATTTTAGGAGTAATCTGATTATAGTAGAGTCTATCTTTAAGTGACCGTCTTTTGAACAAAAGGTGACAATTATGCGACAGAAATATTTCTGTCCTAACTGCGGAACAGGAGTTGTTTGCGGGGAGAGGTTCTGTATAAATTGCGGCATTAATTTCACCTGGGTGACAGAACCGATGCAACCACAGTCAACACCTGTATGGTATGGCAATCAATATCCAGGTCAACAATCCTATCAAGAGTGGCCGATGTATGATCAGCAACCCGGACCGGGCGGGCAGTCCGGGCTAAATGGTGACAACTTTTCACAAGGTAAGAACTCATCAGGGGGCAACACAGTTACTCCCATTAGCGCTGAGATATCCAAACTACTGGCGGAATTCGAGAAACACATTAAATACAAGAAAGTTTCGTGAAGGATGCCAACTGCTGATTGCATATATGTCAGGGATTGACCATCCACAATCCCATATCAATTGAGCACATCACCTGTTGCTACCTTGAGGAAAATGTATAGTTATATCCGGTTTCGGCAAATTTTTATAGCCTGATAGATATACATCCTCGCAATGGCGCGGAGAGTAGTAATGTGGCAACCGGGACTGACGGCTTAATGGATTATTAGCTACTTAGACTTCTCATCGTATTCAAAGGCCAGCCTGACCCTGGCCCGGTAACTGGTGATCTTGCCGTTCTCGATGTGTACGTACAGCTTTCGCACGTCGGCAACATGTATGCCATGCAGGGTCTTCGCTGCCGCCTTTACAGCGGATGCAACAGCCTTTTCAAAGGACTCGGGACTGGATCCAATCAGGGTGATTACCTTGCCTACAGAATCTTCCATGACAACCTCCTTTCTATAAAGCCATCGGCTTTATAGCTACCTACTGCCGTGAATGCTATAAGCGCCAGGATATCGGTAATTATTTCTCTTCGATAGGTGCGGTGGGGGCGTTTTTCTTTACCGATTCAATGCCGGCCTTGGCGCTTTCTTTGGTCTTGTACCCCTCTCCCGAAGCAATAAGCTGCCCATTCGTTGCTATGAGTCTCCACCTGAATTCACCTTTTTTGTCCTTGTAAAGCTCAAACTTACTAGCCATCTAAAACCTCCTGTCCTATACGTACTACATTACATAATTCTATCATTTTCGGTATAATATATCCAGAACCGGGATAAAGTCAACATATTACATCGGCGTGGCGCGACACGTCTTAATTTTTTTTCAAAATAGTGGAATGAGGAGGTTTATCAGATGTCTAAACAATCCGGCAACATCGATCTCGCGGCATTATTTCAATCAGTCACAGGTACATTGGCCAAGAACAAAGAAAGCCTGAATGAAGCCGACACAAGTAACCATGACCATGGGGATAACATGGTTGATACCTTCGAAGTCATCACTCAGGCTATGAAGGAAAAGAAGGGGGCGGATCCCGCTGACCAGCTGGCATATGCTGCCGAGATATTAAGGCAGCGCAAGAGTGGTTCAGCACAGCTATATGCCAAAGGGCTTTCGCAGGCTTCTGAACAATTCCAGGGCCAGCAGGTCAATTCCGGCAATGCCATGACTCTTATACAGACGTTGTTGGGGGGAGGGCAGGCGCCTGTACAACAGCAGCAGCAGCAAAGCGGCGGTGTAGGCGGGCTATTAGGGTCACTGCTTGGTGGGACCGATCAACAAGAGCAGCAACAACAGCAAAGCGGCGGTATAGGCAATCTATTAGGTTCACTGCTTGGTGGGACCAATCAACAAGTGCCGGCTCAGCAGTCTTCCCAGGGCCTTGATATCGGTGACATACTCAACGCCGGCATGGCTTTTATGAATACTAAGTCCAGGGGCGGCAGTAATATCGAAGCGATCGTGAACGCTGTTGTCTCCAGCAGCGCCATGGGAGGCGGTTATCGTCAGCAATCCGGCAACCTTGTGGCCGGTGCACTTATGCAGGCAGTCCAGGGCATGGTTAATAAAAGATAGCTGCGAGATTATCCGGCAACTTTTTAAAATAGTAGATCAAAATATCAGGGAGGTATGGTATGAATATCTTACTAATTATCGGAATCATTATCCTGGTTTTGTGGCTCCTGGGGTTCCTCTTTATACCAAGCTTGGGCTGGCTGGTCAATATAGCACTTATCGTGGGAATAATCCTCTTAATTATCTGGCTGCTTAAGAAGTTTGTATTAAAATAAGCAAGGCTTAATCCGGGCAATCTGTGGAAACATGGTAACTACAGGCTGTGGACCGTGCCGCAGCGTGGGCAGGTGAAGCTGTTGCCCTGAAAATCAGGTGGTATTTTGAATTTCAAACCGCAGTTGCAGGTAATCTCCTGATACTTATGCAGTCTCCACAGCACGTCTGAGGCTTCGCGGGCCCTGTCCTTTTCTCCGGGGGTTACGGCTGTGCTCACGGAATCGCGTTGAACTGCAACGTCGCCGGCCACCAGCGCCGACTGCGGGATAATACATCCTCCCCCTTTATGGGACTGGTTGTACGCGGACTCGTATCCTGCCAGCGATACATTGCCTGCCATGGCGCGCAGGATACGGATCCTCTCCGAGATGGGAGGATGGGTGCTGGACAGGTCTTCCGCCACCCTGCCGCTCTTTCGGAAAGGATTGAGGATGTACATCGGTGCCGTGGCATTATTGGCCGATTTGAGCTGCTCGGTTGAGGCGGCGATTTTCTCCAGCGCGGAGGCCAGGCCTTCGGGATACCTCGTGTAAAGCGCCGACGAGGCATCGGCCAGGTACTCTCTTTTGCGGGAGATAGCCAGGTAGATGAACTGCGCCATAATGGGGGCGAGAATCATCAGGCCAATGGCTACCAGGAGAATAATTATCTGCGCGCCGCCGCCATCGGAGGAGCTTCTCCTGGTGCCTCCTCCAAAAAACAGAACCCGCGATCCATACCAGGCTATTATTACTATGGTGCCCAGCAGTACGCTGCACATCGCCATGAGAAGCACGTCGCGGTTCCTGATGTGGGCCATTTCATGCCCGACAACCCCCTGGAGCTCATCGCGGTTCAGCTTTTGCAGCAGCCCGGAGGTTACCGCAAGCGAAGTGTGGTTCTTATCCCGACCCGTGGCAAAGGCGTTCATGGCCGGGTCATCGACGATGTAGATATCCGGCATTTTCTCCATACCTGAGGCTATCTTCATCTCCTCCACCACGTTATATATGCGGGGCATATCGTCGGGGCCGATTTTTCTGGCGTTGGATAACGAAAGCAGTATGCTGTCGCCCTGGAAGTAGCCCACCAGCGTCATCACAATCCAGATCAGCAGGGCGAGCAGCAGCCCTATGGACCAATCTCCCAGCAGCGTATAACCCAGGAAGCTGCCCAGCAGGAGCAGCATGATGCCCAGCGCCGTGACGAGAATAACCGACCTTAACTGGTTATCCTTGATTTGTTCCCACATGATATGGCCGGCACCGTTTAACTGAAGCTTACTTTGGGAGCCTCGCGCTCGACCGTATCCGTCACCTCAAAGAACTCTCCGGCTTTGAAGCCTGCCATCGAGGCAATGATATTGGAAGGAAACATCTGTGTCTTGTTGTTGTACTGCAGCACAGAATCATTGTAGAACTGCCGCGAAAAGCTGATTTTATTCTCTGTCGAGGTCAATTCTTCCTGCAATGCCAGGAAATTCTGACTGGCTTTGAGGTCAGGATAGTTCTCCGCTACGGCAAACAGCCTGCCCAGCGCCTGGCTCAATTCCCCTTCAGCTTTGGCCTGCGCCGCTACGCCGCTATCTGCGGCCTTGATCGCCATGTTGCGGGCATTGGTAACGGCTTCAAGGGTGCCTCTTTCATGCTGCATGTACCCCTTTACCGTTTCCGTAAGGTTGGGTATGAGGTCGTGCCTCCTTTTAAGCTGCACATCGATCTGCGCCCAGGCGTTCTTAACTTGGTTCCGCGCGCCTACCAGCCCGTTATAAATCCCGGCGAAAATCAGGACGAGGACTATGGCTATGGCAAGTATCACGAGAATTGCTATTAGCATAATTAATTACCTCCACTCCAATATTAAAAGTTGCCCGGCGCTCCCGGCTTAACCTGAAAGGCATCTCTGATGAAGAAGAGCGCTTTATACAGTGGGCCTGCTGAGGCAGGCTGATCGATTTTCAGTTGCTCGATAAAAGCGCCCGATTCCCCGCCGTCGAACCACAGGCCGTGTCCTGCGCCGCACATATCTATGAGTATTTCCCGGCCCGATCCGACGTCGATCTTGCTCATTTTCCTGCGGCAAATAGGGCATTTCCTGCTTTTCTCGGATACCTTCTTCTGCGGCCTTTGCATCAGGCTGTTCACCAGTTCCCGTGTGGTTCCCCTGGTAAGCGTATCCAGCAGCAGCTCCAGTTCACCCCTGTCAAACCATATCCCATGGCAGACAGAGCAATAGTCGAGTTCGATTTTATCGTACTCGACCGCAGTTGTAGATACCTTACAGACCGGGCATTTCATTGCGTTTAAGACAGTTTATAACCGCGAATATCTTTAGTCAAAGTATGAGACTGTTATTAAAGTGGATGGAATCGACCGCCACCCGGATGCGTCGTGGCAGGTATTTCCGCACTATTTGTCGCTGCTACATGAACACGTTGTTGAAAGTCACGATCAGCAAGACGATTACGATGGTCAGAACCAGCAGGCACCCCGCCAGCAGCCCGAATCCAAAGGCTGTCCACAGACCCTGTACCCTGGTGAAATGCTCCACCCCCTGCCACTCCCGGTTCTTCCAGGCCCACTGGCCGCCTTTTATACCCAGAATGAATGCCATTACTATATTCACCAGGGGAAGCAGCGCCAGGAGGGCGATATAGGTGCTGTTGCCCAGTCCCCAGATCCAGGTCATGAGGAAGGCGCCCCAGTTCCACCTCTTCGCCTCGGCCGGCACGGCGGCCTCCTTTATGTTGCCAGTCGTATCTTTCATGACGGTACCCTCTTCTAAATTGCTGTTTATTTAGTTGCCGCTCCTTCCCACTTCTTCCACTGCCAGGAATCTACCTCGTCAAGCGGGTAAATAGGCCTGGTGATATTGTTGTATTTGATCTGGAAGACGTCGATATTGGTGGTACCCGCACTGACCACGTTGAAGGTCTTGCGGTTATATTGTAGGAACCTGATTCGGAAGGGGAAGAGGTTCTTGGCTACCACAACGTCCGCCTTCATGAGGTCCAGCCCCAGGCTGGTGAAAAAATTGGTGGAAAAGGTATTGGGAGCTTCCTCAGTTAAAATGAGGTTCGTACCCTGGTTCTTGAGGACGATGGCCCTCCCGCCGGACCTGGGGCCATCCTTACATTCCCCCTTGAAGACAAGCTGCCCGGTGAACGTGTAAGGCTTGTTGTAAACTTTTTCCAGTTTTCCTCCCACCGTAACAGTGACTGTCTGATTTACCGGAACGTCCCAGAGCTGCTGTACCGCTTCAGCGTCCCTGACCGGGACATAGGAAATGAGGTCGGGGCCCTCCTCCGCCAGCGCTTTCAGTATCCAGGTGTTCTCGCCCGGGCTGCCCGTCCCCACCGTGTCAGACAGGTCGCAGAACATGGTAGTTCCCAGCAGCCTCTCCAGCCAGCTATCGCGGGCGGCCTTCACCGCCTCCGATGGTGATAACAGCTTCTGCGTGACCCTATAGCCGCGCACGGACCAGTCGAGATCTGCGATCTCGTCCGCCAGCTTGTTTGCTAGCACCATGTCGTTGTCCGTAACCGCCACCGTGCTCCATCCCAGCTCAGGCTCATCCAGGAATGGATGCACCAGGAAGTTGGACACGCAGAGAACGGCAGGTGATTTCTCCATCTCCCGCATGCGGCTGAAGATGCTGTCCATGGGCGCCAAGAAATCCATCATGGTGCCGCCGCCGCGCAGCAGCCGCAGCTTGTTCACAACCATGGTTGGATGAACCTCCCCCAGGAGGGTCTTGACCAGGATTTTGCCGCTGGTATAGCCGGTGTTGAAGAAATCGCGGTGCGGATTGGTCTTGTATCCCACGATAAACGTGGCCAGCGAGGCCTTCTTCTCCGTCATATTAGCGTGCTGGTCATAAGAGGTGCCGACCTGCAACTGGTCGCCGAACTCGTCTCTGATAGCCTGCAGGAGATCTCCCTCGGGGTCATAGAGCCCCTCAACCCCCATCGAGCCGTGCAGCGACAGGTATATGCCGTCCAGTTTACCGGCGGCGCGCAGCCGGGTCATTATCTCGTCCTTGAATCTGTCGTAAACAGCCTTTTCTATGGGCCCGCCGGATGCCGCCTTGGCCTCCATGATGGGGACAACCCTGATGCTGCCTTTGCCGTAATCTTTGACTGCCGCAAGGAAGCCGGCCACCTGGTCCCTTTCCTCCAGACTGGGGGCTATCATGGCATCTCCGTAGTAAAGGTCACGGGCCTGGAAATCCTTGAGCGTGGTTTTAACGGGTGAAAATATGTTGGTCTCTTGTTCCAGGTCAACCACGGCGATGGCCTTTTGCGGCGCGCCCGTCTCAGGAAGTTTACCTGCCGTGTCTGCTGGTTGGACGCACCCTGTAAGCGATATAATGATTGCCAAGCAAGCCGGACCTACCCAATTCTTCAGCATTTTCGCGTACCCCTCTATCTCAGGCCATTATAAGTGCGTATCGTGGTTCAGTCAATTTCGTCTACGACGGGGGGGTAAGGCAGGTAATAGTGAGGCTTAACAGGCGGAACCAAAGGGACCGAACGCTTGACAAAGCTTTTTCTGCCATATATATTTCATCCGGTCTGTGGAATGATTGGTTGAGATCTCGACGCCGTTGCGCTGATTATTAGATTATGAACGGTAAAGAACGTTTTCTGACGGCGCTCTCCAGGGGCCAGCCGGACAGGGTGCCTGTGTGGGAACTGGCCTTCAACGAAGAGTCTATCATCAAAATCGGGCGGCTCTTTACTGACGACGTCCCGCCGGTAAAACTGGTGTACCAGATGACGCTGGAGGAGAAGCTGAGGCTTCTCGACCTGCTTTATATGGTTGCTCGCAAATTGGAGCTGGACGGCCTGACATCTATCCAGCTTTACACGAGGGATCCGGTCGACGATAAACACGTCAGGGACTTATGGGGCAGGGTGCTTTATGCGGACAGGGAGGGCGACGCTATCCCTGTCGAGGGCCCGGTAGCCGGCCCCGGCGATCTCAAGCGTCTCAAGATCGCCCACCCCCAGGAGACTGAATTCCTCATGTTGATGCTGTCTCTCGAGAAACTGGGTCCGGAGGTAGCGCATGTTTTCCATGTAACCGGGCCTTTTCGCGAGAGCTGGGCCATGATGGGCGGTATGCAGAAACTGCTGTATTTCTATGTTGAGGACCCGTCTTTCGTCAAGGACCTGGCGCGTATCTGCACAGATTACATACTGGAGGGGATAGACCGTGCGATCGGATTGGGGGCGGATGCCATAATGGTGGCAAGCGACCTTGCGCACAACTATTCAACCATGATGTCGCCGGCGCATTACGAGGAGTATATTTATCCCTATCACAGGGAGATTACAGACTTCGTGCATAAACGCGGCCTGAAAGTGCTCAAGCATTCTGACGGAAAGCTGTGGCGCATCATGGATAGGATGGCGGATGCCGGCTTCGACGGCATGCACCCCATTCAGCCGCAATGCATGGATATCGCCGAGGCCAAGGCCAGGTACGGTAAGCGCTTCTGCCTGCTGGGCAACATCGATTGCGAGCTCCTGCTGCCTTTCGGCACTGAGGACGAGGTCGACGAGGCCGTGAAAAAGACCATTGCCGCCGCCGCGCCGGGTGGAGGCTATATCATCAGTTCATCCAATACTATCCACCCGGGCTGCAAGGGGGAGAATTACGTAGCCCTGGTGAGGGCGGCCCGTAAATACGGCAGATACCCAATTTCCGGCCAGGCCTGATGAACCGAAGGTGGCCGCCGCTTTGCCAGGATCGCGGCTGCCGGATACATGAGAAGGCGTATCATTCGATCAGTTCTTTCTTAATTAAACCGCTGTATCCCCATAGATTTTATAGGTATTGCGGCCCTGCTCCTTGGCAAGGTACATAGCCGCATCCGCATTCTTTGCCAGCGTATCCAGGTCCTCGCCGTCAGAGGGATATTGGGCGATGCCGATGCTGGTTGTTACCGTCAGCGGTCTTCCATCAAGGGTAAAAGGCTCATGGAAAGCTTCGAGTATCTTCTGCGCGGTATTGACGGCGTCCTCCACCAGTGTCGTCTCCGGGAGCAGCACTGCAAACTCGTCCCCGCCAATGCGGGCAACCGTATCGCTCTTGCGCAATAGTGCAGATAGTCGTCCGGCAACCGCCATTAGCAGCATGTCACCAACGGCGTGCCCGTAGGAGTCATTGATGATCTTGAAGCGGTCGAGATCAAGTATCATAAAGACCAGCCCCTCACTCTTGCGTATAGCATTGGCCAGGGCAATGTCGAAGCGGTCGTTGAGCAGGGCCCTGTTGGGCAGGCCGGTCAAGCCGTCCAAAGTGGCCATCTGTGTCAGCTTCTCCTCAAGCTTCTTGCGCGCGGTTATGTTTTTAGCAATGTGCACCGTGCCCTCGAGCATGCCGTCTTCTCGGATAATGGGCGAACACGAGACCTCCAGGTAGATTCCCAGGCGCGGCTCGAATATCTCGATACTTTCGGCCGAGTGGGTCTGCATCACCCGCTGATGCGGGCAGCCCTCGATGGGGCCGGAAGTGCCGTGCACAACTTCGTAGCAGTGAGTACCCACCAGCGCATTCGGATACAGTGCGAAGGCGTCGCTGTAAGCCTTATTGACCCGGACCAGGCGGAAATCCGTGTCCTGGATGGAGACCAGGTCCTTGATGGAATCGAAGGTAGTCTGCCAGACCTCGGCTTCCTTCTTGATCTCTTCGCGGGCGCTCCTCTCTTCGAAACTGGCCTTGAATGCGCTGCGCCTGAAGGAGTAGAGACGGGCTGATGCGTATATGCCGATTATATTTGCCATGACGAGTGCTAAAATCGAAGCATACTCGCTTACCGAAGATCCCGCATGCCGCAGGATGAAAAAAATAAAAATATCGCTGAGTGTGAAGATAACGGCACTCAGTGTCCTGAACAGCAGCCGCATGGGCATAGCCAGGTAAACCAGAAGGATAAGTATGACGTCGATGGGTATGTTTCCGGTGTAGTTCGGTGGCCGGCTCAGGTTGATGAAGATCACCAGGAACATGCTCAGTATCACCCATATGAACATGTTCCAGTCGTATTTCACGGCATCCTGATTTTTCCAGAGGTAAACCATCAAAATGATGAAATATATTAAGTAGGCGCCCCTCACGGTGACAAGAATATAGAATTGCGTCGTTAAACCGAAAAGCGAGTAATCGTTATAGACGAAGGAAACAAGCAGAATAGCCAGGAGCAGCATGGATAGGGCGGCCACTTTGACATCGCTTTTAAGATATTGTTGGCGATATGCTTTTTCAAGCCCCGGCGGCAGGTAACCATCCAGGTGACGCAGGTTTGGCCACTTCATTTCAGCCGTTCAACCTCATCCCGGGACAGCATCTCGATTGCATCCGATGATGATAAAGGTTCTTGAATATCAGGCAAATTTAAAATCATCCTGATTAAATATCTTGAGGCAGGCATCGACCACGCCGGGATCGTAAAGCGTGCCCCTGTTCTGTCTGATCTCCTCGAGGGCCTTGTCTATGCCCAGCGAGGGCCGGTAGGGGCGGTGTGAGGCCATGGCCTCTACCACGTCGGAAACGGCCAGAATTTTAGCCTCGAGCATGATCTCGTCCCCTTTCAGCCCGTGGGGATAACCCGAACCGTTCAGCCTCTCGTGGTGCTGCAGCGCGATCTGCGCTACAGGCCCGCCGAAGTCTATGTTCTTTAAAATATCATAGCTGCCCTGAGCGTGGGTTCTGATTATGGATACCTCAAGGGTCCCGAGTTTTCCGGGCTTGGCCAGTATATCTGAGGGGATATAGATCTTGCCGATATCGTGGATAGCCGCAGTGGTACGTATGATGTTTACCTGCTCATCTGGCAAACCCAACTCCTGCGCGATGGCGGCCGCCAGTCGGGCCACCTGCAATTGGTGTCCTGCCGTATAGGGGTCCTTCATTTCCACAATGGCACCCATGGTTACCACGGCATCGTTCAGTGTCTTGTGCAGCCTGTCCAGACTATTTTTGAGATTTTGCTCCAGCTGCTTGCGCTCTGTTATATCGATCACCATTCCCCGCATACCGGCATAGGCAGAACCCTTAATAATAGTTGAGGCGTAAATCAAGGCCGGGAACGTTCTGCCGTCTTGGGTTATAGCAGTATATTCATTAGGAGGGAATTGCTCCCCGCTGATCCTCCGCTTAATATTTTCTATAGCTTTACCATGGTCCTGGGGGATGATACTCTGTAACACATTTATGCCCGCAGCTATGTCTGCTTCAGTATAGCCGAATGTTTCGACACCCCGGCTGTTGACAAAGGTGAAATTGCCCTTCTCATCGGTTTCATAAATGGTCTGTGGCAGCAGGTTGGCCATATTCCTGAAGCGCTCCTCGCTCTCGCGCTGTGCTTCCTCCGCGGCTTTACGCCCGGTGATGTCCATTACGACATTGATACTGCCAATCGAATTGCCCATGCTGTCAAGGTAGGGCACGATGTCAGTGTGGGTCCAAATAGACTTCTTCGACGGCAGCGTAGCCTGGTATATGCTGCCCACCACCGGTATTTTTGTGTCCATTACCTCACGGCTGCGGGCTAAAAGCCGTGCTGCCTGATCGGGAGGGAAGAAATCATCAAATGTTTTGCCCACCGCCTCTTTGGGCGACACCCCGAGGGCATTGGCGCCCGCCTTGTTGATGCGCATAAAGCGACCGTCATGGTCGATGTAAACTATCATGATGGGCACCGAGTCCAGAATGGTGCGATATTCTTCGCGCTGCCTGCTTAGCGCT
>Ga0247842_10001307_pt1 | contig 42491 bp, 37 predicted proteins | sample LaCruzMarch2015__3_FD_192411 | JGI IMG/M metagenome (GOLD analysis project Ga0247842, IMG submission 192411) | Freshwater microbial communities from meromictic Lake La Cruz, Castile-La Mancha, Spain - LaCruzMarch2015_19m | ecosystem: Environmental > Aquatic > Freshwater > Lake | place: Spain...
GAGGAGCAGTTCGAGTTCACGGATGCGTTGCTGCAAATTTTGCCGGACGGAGCGGCGCCCGGGTTCGTTCTGCCCGCTGGCCTCGAGCGGCGGCGGCTGGGCAGGGAAAAAGCCCGAATCGCGCAAGGTCGTTTCAGCGCCCGTGCAACAATTGATCAGGATGCTTTCGGCATTGATCTCACCGAGGCGGAGGAATTCCTGCACAGCCTCCTCCGTGGTGGGACCGTAATACAGCTCCTCGCCCAACTGGATAAGGTAGTCCATGTGAAGCTCCGGAACCATGGGAGCCTTGAGCCAGTTGACGCCGTCATCGCTCACCTGGTCGAGGGGCGAGACCTGCGCGGCGCGCGACCACTCCCTGAGTTTGGCAAAGTCGACCGGACCGAAGACTTCCCCGTCTTCGTGCTTTTTTAAAAACCATTTCGCGGAGTGTTCCATCGCGTGATTTCCATTCTCAGACCGCCGGCGCATCATGGCCAGCAAATCCCACGTGCCGCTTGCCTCCCGGCTCCGGCTGCGGCATGTTGTCAGGTCGATGTTCAGGCTGACGCGCCAAGAACGCAGGCTCGTCGCTTTCATCCTCGCGGCATTCCTTGTCGGGCTTGGGATCAAGCACTGGCGGGAAACGCGGGAGACGGAAGCGGCGGTTGCGGAAATCGCGCCGGCTCCTTGACCCATGCAAAAACCCGCTTTTCACGAAACCCTCGACCAATTGGTAGCGAACGACCCGCGCTACACACGGGAGGCTTACGGCTTCTTGCGCGAGGCCCTCGAATTCACCCAGAAGAGGCGCCGCAAATCCCGCGCCGAATCAACCCATGTCTCGGCCAACGAACTCCTCGGGGGATTCCGCGAATATTCGCTCCAGCAATTCGGTCCGATGGGCCTGACCGTCCTCGAATATTGGGGCGTCCGCTCGACCGGCGATGTCGGCCGCATGGTTTTCAATCTGATCGAAGCCGGCGTCTTCGGCCGGGCCGACGATGACCGCATCGAGGATTTCGAAAACGGGTTCAGCTTCGAAGAAGCCTTCGTCGAGCCGTTCCGTCCGGTTGAAAAGAAAACAGCCCGCCGCGCCCCGCGCACCCGCAAAGTCGCGCAGGAGGCCAACTAGCGCGGCCGGCCGCCGCGCCGCCCGGCCCATGCCCGAATTCCTGCCAACGCCCGATCCCGCCGCCTCCGCACTGGCCCGCGGGCATACTCTGACCCGCGTGCTCCCGAACGGATTCACCGTGCTGGTCGAGCCCGATCACTCCGCGCCGGTGGCCAGCGTGCAGGTCTGGGTGCAGAGCGGCAGCATTCATGAAAGCCAATGGCTCGGCGCGGGACTCTCGCATTTGCTCGAGCACATGATTTTCAAGGGCACGGAAAAACGCGGGCCCAACGAAATCGCGCGCGCCGTGCAGGAGGCCGGGGGCTACGTCAATGCCTACACCTCCTTCGACCGCACGGTTTACTGGATCGACGTGCCTTCCGACGGCACTGCCACCGCGATCGAACTTCTGGCTGACGCCACGCTCCACTCCACCTTGCCGGACGGCGAATTCGCCAAGGAACAAGAGGTGATCCGCCGCGAGTTCGCCATGGGCTTCGACGATCCGAACCGCATGAGCACCGAGCTGATGCTCTCGACCGCCTTCAGCACCAGCCCCTACCGGCACCCGATCATCGGGCATCTCGAGGTCTTCAACCGCCTGACCCGCGACGACCTCGTCGCCTACTACCGGAGCCGCTACACCCCGGAGAACATGTTCCTCGTCGTGACCGGCGACGTCGACACGGCGCAAATATTTGCCGAGGCGGAAAAATGGTTCGGCCTCGCCCCGCGCCGCGTCCAACCCCCGCTTTTCATCCCGCACGAACCGCCGCAACTCGGACGCCGCGAGGCGCACGAGGAATTCGAGACCGAGCTGACGCGTTGCTCGCTCGTCTGGCATATCCCGCCGGTCACCCACCCAGACACCGCCGCGCTGGATGTGCTGGCCACCGTGCTGGGCGGCGGACGCAGCACGCCGCTGCATCTCGAATTGCGCGAGAAACGCAATCTCGTCCACCACATTTCCGCCTACTCCTACATGGCGGGAGAAATGGGGCTCTTCGGCATCGACTTCCTTTGCGAGCCGGAAAAACGCGCCGAGGCGGAAAGCGCGGTGCTCGACATCGTCGCCCGCTACCGCGGACAGGCGGCCGCGAGCAGCGAGGTGACCAAAGCCCGCAAGAGCATCCTGGCCGACCAAATCAGCAACCTCTCCACCGCACGCGGCCGCGCCTCGGACATCGGCGGGAGCTGGCTGCTGGCCCGCAATCCCGATCTCGGCTCCGAATACCTCGACCATGTCGGTCGCGTCGAGGCCGCCGACCTGCAACGTGTGGCCTGCCAATACCTGGCCGGATCGAAGGCCACCGTCACCTCGCTCAATCCCAAAGGTTCCCTGGACCGCACGGTCAAAGAGGCCGCCGCGCGGGGCACTCGCCGGATCGAACACTTCACCCTGCCGAACGGACTGCGCGTGCTGGTCTGCGAGGACCGCAAACTCCCGCTGGTCAACTTCGTCTCCGTCTTCCGCGGCGGTCTTCTCGCCGAAACGGCCGGGACCAATGGCGTCACCGCCCTGGCCGCCCGCACGCTGATCAAGGGCACGGCCCGCCGTGACGGCGAGCAACTCAACGATGAGATCGAAGCGGTGGGCGGACAAATCCGCGCCGACTCCGGGAACAACAGCTTCAGTGTTTCGGTCGAGGTGATGAAACCCGACCTGCGGCTCGGCATGGACATTTTGTCCGACGTGCTGGTCCATGCGACTTTCCCCGAGGAGGAAGTCGCCCGCGAGAAGGAAGACCAGATTGCCGCGATCAAAGCGGAGGACGAACAGATCACCACGATCGCGCGCCACGCCATGCGCCGTGCCGTGTTCGGGGACCATCCTTACGGACTGCGCTCGAACGGCACCGCGGAATCGGTCGAGGCTCTGACCCGCGCCCAGTTGCTCGCCTTCCGCGACACCTGCGTCACGGCCAAAAACGGCGTGCTCGCCATCTTCGGCGATGTTTCCCGGGAAGAAGTGCTCGCCCTGACCGCGGAAATGTTCGGCCCGCTCCCGACCGGGGAACTGCTCATGACCGATCCGCCGGCGGCCGCCGCGCTGACCGCCGCCATTGAAGTGGTGGCCAACGAACCCAAGCAGCAAGCCGTGCTCATGGCCGGCTTCCGCGGGGCGGACGCCCTGAGTCCGGACCGCGTGGCCCTCGAATTGATCGACACGGCAAGCAGCGACATGTCTTCCCGCTTTTTTCACCGCATCCGGGAGGAACTCGGGTTGGCCTACTTTGTCGGCGCCGCGCAGATGATGGGCTTCGCCCCGGGCATCTTCACCTTCTACCTCGGCACCGACCCGGCCAAGGTCGACCTCGTGCGGAAAAATTTCGACGAAGAAATTGCCTCGCTGGCCGAAGACGGCCTGACCGAAGCCGAATTGCTCCGCGCCAAGAAAAAGCTCATCGGCGGCGAGGCCATCCGCAACCAGTCACTCGAAGCCTTCGCTCACGTCGTCGCGGTGGACGAGTTGTACGGACTCGGCGCCGAGCACCACGCGGAGCGCGCGGCGGAAATCAACGCGGTTACGCTCGAAGAAGTGCGGGATGTGGCCCGGAAGTATTTTCGCGAACCCTTCCGCGCCACGGTGCTGGTCACGCCGGAGCCAACGGCCACCGCATAGCTTGTCGCGGCGGTTTGTGCGAGGTAGGGACGAGCGGCTCGCTCGTCCGTTTGTTTTCGACCGGGCCAGTGAGCCGCCGCTCCATTGCAATCCTCGAGCCGAAGACGTAAAAACAACAAATGGCCGAAGTCCAACAATCCCAACAGTCCGGCGAAATGACCCGCCGCTTCATCGAATTCATTCTCATGCAGGCGCAGCAGATTGCGTTGATGCTCGGGCAAATTCCCGGCCCCGACGGCACCATGATGGATCCCAATCTGCCCGTGGCCCGCATCTTCATCGACCAACTCGAAATGATCCGCGAAAAGACGCGGGGGAATCTGACCAAGGAAGAAGAAGATATGCTGACCAAGGTGCTGGCCGATTTGCAGCTGGCCTTCGTCGAGGCGGGGCATCAGGCGCCGGCAGCCGCACCGGCGGTCACGGCGGCCGAGGAAAAACCCGCAGCACCTGCTTCCGACACCCCGCCGGACGAGGATGACGGCAAAAAGAAATTCAGCAAAAGCTACGGTTGATCACCGGAGTCCGGCCCTGCACTATCCAAGGTCATGGAAATCACCGAGTCGGTTCTGCACGGCACCCCTTTTCTCGTTCTCCGCGGACGGCTCGACGGCCTGACCGCCCCGGCCGTCGAAGAAAAAGTCGCCACACTGTTGTCCTCCGGGGCGACGCGCCTGGTCTTCGATTGCTCCGGCATCGAATACGCGAGCAGTGCGGGCCTGCGCGTCTTCCTCTCCGCGGCGAAGAAACTGAAGACCGCCGGCGGACGCTGCGGTTTCGCCGCGTTGACCCCTCCGTTGCGCGAAATTTTCGAAATCTCCGGGTTTCTCGACGTGCTCGAGATTCACGACAACGTAGAGTCGGCCACCGCCTAAAGCCATGAACCAACTCACCTTCACCGAAGAAATCGTCCTCCTCGCCCTCGACGACCAAACCGGAGCACAGCTGCACCTGCCGGTCACCGCGCTGAGCTACGGATTGGCCGGGGCCGTGCTGGCCGATCTCGCCGTGGCCGGAAAAATCGACACCGACCCGGAGCGATTGACCGTTTTGGATCCTTCGCCCACCGGCGATCCCCTGCTCGATCCCTGGCTCGAACTGATCACGGCGGGGACCACGACCCACTCCGTGGCCTATTGGCTTTCCGTGCTCTCGGACCAGCGGAAGGAGATCGAGCAACCCGCGCTCGACCGCCTCATGGCCCGCGGCATCTTGCGCCGCGAGGATAAAAAAATCCTCTGGGTCATCGGTCTCCGGCGCTACCCCACGGTGGACGGCCACGAGCGCACCGAGGTGCGCACGCGACTCGGGGAGCTCATCCTGGGTGAAGATTTGCCCGACCCGCGCGACGCCATACTCATCAGCCTCTTGCATGGATGCCGTTTGACCGACCACATTTTCGACGGACCGGAGTTTGCGGCCCGCGAACAACGTCTGGCCACGCTGGCCAAGATGGATTTGGTCGGCCGCGAAGTGGGCACGGCCACGACCGAGGCGATCATTGCGCTTTCCGCCGCGATGAATGCCTCCGTGCCGCACATGTAGCATCCGCGGAAGCTCCCGCCGGAGAAGACGGGGGCGGCAAGTGATCGTGGATTAGTCGCCGGTCGTTGGACCGGCATGGGCACAAAAAAACCGGCGGCCTCTTGCGAAGCCGCCGGTTGGTGAAGAATAACCGGGAGGTTATTTGAGGTGCTTGGAGACGTGCTTGGTCATCTCGAACATGCTGACGAGTTTTTTGCCTCCGAAGATGACCTTCAGATTGTCGTCAGCGTGGATCATCGTCTTTTTGACTTTGTCCTGCAGTTTGTTCTTCTTGATGTAGTCCCAGAGCCTTTTCGTCATTTGTCCGCGGGCAGCGGGCTTGGCGCCAACAATGGCGGCGAGAGCGGCGGAAGGCGTCACCGGCTTCATGAGCGCGGGATTGGCTTTCCGTTTTTTCTTCACCACTTTTTTCTTGGCGACTTTTTTGACGGTTTTCTTGGCTGGTTTTTTCTTGGTTGGTTTTTTCTTGGCCATAACAACCTGTTGTGTTGACAGATTCCCTTGGGGTCTGCAACCACAATTTATTGGGTAAATACCTAGGGAGCACCCCACCGGTTGGGTCCGGGCCTCAGATCCCGTCCCCGCCCGGATCGGAAGACCCGCCAAGCTCGACCAAGACGCGGTAGAAGCGCGCACCGGTCGTGCCGAGGCCGGTTTCGGTGACCGTCTGGGTCGTGCCATCGCCGGTCACCGGATTGGATTGGCCTCCGGCCAAGTTGGTCACGGCCGTCCACAGCCCGCCGGTAAGGCTGCTTGAAGCCATCACAGTGTAACGGCGGCCGGCCACGGTCGGGAAGCTTACCCGGAACGTGTCGCCGGTCGATAGGACGCCCAGCGAGGGAAAGCCGCTGGAGACGTCGTTAGGGTCCGAGCCGAGGACGTATTCCTGCATGTTGGTCACATCGTCGCCGTCGCGATCGGCCGCGGCCACGCGCTCGTCGGCCGGAACGTTGTATTCATTCCACCAGGTGTCGGGAATGCCGTCGGTCACAGCCGGCGCATCGCTGCCGTCGTCGAAACCGAGGGTGACGAGATGCGGACCGGCGCCGGTCATTTCGACTTCGACCTGATGGGTCTGGGCTTGGTTGCGGCGCTGGACGGTGGTGGTCGCGGCCGTGTCGACAGCGGTCGCGTTGATTTGCGGACCTTCGACCCAGGCACGGACCACTTCGCTGCCGCCGGCGTTGGCCACGCTGACGCGGGTTCCTTCGACCACCTCGGTCGTGAGGCCTTCCTGGCCGCGGATCAGGAGGTCGAGGAGGTTCGGCGAGAGGCCGAAGCGCACGCGGAGTTTGTCCGGACCGCTCAGCGTGTAGCGGGCGGCAAGCCGGCCGTTGGCGGCATCGGGCAGGGTGATCGTTTTGCTCACGCCGCCGGAAGTGAAGGTCCAACCTTTGCTGCCGTCGGGGGCTGCGGCGACGTTGTAGTCGGCGTTGACGCCGGTGCTGCTGGAGGCGGAACCCGAGATTGCCGACCAGTCCTTGAACCCGCTGGTGCGGAAAGCCGTTTCATTGCTGGCCCCTTCGTCCTCGGTGTCGGTGTTGCCGTAGGAGGCGAAGTTGCCCGCGACTTGCCAGACCTTGCCGTCGGTCGGATGGCGCATCCAGGCGGCGGTCATGCGTCCGCCCCTCGCCTCGAAGACAGCGAAGACACGGCTGTTGAAGAGGAGGTACTCGGGCTGGCCGTCGAGATCGACATCCTCCTCCACCGCCTCGTGGGTCGAGGCATCGGCCGAGGCGGCCCATTGTTGCACACGGCCGAAGACATGGGCGAAGCGGGCCTGGCCCTGGGAGTTTCTGGCGAAGTCGGCCATGGCCTGGTTGCCGAGCGAGGCGGGGTTGATGTAGTCGCCGGTGCTGTATTTGCTCAGGTCGGCGGCTTGGTCGGGCAGGTAGAAGGCGATCTGGAACATGGCCCCGCCGACCACGGCGCGCGCCACGTCTTGGAGGTTGGCCGCGGTGGCGGTCTTGGCCGAATTCCACGCGGCGTCGGCGTGGCCGTCGACCCCGACCTGACCAAAGGCGCTTCCGGCCGTGAAAGTCCGCACCTTCAACTTGTTGAACCAATTGTCATAATTTTCGTTCGTCGCCCAATCGACCCAGTCTTTGGCGGTGAGGCGGAGACTTTTACCGGCCCCATGGTTGACCGTGCCCCACGTGCCGGTGAGCTGCCCGTTGTCCTGCCGCGGGTATTGGACCTGGCCGTCGGCGATCTGCCCGGCGGTGACCAGACGGATCCACGGACGGCCGGCCAGCCAGCGGATGTTGGCGTCGTAGCTGCTGGCGCGGCTGTCGCTTGAGAAGTCGTCGAAGTCGCGCCAGAGGACGACGACTTGGTCCTGCGTGCCGCTGCGGGACCGGCGCGAGAGGAGCTGCCTGACGGGAAGCGGGGTGCCTTCGTCGAGCGTACTGTCGAGATACTCGCTGGTCACGTCGTGGATGGGGAAGATCTTCATGCCGTTGACCTCGTTGAGGCGGTAGCCCGGAGTGCCCAGCGCACTGGGGCGGCCGAACCACTTGACGAAGTGGCGCATCTGGTCGGCGAAGGTGTAGCCGTAGCCCATGCCCTTGATCATCTCGAGGCTGGTGTGGTCGAGCACGCGCTCGGACGGCCAGAAGATGCGGCGCGAGGCGGCCGGGTCGTTGTTGCCGTAGATGGTATCGAGGAATTTCTCGGCGACTTCCTTGTTGGCGGTGTTGAATTCGGACTGGAAGTATTTCGGCACGTGGTCGGCGAAGGTCGAGCCGACCAGCGAGACCTTGCCCTGGCCGACGAGCGCACGGATGCGGTCGTTGAAAGTCGGGCCGTCGTTGTTCGGCCACGGGCCGGCATTCGGGTTCTTGGCCCACTGCAGGGCGGAAGCGAGCGTCGGGGTGATGTGCAGGGTGAGTGGCGCGTTGTAGGCCTCGTGAGTCTCGAGCAGGCGGGAGTAACCGACGGCGGGGGTGCCGCGGCGAACCCAGCCCTGCGCGGTCTCGGCGCGGTCGATGGCTTGGTTGCCGTGGGCGAGAAGCACAACCTTGGCGTTCTTGTAGCGGTCGTTGTTCTTGCGGTTGTCGATGTTACCCTGGGTCAGGTCGCGCCCGAAGTAACCGGAGAGTTTGCCGTTGATACGGATGTTGTCCTGGTCGCGCCAGAAATCGGAGGCCAGCCAGTCGTCGTCGATGGTGTCACGGATGTCGTTGCGGCCCGGAATGTCCCCGCTGCCGCTGCCGATGGTGTTCGGCATGGTGCTGAAGACTTGGAAGTTGAGCGTGTCCGGATTGCCTCCCCAGCCGGCATCGATGAGGTGCTGCCGGTCGACGGAAATCTCGACCGCATCATAGCTGCTGGACCAGGCGATGCGGTCGCGTCCGGTGCCGAAGCCGCGCGAGATGACGCCGAAGCTGGCCGGGTTCTGGAACTGGTCGATCGTGTTATTGCCGCGGTTGGTGTCGATGAAGATCGAGCCGAGGTCTTGGCCATAGGCCGCAACGACCGCCTCCCAGCGCATGTCGGTGGCGATGTCGACCTCGTTGGGAACGGCGCGCTCGCCGACGGCAGGGTTGCCGTTGTCGATGACGATGTAGGCATCGACCTGGCCCTGCCAGGCATTCGGCGCGAGGTCCATGAAGTCGACGCGGAAGTAGAGGCGTCCGTCCCCGCCGGCCGAAGCAGCGCCGCCATCGCGGAAGCTGAAGGCGACGATGTCGCGCGAGTTGTCGTTTGCATTGGTGCGGTAGACATCGGCGCGCTGGCTGCCGCCTTCGTTGTATTCATCGAGCACGAGCAGATCTTCGTGCGTCCAATCGGTGAAACTGCCGATGGTGATGGCCCCCTCGCCCGCCCCGCCTCCGCCGCCGGTGTTGGACTGGTTCGGATGCGTGCCATTGGCAAGTTCGGAGGCATTGTCGAGGCCGTCGTTGTCGGGATCGCCCGCGGAACCGTTGTTGATGTTGCCGGGGCCGCCTTCGCGGAAGCTGTAAGTGCCGTTGTCGAGCGGATCAAGGCCGTGGTTGACTTCCCAGCCGTCGGGCTGTCCGTCACCGTCCGTGTCGGTGCGCAACGGATCGGTCTCGCTGATGACGATTTTCGGCCAACCGTCGGTCTGCGCGGTGCCGTTGCCGGCGGGCGCGTAGGCGGCGAACAGCGCGGTGTAATTGATCGCGCGGGAGGCGGCGCCGCCGAGGCGGAATGGCGGGTTGGCCGACAGGAGCAATTCGGTGAGGGTGCCGTCCTCGGCCTTGAGGAAGATATCGGTGCGACCGTTGAAATTTTGATCCTCGCCATTGCCGTCGTTCAGCCCGTCACCATCGGAGTCGGCTTTGGCGGGAGTGGTCTCCTGCCAAGTCTCAAAGGACTCGATTGTGTTGTTGGGCCAGTCACCGAGATTCGGGCGGTTCGCGCTGTTGGTGTATTGGTTGATCGTGGCGGCAAGTTGCAGCGGTTTGCCGTCGCCATCGGTCCAGCCGTTGCGGTTGGCATCCTCGACGCCGTCGGGGATGCCATCGCCATCGGTGTCGGGATTGAGCGGATCGGTCACCGAGCCGGCCGCTTGGCGGGCGCGGTCGTCGCCTTGGCTCTGCGAGCCGACGCCGGGCACCGCCGGATGGTTCTGCACCGCGGCATAAAGCGGGGGATCCAAGTCGCCGATGAAGTTGGGGGACCCATCGCCGTTGCTGTCGGCCGTCAAATCGGTCGGCGGCGAGGACGCCGTGCGCCAGCCGACCTCGAGACCGTCGGGCAAGCCGTCGCTGTCGCTGTCGGGGCTGGTCGGAAGCGAGCGGCCAGTGGCGAAGTGGATGTGGACGTCGCCATTGCTCCAAGTCTCGGCGTTTGCGGCCGGAAGCGCCTTGCGGTTGCTCTCGTCGATGTTGACCAATCCGTCGTTGTCGTCATCGCGGCCATCGAAGCCGGAAGGCTCGACGATTTGGCGCAGGACGACGGAGGCATTGCGCGAGGTCCTGGTGACAACGCCGTCAAGCGGTGCCTCGGCCTCGATGACGTAGCTGCCGGGCGCGGTGATGTTCCACGTGTAGCTCCACAGCCTGATATTGCCGTTTGTTTCGGACACGGGGTCTCCGCTGACGGCGATGCCGGTCAGCGTCGGTGCGTCGGTCACCCCGGAGTCGGTCTCCACTTGGACCAAGTAGGCCATGGCATCGGGACCCGGACCGTCGGGAAGAATGAGTTCCGTCGGACGGCCGTCGGGGCCGACCACGGTCGGTCGGGTAATACGGAGGAAGGGTTTGTCGCTCGCGTTGACGGTGACGCGCCGGATGGCCGTGAAGGTGCGGCTGGTGTCGCCCGGATCACGATAGACGACGCGGAACTCCTGCTGGGGCACGGCGGAGTTATAAAGATTCGGCAAAGGGATAGAGAGCTGGTGAAAGGCGCTGCCGGGACCGAAGCTGCCGTAGTCGATGGACCAACTGTCGCGGTCCTGCGCATTGCCCTCGGCCAGGAACGTGAACCGCGCCATCATCTGCGCGGGCGTGATGGAGACATTGCTCCATGTCTTGGGGAACCAGACGCGCATGATGTAGTTGTCGTCGACCTCGTCGCCGTCATTGGCCGGGAAGGCGACAAGGAGGCGCTCCGCGTTGCCCAGGGTCTGGACGCTGCGGGTGATCTCGCGCACGTGGGCCGCGGTCGCCCCGAGGCTGAGATCGCGGGACGAGGAGGCCTCGAGGAGGCGGACTTTGATCGTTGCTGCACCGGAAACCGGGATGTTGTTGTAGGTGAACCGCCACTCTTTCTGGTGGGGACTGTCGATCGACGGGCTGGGTGTCACCTCGGTAGCACGGGCCCAGGTCGGATTCAGGGTCGTGTCATGGCTTCCGTTGCCGTTGAGATCGGTGAAAGTTTCACCCTCGTTCCAAACGCCGTTGTTGTTGGCGTCGGCAAAGGGCTCGAAACCGGCGCCGTTTCCGTTCTGCCGGCGCGTGACCGCATCGTCGTTGTCGGTCTCGGAATCGGCGATGGAATACCAGACTTCCTCGACGGTCATGTCCGTGCGCACGACCATCTCGTAGCCGGAGCCACCAACCGTTTCGCCGTTGGCGGCGGGGAAAGCCAGTTCGCCATCCGGTGTCTTTGCGTCATAGTAAAACGTCTGGACAAAGGTGTTGTAGAGCGGCGCCTGGTTGGGGCCGCGGTTGAGGAAAGCGCGGGCACGAAGGACGTGGAAGCCCTCGGAGAGGCCGGTTTGCAGGGCGAACGGCCAGTTGGTGTAATCGACGCCGGGGGTCGGCACGCGGGCGTAATCATTGTGGGGAAAATGCTGGACGGTCGCGGGATCGAAGTCGGCCACGCGGAAGGTGGTGAGCATTTTCTTTTTGTAGCTGACGGCGGATTCACTGGCCGGCCACCAAGACGGCGCGCCGGCGCCCTCGTTCTTGAAGAAACCGATTTTGTACGTCAGCACGGTGCCGGCGGCCGGCTTGGGAATACTGGCCGAACCCCACCAGTCGTCGCCGGTCTGGCTGTGGCGATAGTTCAGCTCGGCCACCCGGGTGGTGCCGCGACCGATGCCACCGGCACCCTCGGGGGAGGAACCGTCGAGGGTATAATAAACAAAGGCTTTGAACCCGCCGCCGACCGAATTGCTCTTGGCCCAAATGATGATGGCGGCACCCGCGTCGTCGAGTTGTTGGGGCGGGTCGGCGATCCCGCCGACATTGTCCGCGGGATCATGATAAACCCAGGAGGCCTGGTTGCCGTTCTCGGTGCCGTAATTGTTGGCGCCGGTCGGCCCGTTGTTGATGGAAACGGCGCCGCCTATGACTTTCACATAGGTCTCGGCTTCGCGTTGGCCAGCAGCATCCCTGGCCGAGCCGATCTTGCAGCGGGCGGTGTCCTTGGCCGCGAATTTTTCCGGGTGCTGACGGTCGACAAACAGCGGCTGTTCGTAGCCGAGCCAGGTGTCCGTGCGCAGACCCGGGGGGTTGTCGCGCCACGCGGGGTCGGTGCCGAGGCGGCTGGTGTTGAGATTTACACCGCCGTCGAGCTTGACGAGGATGTTTGCCGCCGAGCCGTCGGCGCGCGCGAGAATGGTCAGCGGGCTGCCGCCCTTCACCACGGGAAGGGTGGTTTGGTAGGTATACGGAACCGGCGTGGCGCCGTCCGGGTAGCCGCGGTTGTCCAAGCCATCGGGGTTGAAGGACGCATCGCCATCGCGCCCGTCCTGGCGGGTGACAGTGATCCGCGGAACCTCCTCGAGTCGGCCGTTGGCAGAATTGCTCTGGTAAAGCGTGATGGCCGCCTCGGGCCAGAGGGTGGAAAGCTCCGGGGTGCGCCAGCTGAAAACGAAGTAGCCGCCGGGCGGGACGGTCACGGTGGAGAGGTTGGTGCTGTAAAAGCCGGTCATACTGCCGGGTCCCCGGGCATACTGGTGGAGGTAGGCCCCATTGCCGAAGCTGTGGCTGAAGGCACGCGACTGCCCTTGCGTCGTGTTGTCATTCATCATCACGACCATGGTGATCTCATCCCCGGCGTTGCCGCTGCGGGTGGAGCCGTCCGGATTGCGGTTGTCGCGGCGCTCGAAGGCGAGGAAGTCGCCGTCGGCCCAGAGGCCTTGCTGCAAGCCGCGGGCGAAGTCGTTGTGGATTTTCAAGATGTTCGGGATACGCGGGTCGCCGAACTGGCCGAGATAGGCGGTGTTGGCGTGCCGCGGGAAAGCGCCGCCCGATTCGCCGAGGGTCTCGGCTTTGTTGTAGCCGTCGGAATAAATCAGCCCCATGCCCTCGCGGGTCATGTAGAAAGCATGCTGCCATTCCTTCAGCGCGGCAAAGTCGCTGTCGTGGCTGTTGGCGTGGGTCACACCCATGCCTTGGGGGAACCCGCCGGCTCCGGGCGCATCGAGGCCCTGCAAGCCGGCACCGGGATTGCCGAGAGTGCCGTTGAGTTTCGAGCGGAGGTCGTTGTCGACCAGACGCATGCCCGCATCCCAGTAGCCCCCGTAGCCGGGTGGCTGGCCGAGGTGCTCGCCGAAAGCAAGGGCGTCATCGCGCGGCACCTTGTCTTCGAAAACGGAATCGCGGTGGTTGGCGTCGCTGAAACCACGGGTGCGGTTGAATTGCCATTGCACCCCGCCGAGGTAGCCGGCGCTGTTGGTGTCTTTGCCGGTGCCGGATTGCTGGCCGAAGAAGTAATCCGGCACGTGCTTGACCGCGTCGAGACGGAACCCGTCGGCCTTGGTGCGATCGATCGTCCAACGCGCCGCGCGAATCAAGTAGGCACCGACGTCCTCCACGAAAGCCCCGCGGTTGGCCAGAATGTATGCGCGGGCTTTGAGGCGGATCTCTTCATCCGTCGCCCCGGCACCCAACTCGGCCCGCGCCTGATCGAGCAAGATCCCGAAATAAGCCGTGTTACCGTCCTTGTCTTTGTCATATTGTCCGGGACGTTCGAGGTCGCGGACGAAAGAAAACTTCGGGTGGGTCGAGCCTTCCGATGGTCCGAAGTTTGCGTTGGGTGTCTCGTGCGCGATGTCGATCAGGTCGGACAACCCCAGGTTCTGCACCTGCCAGGCGCTGCCCCAATCGCGGGTGTTGTCCCACTTGCGGTAGAATCCATCTTCGGTTTTCCGGAGGTGGAAATCCTCGGGGACCATGCCGGGGTAGAGCTCGGTTTGCCCTTCGCCCCCGATCGGGGTGTTCTCATTGAAGCCGGGCACGTCGAAGGCCCGGTGGTTCATGATCTTGTCGAAGTAGACCCGGATTCCGAGCCGATGCGCCACTTCCATCATGTACAGCAAGTCGGCTTCGGTGCCGTAGCGGGTGCGCACGGTGTTGCGTTGGTCCTTGGAACCGAGGTCGTAGGGATCCCAGAGATCATAGCCCACTGAGAGCCCGCCGGAGGCTTTGGCCGGGGGAGGCAGCCAGAGGGAGTTGTAGCCGGCCTCGGCCAACTCGGGCATTTTCCGCGCCACCTCCGACCAGGAAACGTTGAAAAGCTGGAGCATCGCCTCGGCGTGGGCCGAAGGAAGGCGCCCCCCCGGGAGGACAAACAAAACACAGACGACAGCCAACAGGCGCCGCCAGACTGCGGGGGCAAACTTCATGGGGGAGAAGTTCAAAGTCCCAGATCTTTTTCTGTTGTCAAGGGTGACGGCCATGGATTTACAGAGAAAATGGCCTATGCAAAGACATGTTTACTCTGTTAATTCAGACAGTCGTTTAACTTATTTGTTCATTTTTACCAACAAAAATAGCGCTGCTCACTGTCGCTGGGACGGCGGGGTTGGCATCGGGGCTGGTTGGGCGTAAAGACATGGCCAACACCTTATGCCTTGGGAACACCGCTCCGAACCGCTGGCGCCGAGTCATGTCTTCGCCGGGCGAGTGCTGCGGCAGATCCTGCTCGTCGCAGGAATCATCGCGGTCGCGCTGGCCATCGGGACGACCGGCTACATCCTTATCTCGGACCTCGACCTGGTGGATTCGTTCCTTGAGGCGAGCATGCTCCTGAGCGGAGCGGGTCCCCTCTACACGGAGCGAAGTTCGAGCAATGACCTGAAAATCTTTTCTTCGCTCTACGCGCTGTTCAGCACGCTGATTGTTGTGTCGAGCGTGGGCATCCTCGCCTCGCCCGTCGTGCACCGCGTGTTGCACCGGCTGCATCTCGAACGCGGGCAGGAGTAGCGGAGCACTCTGGCCATAGCGCCGCCGCTCCGTTGGTCACCTCATTTCACACCGAGCGCGGCACCGACGCGTTTGCAGACCGTGTCGAGTGACTTGACACGGGCATACCACTTGAAGTTCGCGGGAATGACCTGCCACGGCGCGAACTCGGGCGAGGTCTTGGCGAACATTTCCTCGGCCGCCTTGAGGTACGCATTCCATTTGTTGCGGTTGCGCCAGTCCTCCTCGGTGATCTTCCAATTTTTCATCGGATCGGTCGCGCGCTTCTTGAATCGCGCCATCTGCTCCTGCTTGGAAATTTGCAGCCATATTTTGATGATGATCGCCCCGTCATCGTGCAGGACGCGCTCGAATTCGTTGATCTCGCGGTAAGCGCGCTGCCATTCGGTTCGCGTGCAGAAGCCTTCGACCCGCTCGACCAGCAAACGGCCGTACCACGAGCGGTCGAAGATGGCGATTTCCCCGCGGCGCGGGAGCTTGTTCCAGAACCGCCAGAGATAATGGTGCGCATATTCCTCGTCCGTCGGTTTGATCGTGGAGTAGACACGGATGTGACGGGGATCAAGACGCTCGACCAACCGTCTGATCGTCCCGCCCTTGCCCGCGGCATCAGGACCCTCGACGACAATGATCACGCTGCGCTTCGCGTCCTTCAGGGCATGCTGCAACTCGAGCAGTCGCAAATGGCCGGCGCGGAGTTTTTCACGGTATTTCTCCGGGGTGTGGGACTTCGACTGGTCGAGTTCGGCGAGGCGGACCGGCCTGCTGGCGGAAGCGATGGGCATGGGTTTACTTTTAGCGAGCGGTCGGGCTCAGGGCCAGACCGGGGGCGAACACGAAAAACCCCGCGGGCCTTGGGGGCACCGCGGGGTTCCTCTAGCGGGGGGGAAAGGAGATCAGGCGTAGGATGCTTGCGCGCCTTTGAGGTTGCGCTTCTGGATCCAGGGCATGAGCGCGCGGAGACGTGTCCCCGTTTTTTCAATGCCGTGTTGTTCGCCTTTTTTGAGGAGCGCGTTGTATTTCTTGCGGCCCTTCTTGTCCTCGGCAATCCATTCGCGGGCAAATTTCCCGTTCTGGACGTCCTTGAGCACACCCTTCATGCGCTTTTTGGTGCCGGCGTCGATGATCTTGGGGCCGACAAGGACATCGCCCCACTTGGCCGTGTCGGAAATGCTGAAACGCATCCCGGCAATACCGGCTTCGTTCATGAGATCGACGATGAGCTTCAGCTCATGCAAACACTCAAAGTAAGCCATCTCGGGCTGGTAACCGGCTTCGACCAGCGTCTCAAACCCGGCCTGAACCAGCGCCGAGGCGCCACCGCAAAGCACGGCTTGCTCGCCGAAAAGGTCCGTTTCGGTTTCTTCCTTGAAGGTCGTTTCGAGCACGCCGGCGCGGGTCCCGCCAATGCCTTTGGCCCAGGCCAGGGCGATCTTTTTGGCCTGCTTGCTCGGGTTCTGGTAGACGGCGATGAGCGTCGGGACGCCTTTGCCTTCGGTGAATTGGCGGCGGACGATGTGGCCGGGGCCCTTCGGGGCAACCATGATGACATCGATATTCTTCGGCGGGGTGATCGTCTTGAAATGGATGGCGAAGCCGTGGCTGAAAAGGAGGGTTTTGCCTTTGGTCAGATGCGGCGCGATGTCCTTCTCGTAAACCGCGGCAATCTTGGTGTCCGGCACGGCGACAAAAATGACGTCGGCCTGCTTGACCGCGTCGGCCGTGTTGAAAACCGCGAAGCCTTTCTTCTTGGCCACCGCGCGGCTTTTGCTGCCCGGGTAGAGGCCGATGATGACCTTCACGCCGCTTTCTTTGAGGTTGAGGGCGTGGGCGTGGCCCTGTGAACCGAAACCGATGACGGCGACCGTCTTGCCTTTGAGTTGCTTGAGGTCGGCGTCTTTGTCTGTGTGGATTTTTGCTGCCATGGGAAAAGTTTATTCGCTGTCGGCCGTGCGGGAGAGCGCGACCTTGCCGGTGCGCGTCATCTCGGAAATGCCGAAATTTTTCATCAAAGAAATGAATTTGGCCACCTTGCCTTCGTTGCCGGTGATTTCAATGACGAGTTTGTCGAGGCGCACGTCGACGATTTTCGCGCGGAAGACGTCGCAGATTTGCAGGACTTCGGAGCGGGTTTGCGGGGTGACGTCGACGCGCATGAGGACCAATTCACGGTCAACGAATTCGTCGTCATGAAAGTTGTCGACCTTGATCACGTCGACCAACTTCTCCGTCTGCTTGACCACCTGGTCGAGGGTCTTGTCGTCGCCGCGCACCACAATGGTCATGCGCGACATGGACGGATCGAGCGTGGGGGCGACGTTGAGCGTGTCGATGTTGAAACCGCGACCGCTGAACATCCCGGCCACGCGGGTCAGCACGCCAAAGCGGTTTTCAACCAGGACAGACAAGGTGTGTCGCATAAAAAGGAGGCGCAGAATCCCAGATTTGCCCCCCCTCGTCAATGACCCAAGCCAGGCAGGCCAAGCCGGGCTGCAGCCTGCTCCAAAGCGGCCAGCGCAACCGGTATTTCCTCCAAGGCGTTCATGCGGCTGAACGAAAAGCGCAAACTCGACCTGGCCTCCTCGTCGCCCACCCCCATGGCGCGGAGCACATGCGAGGCATCGACCTCCCCGCTCGTGCAGGCCGAGCCGATGGAACAGGCCACCCCGAGCCGATCGAGGCCGGCGAGAAGTCCCTGCGCGTCGAGTCCGGGCAGAGCGAAGTTCGTGGTGTTGGGCAAACGGCAGGCCGGATCGCCATGAAAACGGGCGCCCGGAAACCGGGCCCGCACGCCGCTCTCGAATTCGTCGCGCATCCCGGCCAACCGCGGCATTTCCACGGACAACGCGGCGCCGGCCAACTCCGCGGCCACGCCCAAGCCCGCAATCCCCGGCACGTTTTCGGTGCCGGCGCGGCGCCCGCCTTCTTGCCCGCCCCCGCGCAGTAGCGGCGGGAGACCGAGCCCCGGACGCACCAAGAGCGCACCGACTCCCTTCGGTCCGTGAAATTTGTGCGCCGAAACCGAAAGCAAGTGCACCGGCACGCGTTCAAGATCAATAACCACCTTCCCGGCGGCCTGCACCGCATCGGCGTGGAAAACAATGCGACGCTCGGCAGCCGCGCGCGCCATCGCCTCGATCGGGAGGAGGACGCCGGTTTCATTGTTGGCCCAGACCATGGTGACGATCGCCGTATCAGGGCGCAGGGCCTGCAAGTAAGCGGCATAATCGAGGCACCCGCCGGAATCGACCGGCAACCAGGTCACCTCGCAACCCTCGCGGGCCAATTGCTGGCAAAGGTTTTTCGTCGCGCTGTGCTCGATCGCGGAAGTAACGATGTGCCGCTTCTCCGGTTGCGCCGCGAGCGCCCCGCGCACCGCCGTGTTGATCGACTCTGTGCCCCCGCTGGTGAAAACCACCGCGTCGGCTTTAGCCCCGAGAAAAGCCCCCACTTGGGCCCGGGCTTTTTCCAGGGCTTCGCGGGCCAACCGCCCTGCGGCATGCGGGCTCGAGGGATTGCCGAACTCCCGGCCCAGCAAAGGCCACATCACTTCGCGCACCCGCGGATCGAGCGGCGTGGTCGCGTTGTGGTCGAGGTAGATCATGACGGAGTTGAGAGAGCCAAGTTGAGAGTTGAGGGAGAAAGGCAAATCCTCTCAACCCTCAACTTTCAACCCTCAACTTCTCCCGGCCTCTCATACCAAAACGCACAGCGATCGCGCCGTCCGAGATTGCCCGGCCACGCGCAGACCGCGACCTGCCGCAGCGTCTGCCAGAGGGTGAATTGCTGCACCTTGCGCGCGGAGGAAGGCACGGCGTGCTCCAGCACGCGAAAATCGAGACGGTGCCGCCGGCCCCAGCGCTTGAGCGAGCGGGCAAAACCGATCTCCTCGCCGGCATAAACCGCCTCGTTGAAGCCACCGGTCGCCGCCCAACCCTCGCGCAGGGCGAAAAAATACGAGCCGGCTGCGAGGCCGAAACTCCGGGCGATCCAATTCCACCCCGAGACCGCCCGCCGCGCCGTCCAATCAAGTTCAGCGCCTTCCAATTCCACCCGCGCCCCTCCCCCGCAAACTCCTCCCGAGCCCAGCGCAGCCAAAGTCGCCGCGAGCACGTCCGTGGTCAAAATGGCGTCCGCATCGAGCCAGACGAGCCATTGCCCCGACGAAGCACCCGCCGCCGTGTTGCGCGCCCGGGCGATTTGCCGGTGCGGTTCCTGCACCACCCGCGCCCCAGCCCCGCCGGCCATCGCGGCCGTGGCATCCCCCGAGGCATTATCGCAGACCACGACCTCGTAGGCCGCCAATCCGCAGTCGGCGGCGGCACGATGGATCGACCCGACAGCACGGCCGACGAGCTTCTCCTCGTTGTAAGCCGGGACCAAAAAGCTCGTTTGCACACCCCAATCTGCCAGCCGCGGGGCGACTTGCCAACCTGTCCGGCCGAAAATGAGCCCGCTTTTTGCTTGCGCCGACCTCCCCTCCGGCCCGCACAGTGCGCCTGCAACATGAACATTATCATTGTTGGCGCGGGAGCCATAGGTCTGCACATGGCCCGCACCCTTTCCGACGAGGAACACTCCATCTGCGTTATCGAGCAGGACGAAAAGCTTGCCGCTGTGCTCAACGAGCAACTCGACAGCCGCGTCCTCCACGGCAGCGGCGCGAGCGTGGAGACGCTCGAGGAAGCCGGTATCGCCAAGTGCGACGTCCTCTTCGCCCTGACCAGCCACGATCACACCAACCTGGTCTGCACCTCGATCGGCAAATCCCTCGGCGCCCGCCGCAGCATCGCCCGGACCAGCCTCGACATGCAGCGCGAACAATGGCTCTACGACTACGCGGGCCAATTCCGCGTCGACTACCTCTTCAGTCCGGCCCGTCTCGCCGCGGTCGAATTGGCCAAATCGATCCGCAACCCCGACTGCCTCGTCGTCGAGGAAATCGCCCGCGGCCGCATCGAGCTCCAGCAAATCCGCCTCGAACCCGGCAGTCCCGCCCTCGCCATCCCGCTGCGCGAACTCGGACTCCCCGCCCGCGTCCGCATCGGCGCCATCCTGCGCCGCGGGAATCTTATCGTCCCGCACGCCAATGACGCCCTCGAGGCCGGCGATCTGGTCACCATTTACGGCCACCCCCGGCGCCTCGCCGAAGGGCTGCGCAAGCTGCATGTGGCCGACAAGAACGAGAGCGAACTCAACGTCGTCATCTTCGGCGGCGACGACTACGGCTTCGCCCTCGCCCAGACCCTCGAAGGGGGCAACTTCCGCACCCGCATCGTGGAGAAAGACCGCCGTATTTGTGAAAAACTCGGGCAGCAACTGCAGAACTGCACGATCATCAATGGCGACGCCACCTCGCTGCACGAACTGAAAGAAGAGCGCGTCGGCGATGCCGACTTTTTTGTCGCCGCGACGCACGACGACGAGGACAACGTCATGGCCTGCCTGCAGGCGCGCGACCTCGGCGCCAAAGCCTGCCTTACCCTCATCCACCGCGCCGACTACGCCAGCGCCATCCAACGCTCCGGCGCCCAACTCGGCATCCTCGATGCGGTCAGCCCGCGCGTCGCCGTGGCGCGCGAACTTTCGCGCTTTGTCACTGCGGACGAAGCCACCGTGCTGCGCACCTTGCCGGGCGGCATCGAAATTCTTTCCTCGCCCGTGGCCGAGAACAGCGCCGCGGCGGGACGCACCCTGGCCGCGACCGATTGGCCTGCGGCCAGCGGCATCATCGCCGTGCAGCACGGCAACCAAGCCACCGTGCCCGCGGCGGACGACAAAATCGAAGCGGGCGACACCGTGGTGGCCATCGTCGCCCCCGACGCCAAAGCCGCGCTGCTCAAACTGCTCGCCTGACCGGCATGGATTACCGTCAGCTTTCGCGCTTCCTCGGTTCGTTGCTGCTCATGCTGGCCGCGTCCATGCTCGGCTGTCTGGCCTACGCGGTCTACGATCAGGAGCCACGACTCGCGGCGGACCGTGCGCTCGGGCTGTCGGCCCTCATCACGGCCGCGGTCGGCGGACTGCTGCGCTGGTTGGGTCACGGTTCGTCGCTCGAAATCCTGCGCCGCGAGGCCATTGCCATTGTCGGCCTCGGCTGGACCTTGAGCACTTTGTTCGGGGCGCTGCCCTACGTGCTTTCCATGCCGTCGCTGGCACCCGCCGCGGCGATTTTCGAGTCGGCCTCGGGCTTTACCACCACCGGCTCGAGTGCCATTGCCGACGTTGAAATCTGGCCGCGCGGAATCCTCCTCTGGCGCGCCACCACGCAGTGGCTCGGCGGCATGGGGATCCTCGTGCTCTTTGTGGCCGTTCTCTCCATGGCGGGCGGCGGCGGGACCAAATCACTTTTCCGCCGCGAGTCCTCCGGCAAACTCGGTGAAGGTTTCGCCGCACGCATGCGCGACACCGCCATCCGCCTGTGGCAGATCTACATTGCACTCTCCCTCCTTTGCTTCGCCGGACTCGTTGTCTTGGGCATGCCGGTCTTCGACGCCGTGTGCCATACCTTCGCCACCATTTCGACCGGGGGGTTCAGCACACGCAACGCGAGCATCGGCTTCTACCAAAGCCCCGCCATGGAGTGGTGGATCATCCTCTTCATGATCTTGGGTGCCATCAGCTTTATGTTGTACGCCTGGCTTGTCGCCCGGCGGTGGAGCAAGTGGAAACAGGATGAAGAAACGCGCTTTTACCTGGGTATCCTCGCCGTCGTGACGTTGGCCGTGACCGCAAGCTTGCTCTACAACTCGCAGGCGCCGGACGTATCCACGGCCTTCCGCAATGCCGCCTTCCAAGTTGTTTCCATCAGCACCACCACCGGATTCGTCACCGCAGACTACGACCAGTGGTCGAACTTTTCGCGCATCCTCATCGTCGCCGTGATGTTTATCGGCGGCTGCGCCGGATCCACCGCCGGCGGCATCAAGGTGAGCCGGTTCATGGTTTTCTTCAAAAATTTTGCGCGCCAGATGGTCCATACCTTCCGACCGAACCAAGTCATTCCGGTCAGGATCAATGGCGTGCCACTGACCGACAGCTACCTGGCCGAAGTTGGTTTCTTTCTCGCCCTGGTCGGTTTCATCGTGGCCCTCGGTTCCCTCGCCATGGCCGCGCTCGAGCCGAGCTTCGACCTGGTCAGCGGCTTCGGTGCCGTCATCGCCAACCTTTTCAACACTGGCCCCGGCCTCGGCGCTGTCGGCCCCACCTGCACCTATGCCGGCCTCTCCCCGTCATCCCACATCCTGCTTTCTCTCCTTATGATCATGGGCCGTCTGGAAATCCTCGCCATTCTTGCCCTTTTCGTTCCCCGCCTCTGGCGCCGTTACTGAGCATCGCGCCCTGCTTCACGGCTTGACGCTGCGCGGCCCGCTTCCTACGTTCGGCCGACTGATGTATCGCACGCGCCTTATCGCGGGGCTCATTGCCGCCCTCTTCGCCGCCGGCTCCGCTCTCGGGAGCCTCCGCGCCCAAGAACCTGCCACAGCCGGCTCCTACAACGACGAAGCCGCGGGCTACTTCCAACAGGCGCAGGAGTGGGAGCAGGCCGGCAACACCAAACAGGCCATCGCGACCTACCGCACCTTGGTCCGCGACTACCCGGTCGCCCCCTCCGCCCCCGCGGCCCAACTGCGCTTGGGCGAACTCTACGATTCACTCGGCAATTCCAAACGCGCTTTCGACTCCTACCAGAAACTTCTCGAAAACTTCCCGCAGGCCCGGGAATTCGACCGCGCGGTCGAAGCGCAGGTCGCGATCGCCGATGCACAGATGGACAGCCGCCGCTACGAGCGCGCGGCGGAAATGTATACTTCGATTCTGGCCAACGCCCCATTTGCCAAGTTCGCGCCTTCCGTGCAGTTCAAACTCGGGCAAGCTTTCGAAAACCAGAAGGAATACGAAAAAGCGATCAGCGCCTACCAACTCGTGCTCGACCGCTACCCGAACAGCAGCCTCGCCGCCGACGCCCTCTACCAGATCGGCTATGTGCAGTTCACCGAGGCCGAAGGCCGCTCGCAGGACCTCTCCGCCGCGATCGACGCCAAGAACACTTTCGAGGAATTCCTCATGGAGTTCCCGAAAAACGAAAAAGCAGCGCAGGCCCGCGAGAACCTCGACACGATGAGCGGACGCGAGGCTTTCGACCTGCTCACCATCGCGAAATTTTACGACCGCAAGACCGACTACCGCGCCGCCGTGGTCTACTACAGCGACCTCGTCCGCCGCCAACCCGGCACCCCGGATGCCGACCTCGCCGGTTCCCGGATCGAGGAAATCCGCGCCACGGTCGGTGAAGATGAACTCCGCGCCGGCACTGAACGGGCCGAGACCGGGGTGCGTGCCGCCATGCGTCGCCGTCTGCAAAACCAGGTCCAGACTTCTTCCCTCAGCAACTACGCCGGGCCGCCCGTCTCGACGGTCAAGCCACCCGAAGAATTACCCGCGCCGCGTCCGCAACTCCGCACCTCGTCCCGCGACATGCGTCCGCAGGGCAGCAGCGGCCCCCAACCGGCCGATCTGCAGCCTGCGCCGGATCTCCCGCCCGTGGAACCCGAGCTTCCCTCCTTCGAATGATCCTCCGCAGCCTGCTCTCGGCGCTCTGTGCCATGACGCTGCCGGGTTGCTACACGCTGGGCGACGCCCGACCGGCTATGATGCGCGGTATCACCACGCTCGCCGTGCCGGTTTCAAAAAATCAAACCCTCGAACCCAACGTCGAGGCATTGCTCGCCGACACCATCACCAAACAATTGCAGACCGACGGCACCTACAGCATCAGCTACAGCGACCTCTCCGACGCCGTGCTCAGCACCACCCTCACCGAGGTGCGCCGTGCTCCCGCCCGGTCACTGCGCGGCAACGTCATCGCCACGAGCGAATACGTGCTCTTTACCACCGTGCAATACAACCTCGTCGAGTCGGCCACCGGACGCGAACTCATGTCCGGCAACGTCACCGGTCAAACCAGCTTCTTCGTCACCGCCGACCTGCAGACCGACGAACAGCAGGCGCTGCCCCTCGCCTTCGCCGACACGGCCAACAAGCTGGCCAGCCGCCTGAGCGAAGGGTTCTAAATTGCTCACCCTCGTTCCCAGCCCGGTCGGGAATCTGGAGGACATCACCCTGCGCGCCCTGCGCCTCCTCCGCGAAGCCGACCTCATTGCCGCCGAGGATACGCGCCACGCCAGCATTCTCCTCAAGCACCACGGCATCAGCCGTCCGCTCATCAGCCTGCACGAGCACAACGAAGCGCAGCGTTCCGAGGAAATCGCGCAACGCCTCGCCGCCGGCGAAAACATCGCCCTGCTCACCGATGCCGGCACGCCCGGCATTTCCGATCCCGGCTACCGCGTGGTCCAAGCCTGCCTCGCCCGCGGTCTCGAATTCACCGTTTTACCCGGACCCACCTCCATTCTCCCCGCCCTCGTTGGCTCCGGCCTCCCGCTGCATGAATTTTATTTCGGCGGATTCCTCCCCGTGAAATCCGGACGCCGCCGCAACACCCTCGCCGCCGCGCTCGAGCGCCGCGAGACATCCATCTTTTTCGAATCCCCCCACCGCATCGCCAAATCCCTCGCCGTGCTGGCCGAACTTGCTCCCGAGCGACCCGTCTGCGTGGCCCGCGAACTCAGCAAAAAGTTCGAGGAATACTGGCGCGGCCCCGCCGCCGATCTTTCTGCCCGCGCCGAAACGCAACCGCCCCGCGGCGAGATCTGCCTGCTGATTGCCGGCCAGGCCTGAGCCCGCAATCGGCCGCTGTTCTTGACAAAATAGCTAAAATAGCTATTTTGTCCGTATGAGCACCGTCTACCAATCTCCCACCACCACCGTTCCCCGCGTCCAAGAACTCCCCACCATCACCGCCACAGAGCTGAAAAACGCCACGGCCGACGTCTTCGAGCAGGTTGCCGCCAAGCAGGCGATCGCCATCACCCGTCACGAAAAACCCCGCGCTATTCTCCTCTCCGTCGAGCAATACGAAGCCCTGGCCGGACATCGGCCCGAATGGCTGGAAAAACTGCACGAAGAATACCGCGGCATGCTCGAGCGTATGCAGGGGCCGGAGCAACGGGCGGGAGCCGAAAAACTTTTCCGGGCCACACCCGAAGAACTTGGTCAAGCCGCTCTATGGGCCGCGCAACAAAAAGCCAAAAGCAAGTCATGAACAAACCTCCCACCATCGCCGTCTTGGCCGGCGTCAACGGGGCGGGCAAAAGCAGCGTGGCTGGAGGGTTTTTGCAAAAAGAGGGCGATATCTTTTTCAATCCCGACACCATCGCCCAACAAATCCGCGACCTTCACCCCGACATCTCGCTCACGCTGGCCAACGCCCATGCCTGGCAGATCGGCAAATCGCTCCTCGAGCAAGCCGTCGCCGGCGGCCAAGACTACCGCTTCGAGACCACCCTCGGCGGACGCACCATCGCGCAACTCCTCGAAAAAGCCGCCCGCTCCGGCCACCGCCTGCAGGTCTGGTTTTGCGGGCTGGCCAGCGCCGACCTCCACATCCGCCGCGTCCGCAGCCGCGTCGCACACGGTGGTCACGATATTCCGGTCGAAAAAATCCGCGAACGCTGGAACCGCAGCCGCGAAAATCTCATCCGACTCCTCCCGCTCATCGACCATCTGCGCGTCTATGACAATTCATCGGAAGCCGACCCCGCCGCCGGCCGGCAGCCCCAGCCCGTTCTGCTCCTCGAAATACAACGCGGCAAAATCACTGCTCCCGCCGACCTCTCCAACGCCCCCGACTGGGCCCAGCCCATCATCGCCGCCGCCATCCACCTGCACACCGCAAGGTAGGGCGCGGCGTCCCGCACCGTGGCCACCCTCCCCTGGGGGGCACGGGCGTCCGTGCCCGTCGCGACCTCAAACCATCGGCAAGATGCCGGTGCCACTTCCAAACTCCCGCCTGCATCCACCCCCGCCGCTACCGCTCACTCCACCAGCAACTCCGCAATCTGCACCGCATTGAGCGCCGCACCCTTGAGCAGCTGATCCCCGCAGATCCAAAAACTCAGCCCGTTCTCCAGCGCGCAATCCAGCCGCAATCGTCCGATCTCGCAATCGTCCTTCCCCGCCACGTGCAGCGGCACCGGATATCCGTGCCGCGACGGCTCATCGACAACCCGCAAGCCCGGCGCTTTCTCCAGCGCAGCCCGTGCCGCCGCGACCGATACCGGGCGCTCGAACTCCGCGCTGACTGCCACGCTGTGGGCACGATAGACCGGCACGCGCACGCACGTCACCGAAGCGCGAAAATCCGGCAGCCCCATGATCTTGCGCCCCTCATTCTCCATCTTCATTTCCTCTTTCGTGTAGCCCGACTCAAGAAACGCATCCACTTGCGGGATCACGTTGAACGCGATCTGCCACGGATAAACCGCGCGCGGCGCTTCTTCGCCCCGGGCCAGAGCCTCGACCTGCGTCTTCAGCTCCTCGATCGCCTTCGCCCCGGATCCGGAGACCGCCTGGTAACTCGACGCCCACAAACGCTTCACCCCGAACTCACGGTGCAACGGCCACAGTCCCATCAGCGTGATCGCCGTCGTGCAGTTCGGGTTGGCCAGGATCCCCTTGTGCCCACGCGCCGCCTCGGGGTTGACCTCCGGCACAACGAGCGGGACATCGGGATCCAGGCGGAAGGCCGACGAGTTGTCGATGACCACCGCGCCGGCTTTGACCGCCGCAGGGGCGAATTTCTGGGAGATCGACCCGCCCGCGCTGAACAAAGCGAAGTCGACCCCGTCGAAAACATCCGCGGTCAGCTCGCGCACCTCGACCGGCGCGCCTTGGAACTCAAGCTGCTTGCCTGCCGATTGCGCCGAGGCGAGCAAGGTGAGTTGGCCGACGGGAAAATTCCGCCGTTCCAGCACGCGCATCATCTCGATGCCCACCGCACCGGTTGCGCCCACGATCGCTACATGATAGTTCCTGCCCATCGGAAAGGCGGGAAAAATAACATCCACCGTCGCCATGGCCATCACGAAAGCACATCCCGCCCCGCAAACACCCTCCGCCCACCGCATCGTGGTCGATGTCGGCAGGCAAACCCTGCGGGTCATGGACGGGGCGTCCGTGACCACCGAATTCCCCGTCTCCACCTCGCGCTTCGGACTGGGCTGCGAGGAGGGCAGCTTCCGCACCCCGACGGGACGATTCGTCGTCCGCGCCAAAATCGGCCAAGGCGCCCCGGCTTGGACCGTCTTCCGGGCCCGCGAAAGCACCGGCGAATTGGCCGTACCCGGCGGCGAGGAGGACCTTGTCCTGACCCGCATCCTGACCCTCGACGGGCTCGATCCCGGCAACGCCAACACCCTCGAACGCTTTGTCTACATCCACGGCACGAATCAGGAGCAACTCATCGGCACCCCGGCCAGCCACGGCTGCATCCGCCTGCGCAACGCAGACATGATCACGCTCCACGACATGGTGCCGGCCGGTACCCCGGTCGAAATCCTGCCCCCGCCACCGGTGTCTCCCGGCACCTCCATCTGAAGCAGAAGGACGATTTTCGTTGTCCCCCGAGGCGCACCTGTCAAGAATGACTGCCTGCAAAAAAGCACAGAAGGAGGTGAATCCAGAATGAACATCGTTAAAATTATTGCCATCGTAGCCGTCGCGGCTGCTTCGCTCAGCCTCGGCGCTTGCGCCAGCAAACCGAAACCGGCTCCGGTTTCCGCCAGCTACAGCAAGTAAGCTGACCTAGGGGGAATCCCTTTTTCAACAAGCCGCGGGTGTATGCCTGCGGCTTTCTTTTTTCAGGGAAACACTGAGGTAATCATTACCGCGCAAAGTGAACCGCCAGGGCAGTTCGCGCGCCCGTGAAATACCGATCCGGCCGTCCGCCACCACATCGGTCACCTCACCGGCCAGAAAGCATCGTCGTTCTGTCGTGCAGAAATCCCCGCCGTGGTGCCGTCCTGTCACTCCCAAGGCCGCTGTGAGGCGGCCGGGACCTCCGGTCAGGGTGCGACCGACCTTTCCGCCGCGCCGCCGCTGCATCGCCGGCAGGCCCCGCCGCGGCTCAATGGCGCGGATCAGGACAAAGCCTTCCTCCTCGCCCTTGGTCAGCACATTGAGCATCCAATGCAGGCCGTAGTTCAAATAAACATAGGCCGTGCCGGCGGGATGGAGTGCGACGAATTGGCGGGCGGACGGACGGGTGAACGTGTGGCAGGCCGGATCGCCAACCGCAGCATAGGCCTCGCACTCGACCACGATCCCGCTGCACGCACCCCAAACCAATTCGCAACCGACCAGCGTCCGCGCGCACTCAACCGGCGATTGGGTGAAAAATTCCCGTGGCATCACAACGGAACCGGATGGTCGACGAACTGCCATGGAACCCGGAACTTTTTCGCCAGATGCGCCGCCAGCGCCTGCACCCCGAAAGTCTCCGTGGCATAGTGCCCGCCGTAGATCATGTTGACCCCGAGCTCTTCCGCCCGCAACCAGGTCCACTGCAGACCCTCCCCGGTGACAAAGGTGTCGATGCCCGCGGCCGCCACTTTTTCCAGCAGGTCGCCCGCCCCGCCGGTAATCACCCCGACGCGCCGCGGGCGCTCCGGGCCCGCCGCGCAGACTTGCGGCACGCGGCCCGTGGTCTTCATCACCCTCCGAACCAGTTCATCCCGCGATCCGGCGAAGGAACCCGACCGGCCGAAACCGAGGAGCGGTTCAAGCCGGCGCAACCCGAGCGCCTTGCCCAGCAGCACGTTGTTGCCGACGGTCGCATGCGCATCGAGCGGCAGGTGCACGGAGTAGAGCGCCATGTCGGCCGCACGCATCAACTCGAGCTTCCGGCCGAAGGTGCCGGTAACCGGTTGGACGCCGCCCCAAAAAAGCCCGTGGTGCACGATGAGCAAGGAGCCCGATCCGGCCGCCGACGCTTTCTTGATCACCGCAAGACCGGAATCGACCGAGGCGAGGATGCGCGTCACCCTCCCGCTGTTCTCCACCTGCAGGCCATTGTGCGCGCCAGGTGCGTCCTCGCCCTCCTCCACCTTAAGATAGCGGTTCGCGTAGGAGATGATTGCGTCGAGTTTGGCCATAGCCGGAATTTTCTGCTGCCCCGCCGCCCATCACAATCCAATTTCCCGCCCCTGCCCTTGTAGCGGCCGGCTACGTCCGCCGGTGCCCTTCCCTCCCCCATGTTCAGGCGGTCGCAGATGGCCGGTACACCTCTGCAATCTTCTTTCATCGCAGGGGCCCGACCGGTAGTTTCGCCCGTCCTATGCTCAAAGCCGGAATCGTCGGACTGCCCAACGTGGGCAAGTCCACCCTCTTCAACGCCATCACCCGCACCCGCAAGGCGCAGGCGGCCAATTTTCCTTTCTGCACGATCGAACCGAACGTCGGCATCGTCAGCGTTCCCGACCCACGGCTTGACGCTTTGGCCGCGCTTTCCAAGTCGGAAAAGACCATCGCCACCGCCATCGAATTCGTCGATATCGCCGGTTTGGTCAAAGGCGCCAGCCAAGGCGAAGGCCTCGGCAACCAATTCCTCAGCCACATCCGCGAAGTCGATGCCATCGTGCAGGTCGTCCGTTGCTTCGAGAACGAGGACATTCATCACGTGGCCGGCACGATGGACCCCGTCCGCGATATCGAGGTGATCAACACCGAGTTGATCCTCGCCGACATGGCCGCCCTCGAGAAACGCAAAGACAAGCTGGCCAAAAACGCCCGCGGTGGCGACGCCCAAGCCAAGGCCGAACTCGCCCTGCTCGAAAAAATCCTACCCCAACTCAACGAAGGCAAACCCGCCATCATCCTCGACCTCAGCGCCGAGGAACGCCTCTTGCTCAAGGGCTTCTTTCTCCTCAGCGCCAAGCCCGTCATCTTCGCCTGCAACGTGCAGGAAAGCGATTTGGTCAATCTCACCCCCGATTCCCCGGCCGGCCGGCACGTCGAGACGGTCCGCCAATACGCCGCCGACCACCTCGGCACCGAAGCCACCGTGATCAGCGCGCAAATCGAAAGCGAACTGGTCGACCTCTCGCCGGAGGAATGCAAAGACTACCTGCAAAGCCTCGGACTCGAAGAAAGCGGCGTCGGCGAACTGATCAAAAAAGTCTACACTCTCCTCGGGCTCCGCACCTACCTCACCACCGGACCGAAAGAAACCCGCGCCTGGACCATCCGCACCGGCGACAAAGCCCCCGCCGCGGCCGGCGTCATCCACAGCGACTTCGAGCGCGGCTTCATCGCGGCCGAAACCATCGCCTTCCAAGACCTCGTCACCCTCGGCTCCCAAGCCAAAGCCCGCGAAGCCGGCAAGCTCCGCATCGAAGGCAAAGAATACGTCGTGCAAGACGGCGACGTCATCGAGTTCCGCTTCAACGTGTAAATATTGTAGCGTCGCCGTCCCCGGCGACGGCCGTTGGACTCGCCGCGCATTTCATCGACGACTGTGAATTTGCAGCCGTTCCGATCTGACGCGAACCGGAATGTTCGTGTAAAAACCGCTTTCTCCTTTGTTTTGCCCTGCCTGCGTGGAAGATGTCGGCCGATTTGAAAACGTCCGCCATCATCCTCCGCGTTGCGGACTTCCTCAAAGGGTTCCCGCCGTTCAGTTACCTCCCGGATGAGGCGCTGCTCGAGCTGGCGCGGTCGGGGCGGGTGCAGTTCTGCGAAAAGGGGGAAATTCTTTTCGACCAACACACCACGCACGGGCGCTACTTTTACGTGATCAACAAGGGGTCCGTGCGGCTGGTGCGCGGCGAGGCGCAGAAACTCTCCGACCTGCGGGGTCCGGGCGATTTCGTCGGCGCGGGGGCCGCGCTCGGCGAGGCCACGCACACCGATTCGGCACTGGTCGATCAAGATTCGATCCTCTACGCCCTCGACGCATCCGTCTTCACCCGGCTCTGCGCGGAGTCCCCGCGGGTCAGCCGATTTCTGAAAGTTTATTTTGCTTCGGAAGAGGTGGAGACGGGGACAGCGCACCATCAAGGTCCATCGGGCTGGCGTGGCGGAACGGAGGAACATCTCGCGCGGCTCAGGGCCGGTATGGTCGCGGGTCCGTCCACACAGACCGTCCGCGAAGCGGCCGCGGCGATGTCCGCGGCGGACAGTCGGGTTTTTCTCGTGGTCGAAGCCGACGGAATACCGGCGGGCGTGGTGACCGAAACCGATCTGCGCAACGAGATCGCCACGGGCCGCGTGCCGACCGAGGCCGCGGTGGGCGAGATCATGCACCGACCGGTCATCACCGTGTCGCCGCAAGCCACGCCGCAGGATGCGCTGCTCGCAATGATCCGCCACGGCATCCGGCATCTCTGCGTGACCGAGGACGGCACGCCGCAAAGTCGGGCCTTGGGAATGATTTCGGAAAGGTCCGTCTCGCTGTCGCAACGGCGCGATCCTTTGGCCCTCGTGCAGGAAATCCGCCGGGCCGACTCGCCTTCCTCACTACGCACCACGGGCGAGGAGTTGGATCTTCTGCTCGCCGGCGATTTGCCTTCGCCGGACGATGTTCCGTGGTGCACGGCTTTGGCGGCCGAGACGCGGCGCGCCATGTTCCGCCGCGTGGAATCTTGGGCGCGCGAGAAAGCAGGACCGGCACCCGGGCCGTTCGCGTTGGCGCTGACCGGCCAAGCCGGCCGCGGGGAAGTGCTCACCGCGACGAACATGGCCGCCGCAGGCCTGACGTCAGACGACGAAAAAACACGCGCTTGGACGCAAGACTTGCTCGGCCTCATCGACGAAGGGCTCGCCGCATCGGGATTTCCTGCCGCAACCACCGCCATTCCGGAGGAAGCCGGCGCCCGCTGCCGCACGGTCGGCGAATGGTGCGAATTTTTCCGTTCCCTCGTCCGCGATCCGATGGGCGGGGAAATCTGGAAGCAGATGGCACTGTTCGATCTCTCGGTTGTCGCGGGTGATCCGGCCTTGCTGGAAACGGTTTTCACCGCGCTGCGTGAGGAGATGGCAGCGAGGCCCAATTTCATCCGCCTGCTGGCCAATGACGCGCTCGGCAACCTGCCGCCGGTCACCATTTACGAGGGATATGCGGTGGAAGCGGACGGACTGGCCCGCGAGACGATCGACCTGCAGGACCATGCGCTCGGTCCGGTCAGCGATGTGGCGCGGGTTTTCCATCTCGACGGCGGCGACCTGCGCACGACAGGAACACTCGAACGTCTGGCCGCGGCGGCCGTGCGCTTTCCGCAGGGCGCGGATGTCTTCGCGCAGGGCGCACGCGCCTTCCGTGTCGCGCAATATTTCCGCGCGGGGCAAGGACTGCGCGACGGGGACGACGGACGTGAACTCCGTCCCGCCGTGCTCAGCCGCACGGAGCAGGTGCAACTCAAATCGGCTTTCCGCGACATCGGCGCGCTCATCGCCTTCACTGCGAACCATTATGGATTCAAAGGCTGACCCGCGTTACGTGGTCTTCGATTGCGAGACGACCGGGCTCGATCCGTCGAAGGACGGCATCCTGACCATCGGCGCGGTGGCCGTGCGTGGCGGGGAGATCTGTCTCGACGATGAATTCGACGCCATCCTGAGCGACTGGCGCATGACCTCCGCCGTCCTCGTCCACGGCATCACCCAGGCCGAAGCGGCCCGCGGGGAAACCGAGGAGCAGGCGGTGAACAAGTTCCTCGACTACGTGGGTGACGCGGTGCTCGTCGGCCACCATGTCGGCTTCGACCAGAAGATCGTGGCCCATGCCGCGCGGCGGCTCGGGCGGGATCTGCCGAATCCCGCGCTCGACACCATGCGCATCGCCCTTGCCCTGGAGGAACGAGGAGCGTTCGAAGGACGCGAAATCCGTGGCTTCGACCTCGACAATCTCGGAGCGCTCTTCGATGTCGAACCCCACGACCGCCACACCGCCTCGGGCGACGCATTCATCACCGCGCAAATCTTCATCCGCCTCGAACGCATGGCCCGCAAAGCCGGCATCGACCTCGCGACCCTCATCGAACGGGATTCTGAAGAGTGCGATGCCCGCTGAACCCGGGGACGTCGCACAGAAGAAGACTTCCCGGCCCTGCCCACCAAACATAACGGGCGGCCCGAAGGCCGCCCGTTATGAGGAAATCTTGCGCGGGATTTAGATCGTCCGGCAGAACTGCTCGATGCGGTCGAGGCCCGTCTTGATCGTCTCTAGATCGGTTGCGTAGCTCAGGCGCACGGTTTTGTCGTTGCCGAAGGCGATGCCCGGGACCACGGCGACCTCGGCCTTGCTGAGCAGACGGTCGGCGAAGTTCGTCGAACTCAGCCCGAATTTGGAAATGTCGGCCAGCATGTAGAACGCACCGAGCGGTTTGACCGTCGTGACATTCGGGATGGCGGCGAGGCGCTCGAACATGTATTCGCGGCGCACATTGAATTCGTCGCGCATGTCGGTCACACACTGCTGTGATCCTTTGAGCGCGGCGACCGCGCCTTTTTGCGCGAAGGAATTCGGGCCGGATGTGCTGTGGCTTTGCAGCGAATCAATGACCTTGGCGATGTGGTCGGGCGCACCGAGGTAACCGAGGCGCCAACCGGTCATCGCGTAAGCTTTGCTGAAGCCGTTGATCGTGATGGTCAGGTCGTAGGCTTCCTTGGAAAGCGAGGCGACACTGACATGGCTGGCGTCATCATAGATGAGCTTCTCGTAGATTTCGTCGGAGAGAATGAAAATGTCCTCGGTCAAAGCCACTTCGACCAGCGCCTCGAGCTCCTCGCGGGTGTAGACCGAACCGGTCGGATTGCCCGGGCTGTTGAGGATGACCATCTTGGTCCGCGGGGTCATCGCATTCTCGAATTCCTCGGCGGTCATCTTGTAGGAATTCGACGCCTTCGTCTGGACGATGACCGGCTCGGCCCCGACCAGCTTGACCATGTCGGGATAACTCAGCCAATACGGCGCAGGAATGATCACTTCGTCGCCCGGTTCGCAGCAGGCGAGGATCGCGTTGTAGCAGGACTGCTTGGCGCCATTGCTCACAACGACTTGGTTCGGCTTGTAATCAATACCGTTGTCCTTGGAGAACTTCTCGCTGATCGCCGTGCGCAACTCGGGAAGCCCGGCACTCGGGGTGTATTTGGTAAAGCCTTCCTGCAGGGCCTTGATCGCCGCCTCTTTGATGTGCTCCGGCGTATCGAAGTCGGGTTCGCCCGCACCGAATCCGCAGACGTCGATGCCCTCGGCGCGCATGGCCTTGGCTTTGCTGTCGATGGCGAGGGTGAGGGAAGGGGTGAGTTGGGCGGCGTTTGAAGAGAGATCCATAAATGTGTTTCGGGATAAAAAGTTGAGCTAAACAGACTACGCTGCGGTGGCCACGGATTCAACGAATCCTTTCAAAGAGTTGTCCGCCACCTGCACAATACCGATCTCGCGCGCGGCATTTTCCGGCGCATCTGAGGCGTGCGCCGCATTGACCATGATGCTGGTGCCGAATTCCTTGCGAATAGTTCCAGGGGGCGCCTTGGCCGGATCGGTCGGACCCAACACGGTGCGGATTTTGCCGATGGCGTCCGGCCCCTCGAAGACCAAGGCGAGGATTTTGCGGGTTCCGGGACGGGCATGATCATGCTCGGGGACGGCCGACGGCCGCGAACCCGCCATGAATTCGACGATATTTTCCCAATGGTCGCGTCCCTTTTCCGGGCCGAACCTTTCGGCGAGCGCGTCGAGCACCGGACCGTAAAAATCCATGCCCTGCGCCACCGACATGTGATGGATCTTGAGCGCGACCGGAACCAGGCCGGTGCGGGCGAAGACGTCGATCACGGCGCCCGGACGCGTGCCGGGGAAGTCGAAATTGTCCGGCTTGACCAGGACAAGCGAGCGCTGGGCCCCCGCTGCAACCGGCAACGACAAGGCGTCGCTTGGTGACGCGGCAAACTTTTGCAGATCCGCGACGACATCGGTGCCGGGCTTCGCGGCCGAGAGCATCCCCTCGCCCAGCATCGCGGCGAGTGAGCCCGCGTCGCGGACCGAACCAACGGCCGCGGACAATTTCGCCGCCGCATCTTCCCCGCGAAAGACGAGCAAGGCAGCCCGGCCCTCCGGTTCCTCGACCAGTCCCGCCCAAACAATTTCCAGCCCGCCCGTGCGCGCCACCGCACCCGATAAAGTCCAACCGAGCCATCCGCGCCGCAGTGCCTCGGGCGAGACCAACAACCATGAGAGATGATGTTTCATAAATTTAAGCCGCTTCGCAAAACAGCTGGTACAACCTAGGGAGAGCGAGAGTCATCAGCAAGGAACAACGCGGATTTCGTGCAAACTATTAGCGGAACTTATTCTTGCCTGGCCTGCACCGAAGGACGATCATCAAGCCGTGCTGCAGCGAATTGATCACCTTGGGATCGCGGTGCATTCGCTGGAAGATGCGATCCCTTACTACGAGAAGGCTCTCGGCTTGAAGTGCGACCACGTGGAGGAAGTCCCCAGTCAGAAAGTGCGCACCGCTTTTTTCCACGTTGGTGAAACCCATCTGGAACTCCTCGAACCGACCTCACCCGAGAGTCCCGTCGCCAAGTTCCTCGAAAAGAATCCCCACGGCGGCGTCCACCATGTGGCTTTCGCGACGGACAATATAGAAGACCAACTCGCGCAGGCCAGAAACGCCGGTTGCCAACTCATCCACGAAAAACCTTTTGCAGGCGCGGCCAACAAACTCGTCGCCTTCCTCCATCCGAAATCGACCCAGGGCGTGCTCACGGAATTCTGCGCCCCGTTCGAGGCGCAGCACTAGGTCCCGCATGCCAATCGACGAAAAACTTCTCCACCTCCTCGACGAACGCCGCGCCAACGCACTGGTCAGCGGCGTGCCGGCCAAAGTCGAGGAACGCCACGACAGGGGCCTTCTCACCGCCCGCGAACGCGTCGACGCCCTCTTTCAACCCGGCTCCTTCCAGGAATTCGGGATGTTCGCCGAGCATCAGTGCACGAACTTCGGTATGCAGGACAAAAAACTGCCGGCCGATGGCGTGATCACCGGCGTCGGACTAATGGAAGGGCGCCCCGTGGCCTCCTTCAGCCAGGACTTTCTTGTCGCGGGCGGATCCCTCGGACGGGTCCACGCGCAGAAAATTTGCGACCTCATGGACTACGCCCAGCGCGCCGGCGTTCCCATCGTCGCCTTCAACGATTCCGGCGGCGCCCGCATCCAAGAGGGCGTTCTCTCGCTTGCCGGCTACGGACAGGTCTTCTTCCGCAACGTCCTTCTTTCCGGCGTCGTCCCGCAAATCGCCGTGATCGCCGGGCCCTGCGCCGGCGGTGCGGCTTATTCACCGGCGTTGATGGATTTCATCATCATGACGAAAACCGGTGCGAGCATGTTTATCTGCGGACCGGAAGTGATCAAAGCCGCCACCGGCCAGGTCACCACGGTCGAAGAAATCGGCAGTGCCGCCGCCCACGCCACGGTCAGCGGCAACGTGCATTTCGTGGCCAACGACGATGACCATGCCATCGAAATCGTGCGCAAACTCCTTTCCTATCTGCCTTCCAACAATCTCGTCGACCCGCCTCACCAGCCGACGCCTGAACTGGATCTCTCCGACGTTCCCGCCTTCGAGGAAATCATCCCGTCCGATCCGAAAAAACCATTCGATGTTCTTCAGGTCATCGCGGCCCTGGTCGACGAGGGGGATTTCCTCGAGGTGCACATGGAATGGGCCAAGAGTATCGTGGTCGGCTTCGCCCGCATTCAGGGTATCGTCACCGGCATCGTGGCCAACCAACCGATGGTCCGCTCCGGCACGCTCGATATTGACAGCTCGGACAAAGCCGCGCGCTTCATCCGCTTCTGCAACCTCTTCAGCATTCCCCTTGTCACCCTCGTCGACGTCCCCGGCTTCATGCCCGGCGTCGCGCAGGAGCGTGGCGGCATCATCCGCCACGGCGCGAAAATGCTCTTCGCCTACGCCGCGTCCACCGTGCCGAAAATCACCGTCATCATGCGCAAAGCTTACGGCGGCGCCTACCTCGCCATGTGCAGCCGTGACCTCGGGGCCGACATGGTCTTTGCCTGGCCCACCGCCGAAATCGCCGTGATGGGCGCGGAAGGCGCGGTGAAAATCGTCTTCCGCCGCGAGATCAAGGAAGCAGCCGACCCGAAGAAAGCCGAGGCCGAACTCGTCCAAAAATACCGCGAGGAATTTGCCTCCCCCTACCAGGCCGCGGCCAACGCGCAAATCACCGACGTCATCCGCCCCGCGCACACCCGCGCCGCCGTGGCCATGGCCCTGCGGAACACCCTTTCCAAACGCGAGACACGTCCGCCCAAGAAGCACGGCAACATCCCGATGTAACCCCATGAAAAAACTCCGCGTCACCGTTGATGGCAAACCTTATGACGTTCTGGTCGAAATTATCGACGACGGCAGCGACCCGGATCCCGCCCGCCCCGCCGTGCACCCGGCCCATGTCGCGTCCGCCCACGTCTCCGCCCCGGCAGTCTCCGCCCCCTCACACCACGGACCCGCCGCGGCGGCTGGTGACGTCCCCAGCCCGTTGGCCGGCAAGGTTGTCTCCATCGAGGTCAAAATCGGCCAAAAGGTGGAGGCCAACACCCAATTGCTCACGCTCGAAGCGATGAAAATGAACACCTACGTCTTCGCTCCCGCCGCCGGAACGGTTGGGGAAATTCTCGTCGCCCCGGGTGACGCAGTAGAGGAAGGCCAGGTGCTGGTCAGACTGTCCCGAGCATGACGGCCTGCTCCCATCTCTCCCTCCGGGGACACGAGCCTGGCGTCACGCGCACCAAGCCCGTGAAGACAAAAACTCATCGGCAAGATGCCGATGCCACTGACCCCACTCACATCTCATGATGCTCCTTGCCAGTTCGCTGCCGGTGCAGCCCACCCTGGCCGAAAATCTGCAATACCAACTCACGGGGCTACTCGTAGTTCTTTTTACCCTCGGCGCGCTCGCCTTGCTCGTCGCCCTGCTCGGCCGGGTGATTTCCGCCTTTGAATCCCGGAGCACGCCGGCCCTTTCTCCGGTGGTCGCCGTTGCCCCCACCGCCCCCGAGGCGATTTCCGGCCCCGTCTTCGCCGCCATCGCGGCGGCTGTCTCCACCGCATTGGGTGACCACCGCTTTGTCATCCGCGGCGTGCAGGCCGTCGATCCGCGGGAAAACCTCGCCTGGAGCGCCGAAGGCCGGCGCAGCATTTACGCGTCGCACCAAGTCCGCTGACCATGCTCCTCGACATCCTGCACGACTTTGCCGCGTTCTTTCAGCTGACCGCCTTTTCCGCGGTAACGTGGCAGATGGTCGTCATGTGGGGTGTTTGCGGGGTCCTGTTTTATCTCGGGATCCGCCGGAAATTCGAACCGCTCCTCCTCGTGCCGATCGCGTTCGGTGCGCTGCTGGCCAATCTCCCGACCGAAGGCCTCATCACCCACCGCGTGCTCGCCGATGGACTGGTCGAAAGTGGCGTCCTCAGCGTTCATGGCACAGCGCTCGACACCGGCGGCTTCCGTATCGACCACATCACCGGCGGGCTTTATGACTTCATCAGCCAGGGGATCAAGCTGGAGATCTTTCCTCCGCTCATTTTTCTCGGGGTCGGCGCGCTGACCGACTTCGGACCCCTCATCGCCAACCCGCGCACCTTGCTCCTCGGCGCCGCCGCGCAAATTGGTGTTCTCGCCACCTTCATCGGGGCCGGACTTCTCGGTTTCACCTCACAGCAGTCCGCCGCCATCGGCATCATCGGGGGAGCCGACGGGCCCACCGCCATTTTTCTCACCTCGAAGCTCGCCCCGGAGTTGCTCGGTGCCGTCGCCGTGGCCGCTTACACCTACATGGCACTTGTTCCCCTGATTCAGCCGCCGATCATGCGCGCCCTCACCACACAGAAAGAGCGCAAGATCCGCATGCGATCCCTCCGTCCGGTTTCACGCTTGGAAAAACTTCTCTTTGCCCTGCTTGTCACCGTGACCGTTATCCTCTTGGTCCCCGCCGCTTCTCCGCTCATCGGCATGCTCATGCTCGGCAATTTCTTGCGCGAGTGCGGGGTGACTGAACGCCTTCTTAAGGCCTCGCAGAACGAGATCATCAATGTCGTGACCATCCTTCTCGGCACCAGCGTCGGTATCACCATGGCCGGGGAAAATTTCCTCCGCGCCCAGACCCTCCTGATTATCGCCCTCGGCATGGTCGCCTTCGCCCTCGGCACCGCCGGTGGCGTCCTTGCGGCGAAAGCCCTCAACCTTTTTTCCTCCCGCAATCCGATCAACCCGCTCATCGGTTCCGCCGGAGTCAGCGCCGTGCCCATGGCGGCGCGCGTTTCACAGGTCGAGGGACAAAAGGCCGACCCGGCCAACTTCCTCCTCATGCACGCCATGGGCCCGAATGTCGCCGGCGTCATCGGCACCGCCGTCATCGCCGGTTACTACATCGCAACCCTCACCAAATAGCCCACTTCAAAGGACTGGCATCCTGCCCATGACGATCTAAAACCATCGGCCCGGGGACGATGCCACGGCAATAATTATGACACCCGATGTTCTCATTCGCACCCACGAGTGGCGCGGTTGGACGCTCCACGAGGCCGTAAGCCTTGCTTCCACCAATGACTACGCGCGCGACTTGCCCCCTTGGCACTCCATCCGTGCGCGCACCCAGACCGCCGCGCGCGGCCGGCACGGACGACGTTGGGCCTCGGATCAGGGCGGATTGTGGATGTCTGTTGTCCTCCCCCTCGATCCGCCCGACCGCGGTTGGGCCGCCTTTCCCCTCGCCGCCGGACTCGCCGTCGTCGCCACCTTGCGCGGACTCGGCCTGACCACGGCCCGCCTGCGCTGGCCCAACGATGTTCTGGTCGGACCGAAAAAAATTTGCGGCATCCTCATGGAAAAGTTTGCCCCCGACCGCGTGGTCATCGGCCTCGGGCTCAACGTGACCAACCACCCCGGAGCCGATCCCGAACTCGCGACCATCGCCACCTCGCTGGCCGAGGAACTTCCCCTTGCTCCCCCCGCGGACGACATCTACGAAGAAATTCTCATCGCCCTGCGCGTCCTGCACGGGCGCGTCGCGGAAGAGGGCTTCGCGGCGCTGGCCGACGACATCAACCGCCACTGGGGCGGCACCCGGGAGATCGAGTTGTCCGTCGCGGACCAAACCATCCGCGGACCCTTCCTCGGCATCGATTCCCGGGGCGACCTCCTCGTCGCCATCGACGGCCATCCGGTCAGCCACTCCGCCCCGCACGTGCAACTCATGCGCGAAATCTGAATTCCATGGTAGGGACGAGCGGCCCGCTCGTCCGCTCCGCCAAAGCGGGCACGCGAGCCGCGTGCCCCTACCCAAATACCTCTTGCCCGCCCCCGCTCACTCCCGCGACATTATCTCCTTCATGACCGACTTTAAATTCAACGCCGATGGACTCATCCCCGTCATTGTGCAGGAGGCCTCGGACGAAAGGCCTCCGCGCGGCCGCGTGCTTATGATGGCTTGGATGAACCCCGAATCACTCGCCCTCACGCTCTCCACCGGCAAAATGCATTACTGGAGCCGCTCGCGGCAAAAGCTCTGGTTCAAAGGCGAATCCAGTGGCCACACCCAGGATGTCGTCCGCTGGTATGCCGACTGCGACAAGGACTGCCTCCTCTTCGAGGTGAAGCAAACCACCGGCGCCTGCCACACCGGTTACCAGAGTTGTTTCTTCCAGGGCTATGACATGGAAGGCCTGCCGCTCTCCGTCGGGGAAAGGCCGGCCTTCGACGCCGGCAAAGTTTACCCGAATTAGTCGTCCATGTCGGACGACACGAGCGAGTTCCGCCGGCTGGCCGCGCGCCTCGGTCCATCTCTCCTCCGTCAGCGCCTCCACCGTCAAGCCAACCTCCGCGCCCGGCTCATCCACCAAGGCGAAGGTCCGCTCGCCGTCGAACGCGTCATCCCGGTCGACCACCTCATCACCCGCATCCTCCGCTTCACCGGTCTCGCCGCCCGCGGCCGTGCCAACTGCCTGCGAATCGAAATCGTCACCCGCGATCAACCTCTTCCCAATCTCCCGCCCGCCTTCGACGGCTTCCGCCTCCTTCAACTTTCCGACCTCCACCTCGATTGCGTTGCCGGTTTCGCCGACCGCCTCATTCCCCTCATCGAACAAACACCGCACGATCTCGCCGTGATCACCGGAGACTTTGCCGACCACCCGGCTGGCTACTTCCACGATTGCCTCGGCGACATCCGACGGATCGCCGACGCCCTCGGATCCGGCGCCCTCGCTGTCCTCGGCAACCACGACATCATCGAAATCGTCCCGCATCTCGAAGCCGCCGGACTCCGTGTGCTCCTCAACGAAAACACCGCCGTTGAGCGCAACGGACAGCGCTTATATTTCTCCGGGATCGACGATCCGCACTTTTACCGCACCCACGCCCTCGAGCCCGCCCGCCGCGGCATCCCGCAAGGCGCCTGCGGCATCCTGCTCGCCCACAGTCCCGAGGTCTACGACGAGGCGCGCCACTACGGTTTCAACCTCATGCTCGCCGGCCACACCCACGGCGGGCAGATCTGTCTGCCCGGCGGCATCGCCCTCGTCCGCAACGGACGTTGCCCGACCGCCCAATTCACCGGCGCCTGGACCCACCACGGCCTCCACGGCTACACCTCCCGCGGCACCGGTTCCTGCGGCGTCCCCGCCCGCTTCAACTGCCCGCCGGAAATGACCGTGCACGTGCTGCGATCAATCTGAAGGTCGATCGCGCTGTTTGCCTAAGGGCCATCTGCGCTTCGCTCCGGTTCCATCGCGACTTTCTCAATGCTTCTCGCGCCGGGACGGCACGACCCACCGTCTCTCAACCCTTCGCCTTGAGCGCCTCGAGCAGCTTCGCGTGGATGTTGTCGAATCCGCCATTGCTGAAGACAACAATGACGTCACCCTTACCGGCGAGACCGGCCACGCGATGAATGATCGCCGCCGTGTCCGCTTCGTAAAATGCGGCTTTGCCCGCGTGCCGGAGGTCGGAGACCACTTTTTCCGGATTGAGCCGCTGATCGGGCGGCAACTGGTCCATCCGGGCCACCTGGGCCAGCACCACGCCATCGGCCCCGGAGAAGGCTTGCGGCAGCACATCCTGAAACACCGCACGGCGCGTGGTATTGGAGCGCGGCTCGAAAACCGCCCACAGTTTCGCTCCGGGAAACTTCACCCGCAACCCCTCCAGCGTCTGCGCGATGGCTGTCGGATGATGACCAAAGTCGTCCACCACCGTCACCCCGCCCTCTTCACCGCGCACCTCCTGCCGCCGGCGGATCCCAGTAAAACTTTTCAGCGCTTTGCGGATCTCGGCAAACGGCACATGATAAAAATGCGCGGCCGACACCGCCATAGCCGCATTGCGCACGTTGAACTCGCCGATCATGGGAAGTTCGAAACGCTCGCCGAACAGGCTGAAAGCGGATGAATCGCGGCTGTAGTGCACGTCACCGATTTGGTTGCCCGCATTGGGCGAGAAACCGACCTCGACCAGCGGGGCCGGACACTTCTCGGCCAGCGCCCGGCAATTCGGGTCGTCCGCATTGAGCAGCACCATGCCCTCCGAGGGAACGATCTGCACGAGGCGGCGGAAGCTGGTCATCACATCTTCCAGGTCGCGGAAAATATCGGCGTGGTCGAACTCGATATTGTTCACGAT
>Ga0247842_10001311_pt1 | contig 42391 bp, 28 predicted proteins | sample LaCruzMarch2015__3_FD_192411 | JGI IMG/M metagenome (GOLD analysis project Ga0247842, IMG submission 192411) | Freshwater microbial communities from meromictic Lake La Cruz, Castile-La Mancha, Spain - LaCruzMarch2015_19m | ecosystem: Environmental > Aquatic > Freshwater > Lake | place: Spain...
CCCATCTTCTACACTTTGAAAGGAGGCGAAAAGTGAAGATCCTCTATTGATGCGGGTTTGCGGGCGGCAGGAGGGTGTTGGAATCGAAAATGTAGTGCAACTTCTGCTGTTCTAAAGCAGTTTTTAGTTGATTGCAGCTTGATGAGTTGGATGAATACGTGGAGTCCAGCTTTTTCAGCCATGTTTTTTCGAGTCAAGCCCGCCAAAGGATACCGCTACCTGCAGATCGCCCGCAGCGTGCGGCGGGGCAAGATGGTGAGGCAGGAGATCATCGCCACGCTGGGGCGACTCGATGTCCTTCAGCAGAGCGGGCAACTCGACAGTCTTCTGCGAAGCGGGCTGCGGTTCTGCAAAAAGATCAAAGTTCTCGACGCACATGCCGCCGGCGAAACCGAGCCGGTGAGCATCCGAAAAATCGGGCCGGACCTGGTATTCGGGCGGTTGTGGAAAAGCATGGGCTTCGAGGAGATCTTGCGGGGTCTGGCCGGCAAACGCCGTCATAGATTCGATCTGGAGCGTGCGGTTTATCTTACGGTGCTGCACCGCCTTTTTGTCTCCGGCAGCGACCGGGCTGCGGAAGTGTGGAAAGAAAACTACATCGTCCCCGGAACCGACGAGATCTGGTTGCACCAACTCTACCGGACGATGGGCTGGCTGGGAGAAAAGATCGGAGAAGGAATCCTGGGCTGCCCGCGCTGCACGAAGGATTTGATCGAGGAAGCGCTTTTTGATCGGGGGCGCGACCTGTTCAGCGAAGTGGGGCTGGTCTTTTTTGACACGACCTCGATTTACTTTGAGGGGGCCGGTGGGGAGACCCTTGGCCGGCACGGTCACAGCAAGGATCACCGGCCCGACCTGCATCAAATGGTCGTGGGGATCGCGCTCGACGTGGAGGGACGTCCGCTTTGTTGCGAGATGTGGCCTGGCAACACGTCCGACGCCAAAAGTCTGGTTCCGGTGATCGAGCGCATGAGGGCGAAGTTCCGGGTGCGCGAGGTGTGCGTGGTGGCCGACCGCGGCTTCGTAAGTGAGGCAACCCTGGAGGCACTGGGAAAAATGGATCCGCCCGTGCACTACGTCATCGGGGTGCGGATGCGGCGCACAAAAGAAATCGGGGAAGTCGTTTTGAAAAGCCGCAAACCCTGGCAGACAATAACTCCCGAGAGAGTTCGGGTGAAGGATCCGGCCCCGCTGAAAGTCAAGGAGGTCGAAGTGGAGGGACGCCGCTACGTAATCTGTCTCAATGAGGAGGAGAAGCGCAAGGATGCACATGACCGCGCGGCCATCGTGGAATCGCTGGGCAAGGCACTCAAAAGCGGAGACAAAAGCCTGGTAGGAAACAAGGGGTTCCGGCGGTTCCTGAAAACCGAAGGCGGAAGCCACTTTGCCATCGATGAAAAGCAGATCGCCGCCGATGAGCGCTATGATGGGCTTTTCGTGCTGCGCACCGACACGGACCACGATGCGGAAACCGTGGCCAATGTTTACAAAACGCTCTGGATGGTCGAGGACACGTTCCGGACGGCGAAAAGCATTTTGGAGACGAGACCGATTTACCACAAGTGTGATGAGACAATCCGGGGGCATGTGTTCTGTTCGTTCCTGGCGCTCTGCTTGAAGCGGGAACTGGAGCTGCGGCTTGAAGAAAAAGGCCTTGATGCCGAGTGGGCCGAAATCATCCGTGGCTTGGACAACCTCCAGCAAGTGGAACTCCTCCTGCAAGGAAGTCGCTTCCTGCTTCGCAGTGAGATGAGCGGGCACGCCTCGCAGGCAATCCGGTCTCTGACCCGTTAGGTGTGATGCGCCTTAGGGTTTTGTCCAATAGGACATCAAACGCACGACTGGTTTTGAGACAGTTTGCATTTTTATGTTTTGCGAGCCACGCCTTCGCGATGGCTACTGATGTTTTTGTTGTCTTGTTATCTTTCTCTGAGGAGAAAGCCGGTGCGGATGCCGGAGGATGAATATGAGGTGAGGCCGATCCAGCGCAAACCCTGGATCCCGGCCCTCGGCGCTTTCGCCCCGCTCCAACAGACGTTCCGTCTCCAGCCGCGAGTAGGTGTTGCCTTCCAGTCGGCTCGAGTTCCACGACAGGTCGATCAGGAGCCGATCCAAAACCTGCCGCAAGTAGGTGCCCGCAGGCAGATCGGATAATCCGACCTGCCCGATCCGGGCCAGCTCGGAGCGGACGTCCGGCTTCAGATACACAGTCCGGTTCGGGATATAGGATTCGAGAAACGCCGGATCGTAGCCGACCGGCGTCCGGGCGCTCAGGGGCGAACGGACGCTCTTTCGAATCTCCCGCGCTGCGGGGGAAAGCGGGATGATCTCGCTTGTTTTGTCGGGAACCGTGCTTGGAGCGGGGCTCGTGCCGGTGGCGGGGCGTGCCTTCGAGCCGGAGAAATAGCGTTTCCCTTTCCCGCTTCCTGTGCTCGTGATCGAACCATCTTCCACGAGCCGCTTCAAGCGACGCTGCAAGGTGCGCGGCGGAAGCGCAAACGGAAGGCCCGCGCGGACCCCGTCCACCCCGGCCCCCTCGGCGTGACCGCGAATCACGGCCGCGATCGCATCCAGCTCCATCGTTGGAATCTGCTTCGGCACAAGAAAAGCTTATGTCGCGAAACGGATGTTTGCGACAAAAAAAGCTGGGATATGTCGCGTAAGAGGGCTGTTTCGCGACAATTCACGGTTTTTGTGTCGCGTATCGTGCCGGTGTCGAGACTCCGTCCGTAAAACGGCGAACCGACCGCTGCACGGTCTGGAGCTGATCTCTTGGAATCGTCCATGGCAAAATCGGAATTAGGATGTTTGCCTCGCCACGGGTCAGGTAGTGGCGCAATTCTCAGAATCGCGCCATTACAATATCTGCCGGACTCCGCCAGTCGCAGTGGCCCGGAAAGCCGGAGAGAGAACCCCATAGTGGCGCTATCCATGAAATGCACCACTATTCCAGCATGAGTAGATCATCGGGGAAGAGCGTGAACCGGAGTCGAATCCGCCGTTCTGCCGCCGACTGCGACACGTAGATGCCACAGATCACTCCGCGCGTGAGAGTGGATGCGGGCTTGGACTGCTTTGTGTTTGGTTAGTTGGCCGGTAACCCGAGTTTGTCAAAAAATGCTCGATTGCGTTCCTTTGCCATGTTCAGCAACCTGTCGAAACCGATCACCTCGATGTATGCTTGGCTGTTTTTTTTGTAGCCGAAATATCCCATGCCGTCAGCGGTTAGGGTCAAATCGTGCATCTTGCACCGAGATTGCAATTTTGGAGTCAGGTCGGCGAGGATGTAGCAGAAACCAGGGGTGGCATTCGATGCTGGGATAATTCGACCCGTTACAGTCGTTATTCCGCCGGCGCGTATTCGCTCCAAATACCCAACCGCCTGCTCGATTGGATCATCTTCCTCACCAGATGCAGCGTCGTTTCGCAAGGGCCTTTTGATTTCGATGATCTCCAAAGATGCCGGAGGCAATTTGGTTGATTCTGAAAATAGGATTGGCTGGTCGTAAACATTCAATGCGCAAATATCGGGTTCTTTGGTATCCTTTGCATCAGTGATAGGAAAAGAATTTATGGTTTTATCCGAAGCCAAGTATTCATGAAAAGCGAGACGTTCATCCACTAGCCAAAGATTACCCGCATTCAGCGCCACAGTGGTTGAATCTACCCTCATTGGCATAATCAACTGGTGGATGAGTTCCTCTCGAACGTAATTTCCCTGCTCGTCCCTTCTTGTTGCCTTCTCAAAAAGATCCAAGATGACGCGACGGTGAGATACATAGCTTGCGAGATCAGAACGTTTGATGTCGTCCGCTTTACTCAGATATTCACGCAGCCGCGTTTCATAATCAGCAAAATCTTCACCGGGACTCGCAGCCATAATATCATGCCCCTCGGCCAACAGTTCTGATTCGAGAGAAGCAAACTGTTTATGAAGCGTGAGATCCAACTCTTTGTCCGAGATATCTGGATCAACATTAAGCTGATCCTCCGGAATTCGTGAAAGAATTGGCCTGTAGCGTGGTGCGCGTGTTGCCACAAACTGATTGATCCGCTCCTTGGATCGCTCCTTATTGGCCGCAATGTGTTCGTTTAGATATTCTTTAGCCCGCAGGATTACGGCCTCCTGAATATCAGCAATGCTGATCTCCGTCTTCGCAAGCAGTCCTTCGACGGTTTCCATGATGTCGAATCCGGTTCGCTCGGGGCGGGCGCAGTCGTCCAGAAATGTTGAACTGACAAAACAGGAATAAATAAAGTCGCCATTCTCATCAGAAATGCGGCCATGCAGCCCGGCAATTTTGCCAGCCAGCTTTTCTTCGCTCACCAAACGCTGGTCGGCACAGTAGGCAATCGTGTGAGCTGACAATGAATTGGACCGCAGTTTGGCATGCACAAGTTCAAACTTCCGTTCCTTTATTTTAATCGTCTCGGTGAATGCAGATGTGTGCATGTGTTCTGCAAACGCATCGGCCAACGAAAACGTCTCGCCATCGTCTTCGATGCGAATATCTGGCGCACCACCGGGGCGAAGAAAATACCAAAGGCAGTGTTCAAGAATTGCTTCGGCAATGGATTTTCCGGTCTTGCGAGCGTATTCCCTGTATCGTGATTCAAACTCGTCCAACTGGATGACTGATCCTGTCGTCGAATTAGCTGGCGCTTCTGAAGTTTTCTCCATTGAAACACCTGAGGCGGCATCGAATCGAAATTCCCGCTTTTTTAAGATTTTATCCGCGTCCCTGAAGACGCTCTCGACTCTGACGATCTTGAACGCTTTCAACCATAGCAGACGACCAACCCCTCTGCCGCCTTTTGAGATTTTGTGGTCAGAGTCAAGAGTGTGAAACGACTTCATATTCTCGTCGTCAAACCCGACCCCGTCGTCAGAGACACGGAAGCCGAGAACGTCATCCCGTGCATCAGGCCCTCGCCGTTTGGACTCTTCGAGCCCAAGTTCAGCGTGTTTGGTTTTACGAAGGATTTCGACGCGCACCAATCCTTGATCCAAAGGCACCTTTTTTTCCTCAATCGCATGGATGGAGTTTACCACTGCTTCAAAGAGTGGCAGCAGTCCGCTAGTCAGTGGCAACGAGGTGTTTCGTAAGCGGCCTTTAAGGTTTGTGTCGAGACTCATATTTCGGTTTTGGATTTGTCGAGTATGGAATTGCCGAGGCGATTCAGCCGAATCTGTGCCGTCATCAACTGGTGCAGGAGAGTGCGGAAGAGGGCGGTGAGGGCGGCGTGTTTGCGGCGGACGAGAGCGTGCTTCTGTTCGACAGTTTCGATGGCACTTGCGATTTCCTGTTGGGTCTCTTTATCGGGCATTGGAATTTGAAAGTCGGCGATCTCGCTGCTCATCAGCGTCATGGTTCCATGAGCAGAGCGGCCAACCTTCTCGAACAATTTTCGCTTCAGCGCCACCATTGCATAAAGAAGGAATGCGGGTTGCAGGCGGGAGCCAGGAATGATGGCTCTCATATCCTGATTGATAGCCATTGGGACTTCAGCCAATGCGACTGGAACGTCCTTGGCGAGGATCATGCCGCGAACAACAACAAATATTGATCCGGCTGGAGCCAACTTGCTGCCCTCCTCCAGTGCCTCCTGAGATATATGGTCCTTCACATCGGCAAGGCGGGGACGCTTCATGTCCTTCGGCGAGACCCATGGGATATTGCCTTCCCAGTAGTCAGGACGTTGCTTCGATGGTGTTCCTCCAGTTTGAAATAGACAAACATCAGACAGCTTCACCAACTCCCAGCTCTCCGGAACTGGACCAATGTCGATTTGTTTTTGGGGTTCGTGGCGGATGCCCTGGGTGAAGAGTTGGTGGAGGAGGGTCTTTTTCAGTTCGGCGGTGGTTGCAAGAAGTCGCTCCTGCTGCTCCATCGCCCGCTGCACCGTCGAAAGGATGTGCGCGATCTTCTTCTGTTCGGGGAGTGGGGGGAGTGGGATCGTAGTCGATTCCAGTTGCTGCCTGTTGAGGTGTGGTTGCGCTGCTCGATTGCTTTGCCCCTTGAAGTGCCGCTGCACAGAATCGCTCAACAACGAGAATACGCAGAAGGCCGGGACCAACGATTCTTTCGGAGAAAGAACAAGGTCATATCCTGCAACTGAACCCGCCCATTCTTTCGTCACAAGAGCAACGTCACCGGTATAGGCACCACTTCGGACGACCAAGACGTCACCAGCTTCAAGATAATGATCTCTGGATTTGGAAATGGCGCTTCGTTTGATTCGTATCAAGCCACGCCCTGAGATCCGACCGCGTTTGACATTTGTCGCCCGGATCATTGGAACCCCATCGTCTGCTTGTTCTGGCGGTTGCCCCATTCCGTAACGAATGCTGCTCAAATCACCCAGAGAGGCGTGTTTCCATGGTGACGTCTCAATGGGCTGCATGCTCGCCAGCCCATGTTTCTTTTCCAACAACGGACCGGAAATCTGCGGATGATTTTCCCCGGTCTTCACTTCCCGTCCGCCCTGCGTTTGAGATCATTTTCGAGGGATTCGAGGGCCTTGAGGTCGTCGGCATCGGCGGTTTGGGCTTCGAGGGAGCGGCGCTGGGCCTCGAACGCATCATAGCGGGCGGCGGCGATGGATTTCATGTCTCCGTGACTGACGCTGCCGGGGCCATCGAGGAGGGGTTGGTCATTGGAGGCCAGCATGCGGTCCACGCTGGAACGCCAGAAGTCGAGAGTGAGGTCTTTCTGTTGTTTGGCGCGGAGTTCGGCCTGTTCGAGGAAGATGACGACGAGGCGGTTGAGGGTATCGACCTCGTCCGCGGTCAGGTAATTTTTGGCGACGAGGATGTCGTGCCGGCGCACGCGGGAGCCGCTCCACGAAGTGAGGGCCATGTTTGGTTGTGCCGGATCCGCGCGGTCCACGATGAGTTCGGCCGCGGTGCGGCGGGTGGCGGCGTAGAGGAGTTTATTCTGGACCTCGGCAAAGAAGATCTGGGTTTCCTTTTCGCGGGCCTGATAGTCGCTGCTGAGGGCGAAGAGGTCGCGGACTTTCTGGTAGAATCGCTTCTCGGACGCCCGGATCTCGCGGATGCGGGCGAGGAGTTCGTCGAAGTAATCCCAGCCGCCGGGATTCTTGAGGCGTTCGTCGTTCATGACGAAGCCCTTGACGAGGTATTCCTTGAGATGGGTGGTCGCCCACTGGCGGAACTGGGTGCCGCGAAGGCTGCGGACGCGGTAGCCGATGGCGAGGATGAGGTCGAGGTTGTAGAATTTCACCGTCCGGCTGACCTGCCGTGAACCTTCCTGCCGAACTTGTAAGTCCTGCTTACAAGTTGCCGCCTCGGTCAGCTCGCCTTCGCCGTAGATGGCCTTGATGTGGAGGGTGATGTTCTGCGGGGTGGTCTTGAACAGTTCGGCAATCTCCGCCTGGCTCAGCCAGACGGTGAGCCCCTCAATCCGGAGATCGAGTCGGGTGCTCCCGTCGGGCGAGGTGTAGAGGATAATGTCGCTCATACTGGATCTCCTTCCCGGTTTTCCAGTCTGCACAGCTCTGCATAGAAGTCGCGCTGTAGGTCGCTTTTCAGTGAGATGATCTCCTTAAAGTGGGACCAGCCCAATTGTCGCGACAGTGTGGCGACAATTCCCGCATCCGCGAATGTCTCTGCGAACTGCACCATGTAGCTGAGATTTCGCTGGGAGAAGCCTCGCCCGAACTCGGGCATCAATTTTGCAGACAGCGTCTGCAAAATCTCCTTCCCATACCCCGCTCGCTCATTTCCAAGGACTTCCGCTTGAATGCGTTTGCCGATCCGCCAATAGAGCAAGGTCATGCCCGCGTTGACCGTCCGAGCAATCCCCTCGCGGGTTTGCTCGATCATGCCACGCACATCGGCGGCAAGCCCGGAGGAAGTTTGGAGAATGGAGAGGTCGGTGCTCATAGCCCGAGTTTGGTGAGAATTTTCTTCAGGGCCTTGTCCGTTTCACGCGCCTCCTCTTCCAAGGCGTCGAGTTCCTCGACGATTTCGGCGAGCGGGCGGTATTCATCCGCCGCGCCGGTGTGGATATATCGGCTGGGGGAGATGTTGAAGTCGTTCTTGGCGATCTCGGCCACCGGGACGATGCGGCTGAACTTCTCCTCCTCGCGCCACGCGGTGAACGTGTCGGCGATGCGGGTGATCGCCCCGGGCGGGATGAAATTTTTCGGGTCCCCCTTGGTGAACTCGCGGCTGGCGTTGAGGAGGAAGAGTTTTTCCGTCCGGCTTTTCGGCTTCGCTTTGTTCAGGACGATGACGATGCCGGGGGCGGTGGTATTATAGAACAGGTTTTCCGGAAGGTAGATGACCCCCTCGATGATGTCCTGCTCGACGAACCATTTCCGCACGTCCTTTTCCTTGTTGGAATTGGCGTTTCCGGACCCGCGGGAGGCGGCACCGGTGTCGAGCACGACGGCGGCGCGTCCGCCGGGTTTGAGGCTGGCGAGGATGTGCTGCATCCACCCCCAGTCGGCTTTTGAACCGGGGAAGCCAGCGCCTTTGGGGAAACGGCCGAGTTCGTCGGCGTCGTAGTCGGATTCCTTGAACTCGGTCTGGTTCCACATGGGGTTCGCCACGACGCGGTCGAACGTGCGCAGGCGATTGCCGTCGCGGAGCCTGGGATTGCGGAATGTGTCGCCGATCTCGATCCTCCCCTCCATGTCGTGGATGATCATGTTCATGTTCGCCATCGCCCAGGTGGTGGCGGTGAACTCCTGGCCGTAGAGCTTGGCCGGGGAGAATTTCTTTTTCCCGGCGGCCCTCATTTTTTCCGCGAGGACGAGTTCCACCTTGATGAGCAGGCCGGCTGACCCGCAGGCGGGATCGTAGATTTCTATGCCGGGCGCGGGGTCCATGATCCGGGCCATGGTGAGGCCGACCTCCGCCGGGGTGTAGAACTCCCCGGCGCTCTGGCCGCCGCCCTCGGCGAATTTCCGGATGAGATACTCGTAGGAGCGGCCAATGATGTCCGGCTCCACGTCCCGGAGCCCGAGGCGTTTGGAGCTGATAGCCTCGATGAGGTTCGAGAGGCGGAGGTCGTCGATGTCGCGCTGGCCGTGGGTGGTGGCGTTGAAATCGATGCGATCAATGATCCCCTTCAGGAGCGGGTTGGCGTCAGCGATGGCGCGGAGTTCGCTGGTGAGCTGCTGGCCGATTTTATCCGAGAGCGTGCGGATGACCGACCACACGGAATCCTCCGGGTCCTTCGGTTCCAGGGGTAGGTAAAACCGAACGAGCTTTTTGTCGTGCCGGACCAGCTTGAACGCCTTCGCCCGGGAACCGACCTCCTTGCCGATACGGTTGATCTCGTCGTCGAACACGTCGCAGAGTCGCTTGGCGAAAACCAGCGGGAGGATGAAATCTTTGAACTTCGGAGCATCCTTCGCCCCCCTGATCGAGCAGGCGGCATCCCAGAGCCAGGATTCCAGGGATTTGTCGGACGAGGAGACGTTGGGAATGGCCATGGGAAGCAGCGTTTATAGCAACCCCGCGAACCCCCGTCACGCCCCGAAGTCAGTCCCGAACTCGAGGGCTTGGCGCAGAATATCCACCGGGAAAAAAGCAGGGATCCAAGCGGCCAGCGGAGTCATGCCCGAGGGGTTCCATCATCCCTGACCCACTGGCAGGCGAGTCATGCTTGAGCACCGCATCGGCGGCGGAGTGTCAGACTCGGGCGGTCGCGAACGTGCAGTGTCCGGCCGACCGAAATCTCCTAGAATCTCCTCTTGAAGATCGTCGAAAAAAAGGGATAGAGCGAGAGCCATGGGTATCTTCATACATAATACCAGACCCCGAATCGACGCGTTGCATCTCCCCCGATATACATGGTGGGTTCCTCCGACCGCACCGCAAGACACCGCATCGCAAGACACGGGTTTAAAAAGAGCAATTGGCCCCCTATCCGATGCAATTGGCAGGTATTTTGTATTTTCCAGAAGTGTAGCGGTGGCATTCCGGGGAACCTTCCGGTATTTTTCTGCCAGCGGCTTTGGGCAGGGAGAGGAGGCCACATGATCACCCTGTTCAAGCGCAAGGATCCCGAGGAGCTGAGCAATTACCACACTCCGGATTTCGAGACGAAGGAATGGGATGCCTTCCCCCCTGTCGAGCAGGAGCTGAATTGCCCGGCTGCAGCGTTGGTGGGAGGGGATGACACGGAGGATGCGGTGACGGGGCAGTGTGATGCACCTGCCTTCCAGCCCTTGGCTCCAGAGGCCTTTCGGTCGGGGCTTGAGGAAGCAGGAACCAAGCGCCGGAAGGATGGGGTCTTGACGTATGATTTGATCTGCGCTCCCCCCAAGAACTTCTCCATTGCCGCGCTCGCAACCCCGGAGCTTAACCCGGAACTCCTGCGCATTCACCACCGGGCGGTCGAGGTCGTAGCAGGTCTGCTCGGCCATCTGATCGGGGTCCCGAAAATGGCGAAGAAAATCTCTAGGTGGATACCTTCGCAGACCCGTCTTTGGCGGTTTCGGCATGCGTTCAACACGGAGCTTCAGCCACAGCTTCACGACCACCTCTGCCTATTCAATTATTGCCTCGGTCCGCTGGGTTGCCTCGACGGCACCCCCCTGTTTGATCACCAAAAGGATTTGGATGCGGTTTATAACTATGCGCTGGTTTCCGGGTTGGGTGCCGCCGGTTTTGTCGTCGACCGGCATTCCGAACGCAGTTGGGACTGGTCGTTGGCGGGGGTGCCGCAGGAACTTGTGGAGGCGTGGTCATCCACCGAGATCAAGGAGGAACTGTCCCCGGCGGAACGTCGTTACTCGGCCCTTGGTATCCGCAAAAAGAAGGAGAAGTTGGAAGGGGTTTCATTGGTGTGGGCCAGACGCCAATGGTCAAAGCGGATGGAAGGGTTGGTTCTCTGCCCGAAGCAGGTGGCCCCGCCCATGAAGGAATGGTTGGATGCCGTTCCTGTGGAGGGCCTTTTTCGCCGGAGCGGGGTGCTCTCGCGGGTACAGATTCTGGCGGAATTCCTTTCACGACACATGGGGTCGACGGTTCCGCCGTTGGTTCGGGCGCGGTATCTCGACCTCGCGCTGGAATCTGCCTGTAACCAGGGGACCCTGGAGCATTTTGAGGGTAGGGTGTTCGGTTACCCTCCCGCCATTGAAGCCATGCGCGCGATTTCCGACGCCATGGATGATGGCCGGGGGAAAGGGCAGAGGGTAGTGGTCCGGCTCAAGGACGACGCGGGGGATTGGCCGGGATTACACGAGGTCAACACGAATGCCGATCGCCCGGATGCGTTCAAGATCGCCGAGTTGGCCAGCGAGCGGACCTTTCTGAAAACGGCGGGCGGAGATAAACGGCTGGTATCCGCCGATGATCTGGATGCCCCGGTAGATGTCATCATGGGGTTCGGATTGAGCGTTGTGGAAATCGCGGATCAGATCGTGGATGAGCTCCCAAAATTGCTGGTGATTTCAAAGGGCGAGCACTATGGGCCTTTTTGGAAGAGGCTGCTCAAGCGCCGATCGACGACGATGCAGACCCTGGTGACAAAGAAGCCGTTGCTGGTAGATGGCCACAAGGTGACATTCTATAGGGGCGAGATTGGGTCGAACAACAAGGCGCTGATTGGTTTGCTCTCCCGAAAAAACCGTGCCGGGTGGGACTGCGTTGTCGCCCCGAAGGCGATGCCCGTTGACGCCCTCAAGAAACTTTGGAGGCGGGTGATGCGGTTGTGTTCAAAGGGGGCCACCGGGGAAAATGATTTGGAAGTTGACCGCGAACTTCCGTGGCCGACGGCGGGGAGCCGTTCCGGCTATGCCTACAAGCTCCTGACCTTCATCCGCCCAAACAGTTTGATCAAATCTGGAAAGGGGTGGGTCGTGCAGCATGCCGATGAATATTACGCAACTTTGGCGCGCAGCCTTCGAACGCGCCATGAGATTTCATGGAGCGAAATGGATCGGTATTCCAGCGACCTTCAGTTCGTCGCGGAGGATACGTTGTCCCTTCCCCGCGGGTTGCCCTGCGTCGCGACACGCAATATTCGCGTGGGCCGCCTCAGGATCCCCTATGGGATGCTGCTTACCCCTGTTCGCTTCGACCTGAAGACCAGATCCATTGTCTGCGAAGGGGATATCGTGATTCCCCGCGGGTATCGGTTTCTGTCGCAAGCCTTGGTCATGCAGGATATTCCAGTTCACAGAGTGGATCGCCTGGTGGTGCAGGCGAATTCTTTGGATGAATTGAGGACCGTATTGCGCCAAGCGCAACCGGGCACCCACATCGTGGTCATCAGCGAAAGTGCTGAGGGCTTGAGACGGGAGCTTGCGCAGGAACTGTTGCCGCGCATCAACCGTGTCAGGTCAAAGGAGTGGGAGGGGGAGGAAAAGAAATCTGATACGAGCTTCTTTCCCCCCGAAGAACACTGGGCCGAGCGCCTGCGGCGGCAGCGGGAACTGAACCCGCCGCCCCCCCAAAAAAAGGAGTTGCGGAAGCCCGCCGAGGTAACGCCTGAACCTGTTCCTAGGAAAGTGCAGGAGAAGACTGCCCACCAAAGGCTCCCCGCCGTTGAGTCACCAGAACACGAGATCTAGTGTTCCGGACGAGAAATAGCTATACAAAACAAGTTGTATCCAGTAATTTTCATGGATGGCACGACCCATCCGAATTCTTCCGGCGAGCAACGAGCAGAAACAAGAACTCCGCAGCATGATCAATCGCCCCACAACGCCACAGCGTGAAGCGCGGCGAGCGAGAATAGTTCTTCATCGCATCACTGGCCTCAACCAAGAGCGGACGGCTCTTGCCGAGGGGGTCAATCGCCCGGTCGTTGTTCAATGGGAGAAGCGCTTCCGGGAGCAGGGAATTGAAGGATTGCGTGAAGCCAGAAGATCCGGCCGCAAGTCGAGCATCAGCGATCGGATCAAGGAGGAGATTATCACGGAGGTCACTCGCCCCCCTAAAGGATTTACGCAATGGTCTTCGCGCAAGATGGCGCGGGCCAAAGGAGTTTCGCCCAACACGGTGCAGAGATTTTGGAGGGCCAATGACTTGAAGCCCCATCTCAAGCGCACCTTCAAGGTTTCGAATGATCCCCGGTTCGAAGAGAAGTTCTGGGATGTGATTGGTCTTTATCTCAATCCGCCGGAACGGGCGCTGGTGTTGTGCTGTGACGAGAAAAGCCAATGTCAGGCACTGGAGCGCACTCAAACAGCTTTGCCTCTGGGGCCTCGAAAAGTTCGCACAGGAACCCATGACTATGTCCGGCACGGAACGATCACGCTTTTCGCGGCACTGAGTTATTTGGACGGCAAGATATTCCGCCAGACGGCACCTCAACACACCCACAAAGAGTGGCTCTCATTTTTGAAGAAACTCGACAGGGAGACCCCTCCGGAACTCTCGCTCCACCTGATCATCGACAATTACGCGACACACAAGCAACCGCTCGTCATGGAGTGGATCACCGCACGCAACAAGCGCCAGGAGCGTGCGCATGGAACTCACCGAATCCACCTTCACTTCACGCCAACATCCAGTTCATGGATGAATTTGGTGGAACGCTTCTTCCGGGATTTGACGGTTGACTGCATCCGGGATGGCAGCTTTACAAGCACCAAGGAATTGATCGCTTCAATAGAGGCCTATTTGCAGGACCGCGACCTTTCGCCCAAGCGATATGTTTGGAAGGCAGAAGGGCAGGCCATATTGGAAAAAATCCAACGCGCCCGTGCGGCAATCGAAAATGAGGAATAATGTATAGCTATTTAGCTCTCAGCACACTAGCCCGGATAAATCACCGGGGGGAAGGAAAGAACAGAAAACGGGGCCGGAGTATTCCGGAGGCTTGGTCAAGGGCGGATCTGCGAACGGGTGCGCGGTCTTTTTCCGGTTGCAGGGCCGATAAGCCCCGGCCTGTCCGGTTTTTGGCTGATATGCGGGCACGGTTTTTTTTCCGGGCCTCAAAAACCGGCGATATTTGCTTTGGTGCTGTGAATAACTTTTGCCTCAGGCTCCCGGCGGGGCACAGGCGACCAGTCGTGAAGCGGCCAGCCGGAAAACATTTTTGAGCGGGAAGGCCGAGCAGAGAGCCACATGCACGCGGCGAACACTCACCTCCAAGAGCGCGGCCACCTTCAGGAACCGCAACCGCAGAGTGCCAAGCGCCACATTCGCCCAGCGCGTGCCGCCGAGCCCGATCGTGCGCACCCGCTCCAAAAGCAAATACGCAAGACTCGAAAACCACAGCCGCATCTGATTGCTGGCCATCCAGGAAGTCGAGGTGCGGTCGGCGTGCAGGTCGAGCACCATCTGTTTGATCTGGTTTTCCGCGTTGCCTCGCCCGCAGTATCCCTTTTCGTAAAGCGCGTCGACTTCGCCCGAAAGGAGGACTTCGCCGCTCTTGGCCACGATTCCGCCGGCAGGGATGTTGGTGGTGACAAAGCGGGGATTGGTTTTGGGGCCCGCAAGCACTTCGGCCTTGCAGAGCATCCGTCGCTCCCGGCTCCAGCTCTCCAAAGTGCTGTAGGCCGTTTCCAGATACTCCCGGCTTGCCACCCCTGTCAGGCAGTGCCGCATCTGCGCGCGTATCGTCGCCGGCTCCACGATTTTTTCCAGCCGCGCATTGCGAGCCATGCCAATGAGGTAATAGACCTCAGTCTGTGCCTCGCACCACGCCATGATCGGCTCGCGCGAAAATCCCGAGTCCGCACGCACCAGGATTTTGGCATCGGGAAAACGCGCCCGGATGGCCGCGACGATTTTTCCCAGCGCCTCCACGGTTCCCGTGCTGGCATCGTGATCGCTCGTGCGCAACTGCGCCCACAACGGGACATCCCCGCAAAAACAAAAGAGCGGCAGGTAACAGTAGTTGCCGTAATAGCCGTGAAAAAACCTTCCCTCCTGCCCCCCGTGAAGCGGGTCGTCGGTCGCGTCAAAATCCAGAACGAAAACTTCCTTTCCCTTCGGCAGGCACCGCACCCCCAACTCCAACACGGCAGCCTCCACCCGCTCCGGGTCCGCGTGGATCTTGCGGTAGCGGTCGCTGAACTTCGTCCCCAGTTCCAGCCGGTTGAGCGTGGACGGGCTCGCTCCCGCAAATCCCCGGTCTTTTTCCAGCCGCCGTTTCTCGCCAAGCAAATCCTCCTTGCCCACGGCCGCTGCCAAAAGCGGATCGCGCCTCAGCTCCGCGTGGTCGTTGAGATCCTCGTACCCCAGCGCCAGCCCGAAAAGCCGCTGCCTCACCAACTCCTCCACCCCGTGCTCCACCTGCTCCTGCTGCCGGTAATCGCGAAAACATCCCGCCAGCTTCCGGCTGATCCCAAGACCCCCATCAACGGCTCGCAATAGTAAAACTCCTCCGTCGCTGCTCAGGCGACCCCCGCTGAAATCCACCGACACTTTCCTTCGACCAAGGTCTTGAAAAAGCATCGGAGTCGTGAGACACTCTGTTTGATGGGACGCGGGAATAGCTCGTGTTGTATTTTGTTGCACGCAATTTACTTACACGACATTCCCGCTCCTGTCACCTCCCCACGGTGATTTTTTCGGGCTAGCCCATGCTGCCAGGTGGCTTTGTCCCTCGCAGCAAAACTCAGCCAGGTGGCTTCTGCTGTTCCTGAACGCCTTCTTGTGGAGTTGGGGACTGAATGACAAGCAAAGGTTTCCACAGCTGTTTGGAAATCGCACGAGCTGACCGGGCTGGCATTGTGACGCCACACGGCGCTTCCTTAAGACAGGCGGCAATTTTGAATCATGCTGCAGAGTCCGCAGCCGTCAATTTCGGACACGGCGTGTCAGCCCTCCTTTTTTTCAAGAGCCCGAACTTTTTTAATCGCTGAATCCAGCGCATTCCCAAGAATGATTCTTATCGCGGCTTTGTGAAGGGCGTCGTAACGACTTGGGTCCAACTGATTGAGCACCGAGGCGAGTTCGTCGAGCTTTTCGTGGCGTCCGGGCTTCGGCACCCCAGCAACAGCGGCATCGATTTCTTCGATGATCGATTTGGCCACGGACTCTGGCTGGGTGAGATGGTAGGCGGGCACGCGGCCGGACAGCTCCACAGCCAACTGTTTAGCCAGTTGTTTTTTGGCGACTTTTCGCCTGTTGGTGCATGGTTCCAGTGCGACGGGAACCTCGGTCTCAGCGCCCTCCTCTTTGTTGGATTGGGTCTCGGAGGCAAAAGGACCGGACGAAGTCAGCAGGCGAGGTCTGTGTGATACGGGATTCATCGGAGACTGCATGCGCAGAGGGACATTGTGGTAGTCGGCAAATGAGAGAATGGTCTTTTTCACCGTTTCGTTACTCGCTTCTTTGATCGGATGGCGGTCCAGGAAGGGTATCCACGCAGCACGGGGCATCTTGGCAACAATCACAGCGGAGACATTTTGACTCGGGAGTTTGTCGATCCGGCCTTTTGCAGTAAGGACGAGGCCCAACCGTGCGTGGGCGACCTGGCGACGCAGAGTGCGGTCAGTATTTTTATACTCATGTTCCTCCTTCAGATGTCGATACACCTCCGCAAAAGTCAGTCCCTGCTGAATGAGTTGATCGCGAAGGGTCAAAAGACGATGGAAGTAACCAACCTCGTGACGGTTGGCTGTATCGAGAAAGTCCTCCAAAGGCCGCCGATTCCACGCCTCATAATTGGAGTCACGGTCTTCGCCATGGATTGCCTGCCGATACAGGGTGAGCAGTTCGGTCCAATTTACGCCTTGTTCGAGCACTGGCTCGCCGAAGGCAGGAGTTGTTTCCTCTACAGAGAGGATTGGCTCAAAGTCCTCGGAGGGAATCATCAAAACAGCTCCATAGCTCACCGGAACTGGGCCGGGTTTGATTTCTGCCGGGCGGCAGAGCGTGAAGAGGCCGGGCGGAAAGGGCGTGGCTGTCAGAGGGGATTCATACTCAGCGTTAAAATTCTGTTCGTTGATTTGCATGGCAATGATGGGTTGCCTGTTCTTTCCCCGAATTTTCTGGCAACCATAGGAAAAAATGAATTATTTTTAGGCGCGTTTATAACACGCTGATATACAGTGTTATAAATAATCAAGATGCTCCGATTTCCAGCGGATATGGTGGATCTCTTCCGATCTGACGCGGAACAGAAAGGGCGGAGCAGCCAGCACGCTGCTCCGCCCCCGATTTTCTGTTGCAGCCCTGACGGGCATGGGCGGAGAGACCAACTTTCCTGAAGCCCAGAAGGTTCCCGAGTCATTTGACCGGGGCTGGGACGGTCTCGCTCGAGACCCGGAGCGTCAGTCTTCTTACCCAAGGAAACCGCCAGATGCTGGGCAAATGTCGCGGAGTGGGCCGACAGGCCACCTCCGCATCCGCCCTATTCTCACTACGACCCGCGCTTGAAGTAGCGCGCCGGACGGAATCTATCGCCCGCCATTGCCTCGCCGCGCTGAATCAAACCAACTCGACAAGAACCAGGTCGCTCGGTTGGTCTCGAACTTGCTGGGGATTTCGTCCCGGTCTTGATCAAGGTTTCCCCAGAACCAGCGCGCGACCTTTGCCGGTCAGTTGGTATTTTTGCAGGCGGCTATTCGGTTTTTTCGAGATGGTGTATTTGACGTATCCCTTCTTGAGAGCGGGATGGAGAGAGTTCACCCGGAAAGTCGGACGGTGCTTGAGCCCGAGTTTTTCACGGAGGGCACCCGATGAGAGCGGCCCGTCAAGGAGCAGTTCGAGCATCCTCAAGATGGGATCGCCTGACTGGGTCGGCGACTGGGTCGGCGACTGGGTCGCTTTCTTCACTTTTGACGCCGGCCGTTTTTCTTTCCGCCCGGCATTCTTTCCCTTGGCAACAGAGATGGGAACGGCAAGCGGCACGACGAAACGGACCCGCATTCCGATCTCGGTGATTTGCGGGTCGGGAAGTTTTTGGTCCGCCGCCTGGTTGAAAATGCGGCGCACGCCGCTGCCCCATTGCTCCATGAGGCCGAGTTCGCGAAAAACGCGGGCGATAACGGGATTTCGGATTTTGGAGACGCCCTGCTTCATGTCCTCGATGGTCATGCCGGGCAGAAGGATGCCCGGGTTTTCGATTTCGATCCGGTCGTCGAAGAATGCCACGCGGAGGGGACCCCCGCGTTGCGAGTAGTCGGCATGGACGAGCGCGTTGATGACGACTTCGCGGAGGATGGTGAGGGGAATGCTCCAGACGTCTTTGCGGCGGATTTGGGAAAGGTCAGCGCCGCGCATGGCGTGTTTTTTGAGAAAGAGCATGATGCTGTCCACGGCCTGCGGCATGGGGTCGTGAAACTCGGTGTGATCAAAGATCTCGGATTTGTCTGTGCCGGTAAATCGCCCGCACTGCACCCAGGCGTCGGGGAAGTGGGCGATCCGGTCCTTGCCGAAGAGGAGAACCGCCCCTTTGGTCGGCACGAGCCCGCCTTGTTCCTTCCGCAGCAATTTGAGAGTCAGCAGCCCCTTGTCATCCATTATCCTTTTGCCCGGGAACAGCCCGGCAGCGGCGGTCAAGTCGAGGTCGTCGGCAGACAATTCCAGCATGGGCATCTCGTCGAAGGCAACGCCTGCGGCGGAGCGCTGCAATTCCGCGACAAGTTCCCGGTCGGCCTGCCGGTTGGTCGAGCCGAGGCGGACGAAGACGCCGGTCTCCGGGCCATCGGAGCGGAGGAAATGGGGGCGGGAGTTGCTGAGAAAGACTTCGGCGATCAAGAGTGTTTTTCCGGCAATGGTGGTGAGTTCGACATTCGGGACCAGGCGCGGAGCGATGGAGTCCGCGATGAGGTTGCAAAGGCGCTCTTCCTCTGCCAGCGGATCTTTGACCCCGGCAATTTGACGGTCGTCACTTACCCCGATAACGAGCCTGCCTCCGGCCGTGTTGGCAAACGCCACCAGCGTTTTCAGCAGCGGTTTCGGCGACGACAGATCCCGCTTGAATTCAAGCGTCTTGCCTTCTGGCTGGCTGACGAGGTGGTCGATCATCTGGAGGTGGTAGCTATGACGAAGACACGCAGATTTTGCACGTCAAACCGGATACGTTTTGCCGGCAGCTGCAACCCAGTTCTCTCCTGATGGCGTCATGGCGAACGACTTTCTTTTGTGATCCACCCTCTGGACTCCAGAATTTTCAGCCGTGCCCGCCCCGTGGAAACGCTCCCCTCTTCCCAGTCAAAATCGCTGATGGCTCCCTCCGGGTCATTATCACCGGGATCAAGCAACATCCGGAACACACCGATTTTGGAAACGGTGTCTTCGACGGAATAGAGTTTTCTGTGTCCCGCCGGGGCCTCGCTGGTCCACTCCCATTTTGGCTGATCGGGTTTCTCCGCAGCTTTGAGGAGTTTTTTGACGGCTTCAGCCGTCTCTTTGCTGAGTCCGGCGGTGCTGATGTTTTTGAGGGTTGCGGCGACTTCCTTGATTGCATCGCTGCTGCGCTTGCCTTGCATCGTGTCATCCAAAGCTCCGGGAACAACCCGTTTGTGCCAGTAGTTTTTTTCGATGGTTTCAATCGTGTCTCCACTCCACGCGGAGACGTCTTGAACTGTGTGATTTCCAGAATTACACAGCTCGGATATCCAACTGTGCCTCATGGCATGGGGGTAGAGTTCCGGCCTTCCGCAGGCGGTTGCAAATTCAGAAAACGGCAACCTGAAATCGTACGTGCCAGCCTTCGATCTCCGCTTTGTCGGGTTCTGGAGACAATACCCGTCCTCGATCTTCGGGAGGAAATCCTTGAGGAACGCCGAGAACTGCTGAGAGAGCGGGATATCCCGGCTCTCGTCGTCCTTGATTTGGAATTTGTTTTCTCCGACCTCATCCATCCGGGGGACCGTGAGCACGCGGCGGCCCATGTCAAACCAAGCTGGCCGGGCATGCATAATCTCACCCCGGCGCAGGCCAGCGTGAAAGCCGCAATAGAGAACAAACCGGAGGTTGTCGGTCTGCGCCTTTTCGATGAGCTCGTTTCCGCCCCCGATGGTCACGACGACTTGACGCCTCTCCAGTTCTTTTTTTGCCGGGAGCTGGATGCGTCCGGGCAAGCAACCGACATGGGCCAAAAATGCATTGATCGTGGCAAGGGTCGTCCTTCCTCCCGCCTTGGATTTCTTCGAGGTTTTTTCGAGGTAGCGTTCGAGGATTGGGAGTGTCACCTTGGATGGGCTCGGTAGGTCGGACCATGTGGCGAAAGTTTTCAGGCACGAGCGGACCTTGGGGATGGTGCCGGGCCGCATCGTCTGCCAGCGTTTGCCCGTGTATCCAGTCGGCCTACGTGGGTTCTGCTTTTCTTTCAGATATCGTTCAATGACTGTGACCCAGGACCCCTTTGCGGCCTCCGGCGCTGCCTTTCCGCGCAATTCTCTTGCCCGGACTATGGCCTCTTCGTATATCCTCAACCGCAATGGGACCCGTTTCTCCTCTCCCTCAACCGTGTGCCGGAGCCAAAACCATTCGCCACGGCGATAGACTCCGGCTGCTTCTGGATTTTTATGTGGGCGTGCCATGGGAGTCAGATTGGAGTCAGATGATTTTCAATGTGCGAAACTCTTTGTGCGAAACCAAGCCTTTTCTATCGAGAGGAGTTCCTGACTGATACCAGAGTAAATCTCCAATAAAGCCTGTGTTTATCAGCTTCCGATGGTCAAAAATGTCTGACTACGGATCAGAAGGTTCCGCGTTCGAGTCGCGGCGGCTGCACTTTCAACCTCAACGGGTTACGAAAGAAGAATATTTTCATCGGTTTTCAGACTTGCAGCTTCCTTGCACTTTTTCGGCTACCCCCCTGCTTTTCAGAGGCCGGAAGGACGGCTCAGTTCACCCTTGCCCGTCGCCTGAGAGAGAATTTCTTTTTCATGCCTCCGGCAAACAAAAAATCCCGGCAGGGAAATGGGAAGCAGCACCCGGAGCCCGAATATCTCCGCGTGTCCAATGCCGCAAAACTCATCGACATGGACGTGAAGGGATTCCGCGCCTTGCCGGGGCGGAGCGGTGTCGTGATCCGCAGGCGGAGAGCCTGAAAGTTCCCGATTGAGCGAGCCAATGCATCTTGTCTCCTTCGACGGAAGGGCCGCCGTCGAGGCAGCACGGATTCGTTGGTATTTGGAGAAAAATGGAATCCGCATTGGTCCCTACGATCTACAAATCGCCGGGCAGGCTTTGGCCTGGGATGTTGCCCTCGTGACGAACAACACAAAAGAGTTTCAGCGGGTTCCCGGTCTGCGATTGGAAGATTGGACGTCCTGAACACAGTTCGTGGTATGGGACATGCGGCCCGCATGTCCAAGGGAGAGATGGGGGCCGGGCCGGCGGCTCTCATCCCTACCACGACACGGACGGTCGTGCTCATCAGAAACCGGCATCGAACGGAACGCATGCCGGCGGCGTGCGCGAAGACTTCCTGCCTCAGGTTGACTCCTGGCAGTTACAACGACACAGTTACAACGATGCGTTGACATAGTGTATTGCGTGTATAGTCTCTTGAGCACTATGCACATTCCCCGCGAGCGCTTTGAAACCTCCCCGGAGGACAGGGTGGCTCTCTCCCAGAAGCTCCTCTACTCGGCGGCCACGGTGGCGATCATCCCCGGAATGCAGATCATCGAGCGCATCGCCCAGGTCGTTTTGAACATCTGCCTTGGAATCAACCCGACCCTCATCGGCGGGGGAATCGCCATTTTCCGTGTTTGGGATGCGTTTACGGATCCCTTCGTGGGCAACCTATCGGACAACTGCCGCTCAAAGTGGGGGCGTCGCAGACCGTTCATCGTTGTGGGCGGTGTTCTCTGCGCGATCACTTTCCCCCTGATGTGGCTGATGTCGCGCTCATGGAGCCCCACGACGGCATTCCTCTATTTCGTCGGGGCGGGTCTGGCCTACAGCACCGCCATGACCATCTATTCGGTCCCTTACTGGAGCATTGTCGCGGAGATGACTCCGGACACCCACGAGCGCACGAACGTCATCGCTTTCCGGACTGTCATCATCAACCTCGTCACCATCGCGATGGGATGGCTGATGTGGTTCATCACGCTGAAGTGCTTTCAGGACGAACTGGAAGGAATCCGGTGGCTGGCGGGAGCCACCTCGATTCTTTTCCTCACATTCGGCACGATTCCGATGCTCTTCGTCAAGGAGCCATTCTTCAAGCAGGCGTCGAAGCAGAAAAAAATCACTGTCTGGGAGAGCATCAAGGAAACAATATCCAACCGGGTGTTCCTGATTCTGGTATCCATGATGCTGCTGATGACGCTGGGCATGCAGACTGTGGGCACGCTCGGTCTTTATGTGAGTATTTATTACGTCTTCGGGGGCGACAAATCTGCAGCCGGACTGGTGGCGGGATATGGCGGCACGGCGGCAATGGTTCTTTCGATTCTCTCGATCCCGCTCTTTGCGTGGCTCTCCAGGAAGCTGGGCAAGAAGACGGCCCTGTATATCAACGGCACCGGATTCCTTATCGCCACATTGTCGCAGTGGTTTCTTGTCACCCCGGTCCATCCCTACTGGCAGATCATCAGCGCGGCGCTCATCGGCCCGGTCGTGACCGGGATCTGGATCATTCTTCCTTCCATGCAGACCGATGTGGTGGACTATGACGAACTGCTGACCGGCTGCCGCCGCGAAGGCAGCTTCACGGCGATCCTGACTTCCATTTCAAAAGTGGGATTCGCGCTGGCGGTGCTCCTGTCCGGACTGATCCTTGATCTTTCCGGTTTTCAGGTGGCGTTCGGCAAAGACCAGCCCTCTGAGACTTTGCTGATGATGAGGGGCCTCTTTGTTTTTTTCCCGATTGTCATGGCTGGTGCCATGCTGCTGCTGATCCGGTTTTATCCCCTGGACGACAAGCGCTGCCACGAGATCCGCCTGCAGCTCGAAGCCCGCAGGGGCGAACTCCACGGGACGGAGAAAGTCTGAGCCCTTGGCTGCTGGCTGGCTCCGCCGTCCAGCTTGTCGAGTTCCTTGCGGGCTTCATCGCAGTGCCCCTTGTTCAGCAGGCGGGCTATCTGGTCCAAATCCGCGGCTGGTCCGGCGCCGCTTTTTCTCAGTTTATACAAACGCGCTGGCAGGCGCAGATCGTCGGGCGTGAATTTGAACGAATCGCCGAGTTCTTGCCTTCTCGCCTCCTGGATCACCTCCAAAAACTTGTATCCGAACTCATGGGTCGGCTCGATCATCGTTCCCTCGCCATAGTCGTTCCAGGTGACGAGTTGGATCACCGGCCAGGGGCCTTCCATGCACACTGCCAGCGCTTCCTTCAGCGTCTGGCCGTCGCGGTGGTCGAGTTCCCGGTGGCGTTGCTCATAGACATCGTTGAATCCCGGAGTCGCCGAGACGATCAGTTTTTCTGGGGTGACGGTCATTTCGGAAAATGTCGCATTCAGCCGACGCTTGATTTTCGCCTCATCCGGATAGCCGTTCCAGGGCTCCCAGTGAACCCAGGTGAACCCTCCGTCGCCGCCCGCATTTTTCCAAAGGTGGTGCAGCGCGTAAAATGCCGGCCGGTCGGAAGCGGCGTCCAGTGCAGAGTCCCAGACCTTGGCATCCTTGACGTACATCGGACCGAAATCGAGGAGAAGCGGCCGATTGCCGATGCGGAGATACTGAGGCTTCGTGAACCACTCCGCCTCCATCCATTTCACGGTTTTGCGGAGTTGCTCGGGCATCTGCTCCGGAGGAAACTTGTCCATGTTGACCATGAGCTCGAGCGACCGGTCTTCAAAGCATGCGGCGAACTTCATTCCGAAACGCCCTGCTGCCCCGAACATGGCGCGCGCCGCATCGTGCATCTGCGGGTAATCCGCCGTATCGCTGATGCCATACCAGTCGACGATCACCCCATCAATCCCCGCCAGCTTCATCTGGAGCAGGTGGCACTCGATGGCTGCCGGATCTGTGGAGTCATACAAGCCGATCAGCGGGTGGTACCGCGAGTAGATATCCGGCAGGCCGTCCGCTCCGACGGCATCCGGGTTGTGCTCGGACTTGTGGCCTTTCCAATGGCTGCCCCACTGCCCCCGCACCGCCGGGGTCTTATACCAGGGCATGTAGTGCATCAGCAGAACTTTTCTCCCATCTTTTCTTCCGGGCTCGTTCACGGCGGGTTCCTCCGTGACGGGCTCGCAGGCTGGCGGTGCCGGGCGGCAGGAAACCAGGCAGAATGCGAGCGCCAAAATCCACTGCGGCGGCACACGAAGAAGGGGAGCGGCTGACATCGTCCGGATTGGAAAAGATGGAACAGATCAGGGGATACGCACCAGGTGCTCATCGACCTCGACCTTCAACGCGGGATTCAACTCGACAGCCTTTTTATAGGCGGCCTTTGCCTGGTCCTCGTCGCGCAGGTTGTATTGGCAGGTAATTCCCGTGTTGAGGAAAGCGATCGCCTTGATGCCGGCGCTCGCCGAGGGCTGAGCCGGAATGCGCTGATACGATTCCAAAGCCTTGTCGAACTTCCCGGAAAATCGGTAGCAGTCGCCCAGAGAGAGGTTGAGTGAGGGCCGGGCCCAGTCAACCCCCTCAAGAGTCAAAGCCTGCTCCAGCGTGTCAATCGCGGCAACGTAGTCCTTGTCGTCTTTGAGCTGGCAGTCCGCCAGCACCTGCAGAGCGATAACGCGCGCGACGGGCGCGAGACCTTTATATTCCAGCGCCTCCTGGGCGGCCGCCTTGGCGGAGGAATAATCCTTCAGATCGATATAGATCCCCCCCTTCTTGCCCAGTGCCAGTGCCTTCATTCCACTGTCGCTGGCAAGCCCCAGCGCGGCCTCATACTCTGCAAGCGCAGGTTCATATTCCTTGTTCTTGCGATGCTCGTCGCCCGCTTTGAGCGATGCATCGTAAGTGTCGGCCGCGGGCAGCGTGCCCGCGCCAAGGCCGAGCGCGACGGCAATCGCTCCTGCGAGCGCGTTTCTGTTCAGGGTTTTGAACAGGAAGCGACGGCTTTCCTGTCCGACTGCTTGGTTCCGGGTGGTTTTCATGGCAGCAGAATACCACTCCCCGCCCATCTGCCAACGGTCAAGGCTACTTTACGTAAATTCACCCTTGTTCCCCGCCGCAGTCCAGTCTTTCACGGGGAGGCGCAGTGACGCTTGACCGTGGTTTTTCCGGGCATCCATGTCCCCTCGATCTCGGTGCGGAGCGGTTGCTTCGGAACGCCCCGTTGCCCGCGCTGGATGGCGCCGACCAGCATGTCAACGGCAGCGGCACCGACCATACTCGAGTTCTGGTCAATCCCGCTCATGCCCGGATACTCCGCCGAGTCGCCGTCCAGATCCAGCGAGGCGTAGCCGATGTCTTTCGGGATCCTCAGCCCCCTGCTCTCAATGAAGCGGAGGCCGAACCGGTCGACGCTGATGATGGCGTCCGGACGGTGGCGGTCGAACCAGTTGTCGAAGGATTTCCGGCTTGGAGTGGCCATGATGAGCGGAGGAGGCATCGTTCTGGTGCCATGGCGCTGGCGGTAATACAGATAGGCGGCGGACCACTTGCCATTCACGCGGAGATCAAGCGCATCCTCGAGAACCAATCCGACGGTCCGGTAGTTCAGGTCCGCCAGCTCCCCGAGAACCTTGAGCATCGACGTATACTGATCGTGGTTCGACCGGTCCAAATCCGGCCACTCGACCGTTTCGCTGATCTCGACCGAGGAAAAAAGGCTGAAATCCAGCTTGATGGAACGCGATCCGCTGCCGGAGATTTTTTCCTGGAGCGGCGCGATGATGACCCCTTCGATTCCGCGGCTCCAGATAATATTACCCAGGCGGGCCATCGTCATGCCGGGCTGGCTCATCCAAAATTCGTCGACGCGGTAGCCGTATTCACCGGCCCTCGCGCGGGCGCCCTCAACATACTTTCTCTCGGTGGTGAACTTTTTCCATGCCTCGGGAGTCGGGCCTGACGTCAGCAGCGCAAGGCAGGCTTTCGTCTCGACGGGAGCCTTCCTCCGGATATGGGCGAGGAGCTTGGCAACCTCGGGGTCCGGCTCGTAGCCGAGACGCTTCGCGGCAGCCAGAACCTTCCTGCGCGTCGCCGCCGACACTCCCGCCTTGCCGCGCAGCGCGAGAGAGACCGCCATGCGGGTGACACCTGTCTCCCCGGCGATCTGCCGGAGGCTGGTTCGGGCGGGGGTATTCATGGCTGAAGTGTCCTTGTAGCCGACCGCACGATTTACGTAAAGCCATCGTTTGTTTGGAAAGGGGGTTTCTTTCTGGCGGGATGCTTGACGTTCGCTCCCGCCAAATGCCTCTTCGCACATGAAAATTCCCTTTCCAACTTTCGCTGCACTCCTGGGGTTCCTGGTTCCCTGCCTGCCATTGAGTGCCGCGCCGGAGTCCGCCGGAAACGGGCAGCCGGACTACCAGACGGCCGGGAACATTCTGTATCGCGCGGAGCCGGAAGCGACGGACTCGATGAAAACAGCCTGCCGGCTGGACCTCTACTACCCCGGGGATACGAAGGACTACGCCACGGTGATCTGGATTCACGGCGGCGGGCTGACAGAAGGAAGCCGCTCGATTCCCGGAAAGCTGAAAAACCAGGGGTTCGCTGTTGCGACGATCGACTACCGCCTCAGCCCGGCAGTCAAGTCGCCCGCTTACGTCGAGGACGCAGCGGCAGCGGTCGCCTGGGTCTTCAAAAATATCGGTCGTTTCGGGGGATCGCCCGACAGGATCTTCCTCACCGGCCATTCCGCCGGCGGCTACCTCGCCATGATGCTTGGCTTGGACAAACACTACCTCGCCGCTCACGGGGTGGATGCGGACCGCATCGCCGGGCTGATTCCGCTCAGCGGGCAGGCGATCACGCACTTTACCGTGAGGAAGGAACGCGGCATGAGCGACAAGCAGCCGCTGATCGATGAGATGGCCCCGCTCTACCACGTCCGCCCGGATGCCCCGCCGATGCTTCTTGTCACCGGGGATCGCGACCTCGAGTTGCTGGGACGATACGAGGAGAACGCCTACCTCTGGCGGATGATGAAGATCGCCGGGCACAAGGCTACAGAAATTCAGGAGCTCAAGGGCATGAACCACGGCGCGATGGTCGAGCCATCGTTCGACCTCCTCATCCCGTTCGTGCACGCGCACACCAAATCTCCCGCGGCACCCTGACGGGATCCCTTTTGCCGAGCCAACAACAAAACGCATGAAGAACGAAACCGAGAATCAAGCATGGTATGCTTACGGAGATCCCTGGGTGCTGACGCAGACCGGATGGGAACCGGAAAAGAGCTTCTACTATGAGACCATTTTCACCCAGTCCAACGGGTATATGGGGATCCGCGGCTATCGCGAGGAGGTCGACACCGCCGCTCCCACCTGCCGCGAAGGGTATCTTGGCGGAGTGTTCTCAACGCTTCCTCCCGTGGCCCGCGAACTGGTGGTCCACGACTACACTTGGGATTCGCGCCAGATGGTCGCGCTGCCGGAGATTTTTGCCGCATGGATCGTGCTTGATGGCGACGGGTTCTGCCTCACGGCCGGAAAGATCGAATCTTACGCGCAGTCGCTGGACATGCGCGCGGGCATCCTGCATCGCGAGCTGGTCTGGAGCAATAAAGAGAAGGGGAAAACCACAAAGATCCGGTTCACCCGCTTCCTCTCCGCAAAGACCCCGAATCTCGCCGTGCAGAAGATCGAAATCGAGCCGGTCAACTGGTCCGGCGAAGCGGAAATTTTCTGGGATTACGACCTCGCCCAGAAAACATTTTTCCGCTGCGGCGATCCGGCCAAAGCCCATGTGCCCTGCGCGCATTTCAGCATTCTCGAAACCACCGCCCATGGCAGTTCCGCCGGCGGGATCGTCGAAACCGTGGGCAGCGGCCACAAGATCGCATTGCTCAGCAGACTCTCCGGCGAGGGGGCGCAAAGTTCCGCCACCAGCGCGGGAACGGTTTCCCAAAGCGGAAGGAGCAAGGTGCACAAAGGCAAAGTGAGTTCCTGGGTCCGGACCACCGCCGTCGTCACAACCCGGGATGACGGTGTCACCAAACCGTCCCCGGTCGCCGCCAAAATCCTCGACGAAGCGGACGCCAAAGGGTTCGACGGATTGATTGCGGAACAGAGAGCGGTGTGGGCGGTGCGCTGGAGCGATTCCGACATCGAAATTGACGGTTCGGCCCACGACCAGGTGCTGATCCGCTACGGGGTTTTCAGCCTGCTGCAAGTGGCACCGTTCCATGCGGACAACCTGAGCATCCCTGCGCGGTGCTTCGCCTACAACCGCTACAACGGACTCTATTTCTGGGACGGCGAAATTTTTCTGCTCCCGTTCTATCAGTTCTGCGCCCCTTCCGTGGCGCGCAACCTGCTCAATTTTCGCTGCAAAACCTTGCACGGGGCCCGCAGGAACGCCGCGCTGCTTGGCGGCGAGGGGGCAATGTTTCCATGGCAGGGCGATGCGGACTCCGGCGAAGAGCAGGCGCCCTGGGGACTTTATAAATACCTCTGGCACCAGAACGCCGACATCATCTACGCCTTCGACCAGTATGCGAGATCGACCGGAGACAACGACTTCATGTGCCACGAAGGGCTGGAGGTGCTGGCCGAAACTGCGCGCTTCTGGGTTTCGCAACTCCAGCGCGATTCCGCCGGCCTCTACCACCTGGAAGCCACCGTCGGCCCGGACGAGGCCGAGGAACACGGCCCCGACAATGGATACACCTGCCTGATGGGGCGCCGCAGCCTCGAGATCAGCAATCGCTGGTGGAATGCGGCCATGGAACAGGCAGCGGAGGCGGCTGACACCACCGCCGCCAAGATCGGGCTCATAGATGGCGAGATCGACGAGTGGGCAGCCGTTGCCGCTGGAATCGCCATCCCGGAGGTTCCGGGCTGCCCGGGCGTGCCGCTCCAGGATGCGTTTTTCCTCAAGCGGAAAGCGGAGGATATTTCGAACATGACCGTCGCGGAGTATTGGAAGAAGCGCGGGGAGGTCCAGGTGATCAAGCAGGCCGACATCGTGCTGGCCATGTATCTGCTCGAGGACAACTTCACCCGCGAAGAGATAAAACGCGGTTACGAATTCTACGAGCCAAAGACGCTGCATGTTTCTTCGCTGAGCTACAACACGCACTCGATTGTTGCGGCCATCATCGGCCACGCCCGCGAAGCTTACGATTACTTCCGCCGCGCGGCGGGCCTCGACCTCGACAACCTGCGCAACGCAACCAAAGACGGACTGCATGCCGCCGCGCTGGGTGCCGTTTGGCAGATGGCGATCCCGGGCTTCATGGGCATGCGTGTGCGCGAAGATCATCTGTATTTCCAGCCCGCCCTCCCGGAAGCATGGAAACAGATCCGCTTCCCTCTCCAATACCGCGGGTGGCACCTGAAGTTTACCGTCGGCGCAGGCCGCTACCGCGTGGAGGTATCCGGGACGGGGCAGAAAGAAGCGGCCATCAAGATCGGAGACTCCGCTCATCTGCTGGCAGATGGGAAAACCATTGAGGGCATCTACAATTCATGACTGCTGCTTTACGGAACGAATGGTCGGTTTCGTCGGAAGGATGGTCCGCGGAAAGCGTGACGCACCACGGAAATCTTTTCCTGCTGGGAAACGGCCACATGGGGTATCGCGGCACGCTGGAGGAATTTGGTCCGGATGAAAAAGTCGGGATCCTTCTGCCCGGGCTTTACGACCGCGTGGGAAGCGCCTGGCGCGAACCGGTCAATGCGCCCAATGGCCTCTACGCTCGTGTCGCGGCCAATGGGACGTGGCTGAACCCGCTTGAGGTCGAACCGGTTTTCCACCGTCAATATCTCGATATGCGGGCGGCAGTGCACCACCGCGAGTCGCACTTTTTGATCGGTGGAACGGAGGTCTCGATTCAGGCGGAGCGCTTCCTGAGCGCTTCAAACGTGCATCTGATGGCATTGCGTTACAAGGTGCTTGTCAGCGGGGATGCGGAGATCACGCTGGAGTCGGGGATCGACGCGCGGATCTGGGATCTTAACGGCCCGCATCTCGAACAGCCCGTCGCTCTCGAACGAGGCGAGACCTTGATCCTCAAGGCCCGCACGCACGAAACGGGAAGCGATGTCGTTGTTGCGGAGAGATGCGCCCTGACGACATCGGTGCCAACGCATTCCACCACCACCCATGGCAGCTTGCGCCGCTGGACCTTCCGGGTCGTGGGCGGAGCAACTTTCGAGATTCAGAAGTCCGTGGCGGTTTTCTCCTCGATTGATGCCTGCGAAGGAACGCCCGAAGAGGCCGCGATCACATGTGTGTCGCAGTCCGCCGACAGCGGATATGCCGCCTTGCTTGCCGCCCATGAGGCCGTCTGGAACGAAAGATGGGAGAGGGCCGACGTGATCATCGCCGGTGACGAGGAGGGCCAGCATGCCCTGAGATACAGCCTTTATCAGCTTCTCTCCGCCGCGCCGTTCCATTCCGGGAATCTTTCGATTCCGGCGCGGGCCCTGTCCGGCCAAGTTTACAAGGGGGCGATCTTCTGGGACACGGAGATTTTCATGTTCCCGTTTTTCCTCGCAACCTTCCCCGAGGTCGCGCGCAACCTCGTGCGCTACCGCATCCACACCCTGGCTGGCGCGAAAGCGAAAGCCGCGGAGTATGGCTTTGAGGGAGCCTACTATCCATGGGAAGGCCAGGAAGGTGGATACGAAGCCTGCACGAACTTCAACATCACCGATGTGTTCACCAACCGCCCGATGCGGACCTATTTCCGTGACAAGCAGATTCACATCAGCGGCGACGTGGCCTGGGCAATTTGGAAGTATGTCGAATCCACCGGCGACATCGGCCTGCTGACGGAGGGCGGATGGGAAGTCATGATCGAGTGTGCCCGGTTTTTCTTTTCCTACGCCTACAAGAGGACAACCGCTGACCAGTATGTCCTGCTCGACGTCACGGGGCCCGATGAATACCACGAGCGCGTCGCCAACAACGCCTACACGAACCACCTGGCGCAATATTGCGTCGGGGCCACAGTCGATGCGGCCGGCCTCCTCCATCGGGATGATCCGCAGGCATTTTCCGCGCTCAGGGAGCGGCTCGGATTCAGCGCGGAAGAGGAGGCGCGGCTCGCGGACTTCGCTGCAAAGATCCACCTTCCGCAGCCCGACCCGGAAACTGGAATCATCGAGCAGTTCGACGGCTACCTGAAGCTCGAGGACTGCTCGCTGAAAGAGATCAAGTCGCGCATCCTCAATCCCGCCGAATATCTCGGCGGCGGCAGCGGCCTCGCAACAACCACCCGAATCCTCAAGCAGGCAGACGTTGTCCTGCTCACGCATCTGCTGGGAAACAGGTTCAGCAAGGAGGTGAAAAAGGCGAATTGGGATTTCTACGAACCGAGGACGGAACACGGCTCCAGCCTCAGCGCCTGTGTCTATGCGCTCGTGGCTGCGGAGACCGGACGCATGGAGTTTGCCTACAGGTATTTTCTCAAAACCGCAACAGTCGATCTGACTGGCGACTCCAAACAGTATGTCGGAACGCTCTACATCGGCGGCACCCATCCTGCCGCCAATGGCGGGGCATGGATGGTCGCGGCTCAGGGCTTTTGCGGAATCCAGTTCCGTCGCGAGGGGCTGGTCATCGAACCCCGCCTTCCGGAGCAATGGAAGTCGGTGTCGCTGCGCGTTGCATACCGTGGCTACGTGCTCAGGTTGACCATCACTTGCGACGCACACCGGATGGAAGTGGACGGTTCCCATGCACTCGGCCCAGCGCAGGTCGTCCTGAACGGCAAAACCCATTCCTTGACCGACAAACTCTGCATCACAGCGCGCTCCACAATCCCCGGTTGATTTGAATCCGAAAAACTATGAAAAAAATACAAGCTGTCATCTTTGACCTCGACGGGGTCATCGTATCCACCGACGAATTCCACTTCCTGGCATGGAAGCAACTCGCCGATGCCGAGGGCATCCCGTTCACCCGCGAGGACAATGAGCGTTTGCGGGGAGTCAGCCGGATGGAATCGCTCGACATCCTTCTGGAAAAAGCCGCCCGCAACTACTCGGTCTCCGAGAAGAAAGATATGGCCATCTGCAAGAACGCGATCTACCGGGAGTCGCTCAAAGAACTGTCTCCGGCGGATATCCTGCCTGGCGTGTCCGACGTGCTGAAGGGGCTCCGCGAGCGGGACATCAAGATCGCGATCGGCTCCTCGAGCAAGAACGCCGGTCCGATCCTCGTGGCGATCGGTTTGGACAAGACCTTTGATGCTGTTGTCGACGGCACGCACATCGCAAGATCCAAACCCGATCCCGAAGTGTTTGTCCTCGCAGGACGGCACGTTGGCGTTCCTTCAGAGAATTGCCTCGTCGTAGAAGATGCCGCAGCCGGCGTTGATGCTGGGATCGCCGCCGGCATGCCCGTGCTTGCGATCGGCAGTGCTGTCGCCCACCCCGGTGCTGCCCTCAGAGCCCAAGACCTCTCCGCAATCTCCCTCGACGAAATGCTCGGCCTCCCGTGAGTAGGCGCGGTTGACTGGGTCCGCGTGTATCAGGACCGGGCTTCCTGATCATCACGGCGCAACGGATTCATAATTCTGAAAGATGAGCGACGAAATCCGCGCAAAAAAAATCATTGACGACCGGAGAAAAATTCGAGAGTGTATAGTTTGTATAACATTCAATCCATGAAAACCTACAAACTCCTCCCGCTGGCCGCCGCACTGGTGGCATCCGCCCACGCACAAACTGTTCTCATCGATTTCGGGAATGCCACCTCGTTCCGAGGGGTCAGCCAAGTCGGGGTGGACTCGTTGGGGCACACATGGACGAGCGTCTATTCCGGTGCCTTTTATTCCAATCTTCCCGATTCGACCGGCACCGCATCCCCAATTGACTTTGGGTTTACAACGGCCAGCGGGCCGGACAGCTACAATGGTCCGGCGGGAGGCACGACGGACCCCCCGACCGCTGGAGAGATCGCTGCGGCTGCGGCGGCTGTGAATGTGGGGGCACTGGGGATGTTGGGCGGATCCGGGGAAGTGGTCATGGATTTCTACGCGGATTCGACGTTCCAAATCCAAGGGCTGACCGCCGGGCAGGCGTATCAGATCAATCTGTTTGGCTCCCACAAATACGGGGCGACCACCACGCGCTACACGGCTTACACTGACGGCACTTTCACGACACCGATCACGTTTGTGGATCTTGTGGTCAATCCGGGCGGCACCGGGACCTCAAACAGCGATCAATTTGCCACCCTGGATCTCACGCCGGCAGGATCGATCATCTACATTGGATATGCCGATGCGGCAGGTTTGGGCAGCGGATATTTGAACACGCTTTCCGTATCGGTGGTTCCCGAACCATCGACCCTCGGACTGATTCTCGGAGCCGGGGTTCTGGGTCTGGTGTTCCGGCGGCATCGGAAGGGAAAACTTTAAATTCCGTCAGGGGCCGGGTCGGATGATGCGCCCCTTTTCCGGTTTTTATTCAGCCGCAGGTTTGCTTGTGGGACTCTGTGGCTGGTCTCATGCGACCGACGGTTTGCCACGAGGGGCAAACGAGATGCCCTATGTTCGCTATGAGGCCGAAGCGGGAGTCCGGGGCGGGGGAGCGATCGAGCGTCAGGCCCTGGACTTTGACGTGACCAAAACCGCCTCGGAAGCTTCCAACCGCCGGTATGTCGGCCTTCCGGTCAACGGCTCTCACATTGAGTGGACAGTGGCTGCCCGCGCCAACGGGGTCACCATGCGGTTCACCCTGCCGGACAACGCGGCGGGCACGGGGGTTTCGGGATCGCTGGCGGTATCGGTCAATGGCGCGCAGGTTTTGACCGTTTACCCGGGCTCGTATTGGGCCTGGACGTATTTTCAATCGACCGACCCGCGGAACACGCCCGGGGCACGGCCGCGGATGCGCTTTGATGAGCTGCATTTCCGGCTGCCGGTGGCATTGCAGGCGGGCGATGTGTTGCGAATCGAAAAGACAAACGGGGACGCCTTCGAATATGGGATCGACTTTGTCGAATTGGAGGAAGTTCCGTCCGCTCTGATGAAGCCGCAGGGGTTTGTGTCCGTGACCGACTACGGAGCCAACGGCGCGGATGAAACAAGTGACAGTGCGGCCTTCGATTCGGCATGGCAGGCTGCCAAAAATGCCGGGACCGGGCTGTATATTCCGGAGGGGAAATTCATTCTCGACCGCCGGTGGAACCTCGGTGATAGCGCAAATGGGAAAATTCAGGGTGCGGGATTTTGGTTCACCGAGTTGTTTTTTTCGAGGAAGGCGGTTGGAGCAGGCGGGTTGCTTGCCGGTGAAAATACAACCGGGATCGACATTTCGCATTTTTACATGAACTCGGCGCTGAACATGCGCCACATCGTTGCGGGCCAGGTCGCGGACTACAAGGCCTTCAATGGTCCTCTCGGCGCGGGCTCGAGGATCCATCATGTGTGGGTCGCCCACTTTGAGGCGGGGGTGTGGCTCGCGGACTACACGTCGCCGGTGCGTGTGACGAGCGGCTTTGAGCTTTCGCACAGCCGCTTTCGGGGGATGTATGCGGACGGGATCAATTTTACCCAGGGCTCGCATTCCGGAACGGTGTGGCAATGTGACTTCCGGGATTGCGGGGACGATGCGATGGCCATCTGGACGAGCAATACGGCCGGGGCCCCGCAAGGGCATGACATCATTTTCCGGAATAACACGGTCGAGTTCACCTGCCGCGCGGGCGATGTCGGCATCTTCGGCGGGTATGGACATCAGGTGCATCACAACATCTTCAAAGACGGAGTGGACAGCTCGGGCATCCGCTTCACCGAGGACTTCGGAGGCTACCTGTTTGCATCAAATTCCAGCATCCGCATTTTCGAAAATACGATCATCGGGAAAGGCACAAGCCGCGACCTCTGGAATAATTCCCGGGGGGCAGTCGAAATCAATGGTGCCGGGATCCGCAACCTCCAGTTCGAGAGCAACACCATCCGGAACTCCCCGCGGCACGCGATCCAAATTGATGGCGGGATCAACCTCCGGTTCACAAACACGGTGATCGAGAACACCGGTCTCGACGGCTTTGGCTCGCCGGATGGTGCCGCGATTCATGAATTCGGACGCGCCGGGAGTGCGACCTTCTCTGGTCTTGTTTTGAGCGGAATCGAGAGTCAGCCAGCCGTCCTGCAATTCAATCCGGACTATGCATTGGTTGTCCTGAGCCGGGTGCCGGTTCCATCGGTCACATCGGTTTCTGTGCGAGAGGGCGCGAGCACGACATTTTCAGTGAGTCTGGATTCTGAGCCGGTCGGACCGGTTGTGCTGACGGTTTCCCGCGTGTCAGGCGACCCCGACCTCACGGTTGCCTCCGGCAATTCCCTTGCTTTTGACGCGACCAACTGGTCGCTCCCGCAGGATATCCGCGTCACCGCAGCGGAGGATGCCGACCAGTCCGAAGGGACGGCCCAAGTAGTGATTTCCGGAGCGGGCTATGGCAATGCCACGATCGCCGTGACCGAAATTGACAATGATGTGAACCATGAACCTGCCGCCATGCCGGACACCGCCCTGACCATTGAGGGCCTTGGGACCGCGGTTGGTGTGCTCTCGAATGACACCGAATTGGACGGCGATCCGCTGACCGTGCTCTCAACCACGCAGGGCAGTTCGGGGAGTGTGACGCATGATGGAACGAATGTGTTCTATGAACCAGCCACCGGATTTCACGGAACGGACCACTTTTTTTATTCGGTCTCCGACGGACGCGGCGGTCTGGCTGAAGCGCGGGTGGATGTCACCGTGCGCGATGTCGTCGAGCAGACGCCATATTCCATGGAGATCCGCTTCGATGGATACACGGATTCCGAAACCCTCACGGACTTTCCCGTCCTCGTCCGTCTTGGGACCGGGATCAGCGGATTTTCTTATGAGCAATTTGTTTCCCCCGATGGTGCGGATCTGCGGTTTCATGATGCCGACCGGAACGAGTTGCGTTACGAGGTCGAAAAATGGGACACGGACGGCGAGTCACTGGTCTGGGTTCGCGTTCCCCGCCTCTCGGCAGGCACACGCATTTGGGCGGTGTGGGGCCTGGCAGCCCACGCGATTCGCCCATCCTACACAACCAATGGAGACGCATGGGGCGGAGAGTTTGCCGCAGTTTACCATCTTGAAGAGGCTGGAGGCGGACGTTCTGACAGTTCAGCTTTTGCGAGGCACGGGGCGCTGATCGGTGGCCCGGTGCAGGCCGCCGGAGTGGCGGGCCTGGCCACATCGCTCGACGGCAGCGGCGATGCGATCCACCTGCCCACAAACTTCGCGCTCTTCGGCGGAGCCTCGCCTGTGACCGTGGAGTGCTGGTTTTATGCCCGCACGGTTGCGCCTGGCAGCACATGGCAGACAAGCCCGGTCCTCTTCCAGGCACGAGGCGAAGCCCAATGGATGATCACGTTCGGGGACAGTCTGCCAGGCAACACTCTCGCTGCCCGCGTTAACCAAAGCGGCTGGGCCTCGCCGGCTGCCGCAGCCGATATTTCCACCGCCCGGTGGATACACTGCGCCGTGACCTATTCTCCCTCAGGCAGCGGAAATTGGAAAATATTTACCGATGGCACCCTGGCGGGTTCGGGCACCCGCACGGGAACAGTAAACCCGGAAACCGTCCTGAAAAACCTCATCGGCGCAAGCGACGAATCCGGCACCGCCCGGTGGTTCGACGGCCTGATTGATGAGTTCCGGATTTCCGCAACCACGCGCTCGTCGGCATGGATTCGCGCCTCGTGGGCCTCCGCCAGGTCCGACATGAACTTTGCCGCCTGCCAGCCCGTTGAAGTCATGACCCGGCGACTTTCCGTTTCCGCAAGCATCGGCGGAACCTTGAATGAAAATGCCGACGGTGACTATCCGGATGGTTCTGTGGTGCCGGTTCAGGCGAACCCTGCAGCCAATTTTTCGTGGAGCCATTGGACCGGCGAAATCCCGACTGGTCAGGAATCGCAAAATCCCCTTGTTCTCAGGATGGACCGCAACCGGAGCATCACCGCAATTTTTGTGCCCGAGCTGACAGCCAACGGGGTTCCGCACTGGTGGCTGGCCGCGCACGGATGGGCAGCCGATTTTGAGGAGGCATCCCTTGCCGATGCCGATGGGGACGGCCACAAGGCTCTTCAGGAATTTCTGGCCGGCATCGATCCGAAGGACCCGGATTCTTCTTTCCGTTCCTTCCTCTCCGCATCAGAAATTTCCGCCGCCCTCCGCATGGAATGGACCTCCGCGCCCGGAAAATCCTACCGCGTTGAAGAAGCCGGCAATCTCTCGGGCCAGTGGTTCCCTCTCCAATCTGGAATCTCGGCCACGCCCCCTCTCAATGTGATCGACATCCCCCTGCCTTGGGAAATGCCCTGCTTTTTTCGCGTGGTGGTCGAGTGACGTGGCAGGCTTGGGCGGAGTTTGATTGGGACCATTACATGCGCAGATCTTATTGAGATGTCTTTGGGGTTGCCCGGTCCACGCCTTCATCTTGAAACCCTGATTTTGAATTCATTGGACGCTTTTTGGATGAGGGGCTGTCGGGTTCCGTCCGCGGTCAGGCCCGAGACCAGCACCGCGCCTGATGAACCCGGTCCGAGGAGGATTGCCGGTCCGTTTGCTCTGTGGACCTTCGTGTTTACAAGGCGGAGATCGGCGATGCGCCGGGGACCGTGCGTGGTTATCCCCGCATCCAACGCGTCAAGAATCTTTGTCCGGTCGATGATCACAGGCACATCGATGTCGGATTCTGCGGCATGGATCCAGATCGCGCCCACGCGCTCTCCAATATAACAGTCTCCGCCGGTTTCATTGAATGTGTTGCCGGTCGCACGGATTGTCCCGGAAAAGGGAATGGCTCCATGTCCCGAGCTGATCAGGAGTCCTCCACCGGAGAGGACCGTTCCTTGCACGGTGTTACCAATTGCGGCGTGGTCCTTTCCGCCGTAAATCCCGATGCCATTCGCAAGCCAAGGAAACTGCACCCGGTTGTTCAGGAAGCGGTTTCCGATACACGGTTTTCTGGACGACCAATCGCCGCTGGGAGACCATGTTGCCAGGGCATCATCGCCGGTGTTTCTGATGTGGCAGTTCTGCACGGAGGAATACTCTGTCCCGTCGCAAAAATTCACCCCATCGGCCATGGTGTTGCGGATGCGGCAATTTTCGATCCGCATGTTCCGGGTGCCACGCAGTGTCCACACCCCGCATTTCACATGCTCGATCCAAAGATTTTTCAGCGCCGTGCCTTCGCCAAAATTTCCGTTGAAAGCATTGTCGGGTGCCGCGTTGTTCCGGCGGTCCACGTTGCCAAAAATTGACAGGTCGGAGATGCGCAAAGGCTTGCCATTTCCTTCGAACATGGGACGCAATCCGGTCAGCTTCGAATGCCACATGCCTGCTCCCATGACCACGACCCCGCCGATCCGGATTCTCCCGCCGTCCAGCCGAAACTCCCCGGGCGGCACCCACATCGCACGATTCGAAGCAGTTGCCGCAGACAGGCACGCAAGGAATGCGGGCGAGTCGTCCAAATCGTCATCCGGAATCCCTCCAAAATCCTCCAGCGAGAGACTGTTCCTTGGACGCTCCCGCGGGGGAGGCACCACTTCGGCCTCGATGAAATCGATCCGGTAATGGCCCGCGTTGTCGTCCGCTTGCTTTTCCAGGCGGAGGACATCCCCCCGCCCCAACCCCTCAACACGGACCTGCACTTCATCAAAAAAGTTCCGGGCATTGTGGGATGCGGGATCATTTGTCCACGGGTAGTCTCCATACACGCGGGACAAGGCCGATGTAAGGGGAATTTTACGCAGAAATCCGCCATTCACCAGCAGGCTGATCGTGGCGTTCACGCCTCCTCCCTGCGGGGCATCGGGCAATCCGTAACGGATGACGAGCGCATTCGCCGGGCCGGTCAATTCAAACTCCACAAACTCTCCCGTTGCCGAAAGGACGACATGGCTGCGCCCGCTCGATTCCGACTCCGGCGTGCCCGGTGTGCTGGATGGCGACACGATTTTGCCATTCGTGCGCCCGCATTCGGACTCAATCCGCGGCGGGGGAAATGCGCTGCCCGATGGGTGGGGGGTTCCACAACCCCACAAAGCGAGGGATGCCATGCCAAGGATGGTCGCCGATCGGGAGATCTCCCGGACAGCGCCTTTGCGCAAGGTTGAGGTGCGTTTTAAAAAAGTCATGAAGCGCATTGTCAAGGAAGCAGACCGACGGCCCTGACGCAGGGCTCCTTTTCTTTCCTGTGAGCCCGAGGGCCACAAGCCAGCCGACACTTTACGTAAAGTACCCCCGGGGGTCGCAGCCACCCCCCTGCCGCCACCGGCCGGCCCTGGACGCTTTCCTCCTTCCCATTACGGGGACGGTGTATAGCATGTTCACATGGGCTTCAGTCAGAAGGGCAGTGAGTTGTTTGGAAAAAAAATCGTCCCGCATCACATGCTCAACTACGCGGAGCAGATCTACGATATTCTGGTGGGGGAGATCGAGCTGGGGCGCTGGAAGGTCAACGACCGACTGCCGGGCGTCATCTTCTTGGCGAAGGAGCTCAAATTCGGAACGAAGACGGTCCAGTCCGCATACGACCGCCTGAAGCAGGAGGGCTACGTCAACACGCTGGGCTACCGCGGCACCTACCTCAAATCGCTGCATCCGCAGGCTCCGGACATCGACGGAAAGATCGGGGTTCTGGTTTCCGCAGAGCAGACCGGACAGCCACTGATCCTCTGGTATGAACATGTGATTCTGCTGTGCGCGCGCCGCAAAAATTTCCTGACAGAGGTGAAGGTTCTCCCCGCCGGGCTGGACGTCACCAAGGCCAATCAGAAAGGCGTGATTTTTGAGGAGGATGTCACCGGGATTATTTCCCTCACCCCTTTCCAGATGCCCGTCCGGTTCGGAGACATCAGCGGCACCCTGCCCATCGTTTTCCTCTGCCCGCCATTCGAACGATGCGCTCCCAAAGTCTGCGCGGACGTGCAGGATGCCTACTACGACCTGACCTCCCGCCTCATCCGATATGGTCACACCGGCATCGTGTTCTCCGAGGATGCGGGGGAACAGGATCCCCGGCAGACCAAAATGCATCGCAAAGGCTACTCGGAAGCCATGAAAGAGCACGGATTGCCGATTGATATGGACTTGATGAAGGCGTCGCGGGAGGTTTGCAACTCCGAGTTGAAAAGTGTCGCGGCGCACCTGAGGATGATCGTTCGACCGAAATCCGGTAAACGCTCGACAGCAATTGTCGCCGGTTCGCTCGGCCGCGGCATGGCGCTCACCCGCGTGGCCCCACTCCACAAAATCGGAATCCCCCGGGATCTCAGCATTGTCACGATCGGCTCCGACCGTCTCGAAGGGCAAAGCGGACGCCAGATCACGGGCATGCTCCCCGATTTCGACCAGATGGTGGAAATGTGTCTCACCATGCTGGCACGGCAGAAAAGCTCCGGAAAGTCGGACTTCACCGAGATCCATGTCCGCATGCATTTCATTCCCGGCGACACGATCCGGTTCCTTGACGGATCGGCCCAATCCGAAATTACCGGAACGACCCACTTGTCCCAGACCCATGATATCCAGACGCTCTCGCAAGCCGTCCCCTGCTGAAAAGCGGGTCGGGCCGGCGGAGCCCCCAGTGCGGGGCCCCGTACTATTTACGTAAAGTGGGGATTTCATTTTGCGGAGGGGTGCGGGCTTGGTATGTTTGCCCCGTCATGAAGAACGGTTCCCCGGTCCGCAGCCCGCAGGCCCCAGCCAGCGCGCCCGTCAAGGGCAGCACAGGCTTTACGCTCATCGAGCTTCTCATTGTGATCGCGATCATTGCCGTGCTGGCAGCGCTCCTGATCCCTGTTGCGGCCCGGATGCAAAACGGTGCGCTGACCGTCGCCTCGACAAACAACCTCCGCCAGATCCACACCCTCTTTGCAGCCTATCTCGGCGAGAACAACAACGTGTTCCCCACCGCCCTCGGCAGCACTGCGGAAGACCCCGCCGCACGCTACCACTGGCGTCGAGTCATCTGGGAAAAAACCCACGGCCCGTTTGAGGGGAACGTCATGTCCGCCATGGCAACGTCCGACTACGGCAAGCTCATGTGGTGCCCCCTCATGGCCAAAAAATACGGCATGGAACAACACCCCTGGGGCCGCGGCAGCTACGCCATCAATTTCTTTTTCATCGACCCCACCTGGCGCGCCGGCGACCCCATCCGAGTCCTCAATCGCGAGGAACTCAAGGGCCGCAAGGAACCCCTCATCATGACCGGCACAGTGCTCAAAAGCTCCCCGAAATTCGGAACCTGGGAGGCGATCCAGTCGGCGAAGTTCCCCTACGATACCGACTGGATGAACCTCAATTACGCCTATGGCTCCGCCGGCAATCAGGCCCTCGGCCTCTTCCTTGACGGCCATGTCGAAACCATCTCCACCGAGCGAGGCAAGCAACTCGACCCCCTCCTGCGGGATAACACGAACTTTGAATAATGATCACCCTGTTTCCGACCGCTCCTTTTCCTCGCAGAAAATTGCATTATTTCCTTGATGAATCCAATGGCAGTGTTTAGAGTGTATACAATTCTTCGGACTGATTTTTAAAAATCCCAACCCCTAACCCGGATCACAAGCCACCATGAAATCACATCCCCTCCTCAAAGCTTCACTCCTTGCCGGTGCTTGCGCGCTTGCGATGGGCTTCGCTACCCCGGCTAATGGCCAGGTCATTTACTCTCAAACTTTCAACGGCAGCAATACCACAGCCATTTCTGGCACGGCACCTACGGTTTCGCCGGATCCGGACAACAAATGGGCTGGAGGAACGGGCTATAAAGCCGATGGCTCCTTCGCTTCGGAATCCGTATATCTACGCCTCTCGAGTCTGCCTGCCGGTGCGGCAGACACCACATTGGCAATCAATACAACCTACCAAGCAACTCTCAACCTTTCCTATACAACCTCAGCCTTGACAACTTGGGTTGGTATTGGGTTTTCAAAGCAGAATCCAGCGTTGGACAGCAGTTTCAGTTCGGTTTCGTTTAATACAGCAGCCTCCGAATCATTCGCATGGATGCTCTGGCGCGGAAATGGACAAGTCCGCGTGTTCGGCGGGTCTGATGTTACCAATGAGTGGTTAGGCAACACCGATTATTCGAGCTCAATGGGAGCCAATGCGACGATGAGGATCGTGCTGACCACTGGGGCGACCCTTGCAAGCAGTTCCGTGGACATGTATCTCGGCAGCAATCAACTCGACCTGAATGGTGCGGGAGCCGGAAATACGCGAACCGGAGTGGACGCTGCCGCATTCACTGCTCTCGGAATTTCAGCCAATGCCGGAAGTGTTGCTTTGGGTGCCGACCTGACGAGTTTCGAATGGGCAGTCATCCCCCAGAGCCGTTTCATCTGATTTCTCCGTGGCTGGGTAGCCTGCGTGAGTTTGACAGGAGTTCGAGCGGGGCTGGCGAAGCGGGCGTGCCGGGTGCGTGGAGGTGGAGCAATCGGCGCCCGCCGGTGTG
>Ga0247842_10001322_pt1 | contig 42221 bp, 45 predicted proteins | sample LaCruzMarch2015__3_FD_192411 | JGI IMG/M metagenome (GOLD analysis project Ga0247842, IMG submission 192411) | Freshwater microbial communities from meromictic Lake La Cruz, Castile-La Mancha, Spain - LaCruzMarch2015_19m | ecosystem: Environmental > Aquatic > Freshwater > Lake | place: Spain...
GCTGGCTGGCCCTGCAGCTCGTGCGCGTCGTCGAGACCACCTGCGAGGACTCCTGGCCGAGCCTGCGCCATGAGCTGCAGAAGATGCAGCTCGGGAGCTTCCAGGGCGCCGCCGGGAGCTTCCGTCAGCGCAGCGAGATCACGGCCGCGCAGCGCGCCATCCTCGCCAGGCTGCAGCTCCGCGAGCCGCCGTTGATCCAGAAGCTCACGCCGCCGGCGGCGGCCTCCTGAGCTCTGCGCGCCCTCTCGGCGCATGGATACACGCCGTTTCCCCGCAGAATCTCGCTTCTTCCCTGGTCAGAGCCTACGCTTCGTGGACTATCGGGCTGAACAGCTGCGGAACGCAGGCGAGGGTCAGGGCCAACAGTCGCTGCACGATCCGTGGGGGCGACCGGGGAGCGTCTTGGCAAGATGGTCCTCCATGCGCATCTGGCGCTTGAGGGTCGCTGACACCGACTCGATCACGAGGTGGATGCGCGCCTTGTTGATCTCTGCAGGCGGGCGCTCGCCGAGCCTGTGCTTGTCGGGCACGATGAGCTCGACGCCGACCAGCTTGAGGCTCTCGTGATGCTCACGGCCGCGGTGACCGGCGTCGGCGAAGAGCAGGCTGCCGGCGGGGTGCGCGCCGGCGAGGGCGAACACGCCCTCCCGTTCGTCTTCGTCCGCCGGCCGCAGGTCGCAAGCCAAGCGGCGCGCCCCGGCGGTCGCTGACGAGCAGCAGGCGCGCGCCCCAGCACCAGCGGCTCCTGGCCGCGCAGTAGCCGTAGGCGGCCTCGCCGGCGAACTCGCTCTTGCCGCGCAGTTGGCGCAGCCCAGGAGGGCGCCGCAGGCGAGGCGCACGCTGCCGCCGGCGATGAGCTCCTGAGCGGTGACCTTGCCACGTGGTCCGCAGCGAGAGATGGACAGCGAGCAGGCGAACACGCAGGCTGCGGTGACGAGGGTCTCCAGGGAAGCGTCCATCTCGTGCTCCGATCACGAGGTTGCCGAGCTGGAGACCCTCTTCTCATCGCGATGCCCGCCTCCTGCCTGGGCGGACAACCCGCATCAAGCCTCCGAAGACCTTCCGGGCGCGGCCCGGTGTGCTTGGCAAGGCGCGCCAACATGCGCGGCCCGAGGTCGGGCGCGAGGCGCTCGATTCTACAAAGCCGACGCTGTGGAGACGGTCAGAATCGAGGAGCCGCGACCGGCAGCTTCGCGGAATCGATGCCTTCGCACGGCGCGTTGGTCACCGTCAGGTCGCCCTTGGCGTCAAGCGTCACGGTCCAGATGGTGTCGAAGTCGCTAGAAGGCCAAGCGGGCGCCGGGGGACCTGGTGGGCCGGGAAACACCTCGCGAGGAGCGCCCGTACTGTCGGGGGGATGTGTTCGTGCTCCCACGCCAGGAGCACGGTCCGATCGGAGAATCTGGGGTCGAAGAAGAGATCGCTGGTGAGCTTGGGCGAGTCCTTGGCGAATACCTCGAAGTCCGAGACCAGACGATAGGGCGGGTTGTTGGCGATCGCACGTGGCGCGACCGTCAATGAGGGCCAGACATACGACCGATCGGCATCACCCGGAGTGATGCAGGCGCCTGGGAAGACCCGTGCTGGGTCGATCGAGTACACCTGGTCGGGACTGATCTTGCCCCGCAGGGCATGTGGAAGATCCAGCGCGCGCCATTGCCCCGCGCCCACAAGGTCGCCGTCGTCCCAGGTGCTCGACGGATGCGCCTCTGCGTGCCGGATCATGTAGATCGTCTCATTGGGGTCCGGAGCTCCGCCGGCACTGGGTAGAGCGATCTGGTCGAGAAGGGCGGACTGCTGAATGGTCAACAAGCGCCGCCATGTCGGGGTAGCTGTCGGCGGTCTGCAGATGGGTCATCGGTTCGAGCGCGTAGATGCCGCTCACGTTCTTCGTCCCCAGCACCTGCTGCTTCAGTCACGTGGCCATGAGGAGCGAGCGCTGCAGCCCCTGGCCGGTGAGGTTGGCGGTGTCTGGGGCGACGTCCCCAGGCGCGTGGTGGGCCAGATCCGGGCTCACCACGAAGATCAGGTTGATGTTGCGGGCGCTCAACGGATCGACAGTCGGCGACGCGCTGTCACCGGACGAGCCCACTCCACATCCTGACAAGGAGAGAATCAGCACGCCCATCAAGAAGACCAGGCATGACTTGTTGAATCCATTCGATCGTTCATGACCATCCCCTTCCGCTTCTTGACCTGACCCCATTCGCAGTCCACTTCCTATGATAGTGCCAGAGCTGGTCCTCGCGTGAGTGTCGGCGGTGCGTGGACGGCGAGATCGGGACTTCCGCCTGGCCATGCGAAGGGCCGCGAGCTCGCCTCGGCGCCACCGCTCTTGGTGTCCTGTCGCTCCGACGGATGCCCGCGGCAAGACACGTCGCTGCCCTGCAGTCACATGGCGGCATCGTCCGCCCATGGGGACTACCGGCTCGAGCCCTGCAACGGCGCCTTCCCGGGCAGTTCGAACTGCGCAAGAAGCCTGCCACCCGAACTGGGGTGACAGGCTCAGACTCCAAGGCCTTCGTGTCCTGCCAACGTGCTGGCGCCCGGTGGGCACAGCAGGGCTCGAACCTGCGACCGGCCGACTATGAGTCGGCTGCTCTGATCAACTGAGCTACAGGCTCGCGCGTGCGGGGCGCGAGGCCGGGACGGCCCCGCGAGCGCCGCTCAATGATGCGCCTTGGGCGACAGTGAGTGCACTGACCCTGACCAGGAGGCAACGTCGGCTTGAACGGCGCCCACCCGCGGCGCCCGCCGGCCATGCGCTTGAGTAGGTCCCGAAGCGGCTTCTCATCGCGAGCGCCTCACATACCCTTCGCGGCCACGACGCTGCACCCGGTCACATCCTCGTCGAGAAGCCGGGCGTAGACACCAGCGACCTCGGCGGCCGGCAGGCCGGCGGACGAGTCCATTCCCATGGCCTCCATGGTCTCGCTGATCCAGCCCGGTGAGACGGCGGTGACGCGCACGCCGCGTCCGACCTCGATGGCGGCCGCGCGCACGAACCCGTCCACGGCCGAGTTGACGGTCGTGACGATGCTGCTCCCCGGGATGGGGTGTTCGCTCAGCACGCCGGTCGTGAGGATCAGCGCCCCGCCGTCGCGGACGAACGGCGCGCCGATGCGGACCAGGTCCACCTGCCCCATGAGCTTGCTCGCGAGCCCGGTGGCCCAGTCGTCGCCCGTAGTCTCCTGCCACGGCAGAAAGGGGACCATCCCGGCGACGCAGATGACGGCGTCGACCTCGCCGATCCGCGCGAAGAGCTGCTCGATCGAGTGGGAGTCGGTGATGTCCACGATCTCGGACGAACCCGACCGTGACGCCGCGACGACCTCCGCGGTATCGCCGAGGACTTTCACGATGCTGCGTCCCAGGAGACCGGACGCGCCGACGACGAGCACTCTCTTCATGCTGATCACTCCTTCGACCTGGTGCTGATGCGGTCACCGAGGACGCGCCGCGTGCGACGCGCTCGGCGGCTTCGCCGTTGCGTGACGTACCTTGAACGCGGATGCCGCCACGCCAGGATCCTAGCAGAACGTCCGGACGATCCGAAGACTGGAAGGGCGACATCGGCAGCGCGCTCTGGGCCTTTCCGCGCGGCATGGCGCGCCGCGGCGCGTTGCCGTGAGCGGCCGCTCAGGGTCTCTTCATGACAGGATCGCCCGCTCCGGCCACAGATCGCGCCGCGACGACCCCCACAGCGCGCTGACGAGCTCGATCGAGAGGAGGTCCTCGGCGGCGTGCAGCCAGAAGGCGCCGCCGTCCGAGAGCGTGATCCGCTCACCGTCGTCTCTCAGCAGGCCGAGCCGGCGCGCCGCCGTCAGGGAGCGGCCGTAGGCGGCGTCGAGGTCCTCGCCGAAGCGCTCCCGATAGTCGGCCTTGCGGAAGCGCGTCTCGTACACCCGCCAGTACAGCCAGCCGGCGCGCTGCATCCTCTCCGTCAGGTCGACCGCCAGGGCGATCGCCATGCCGTCGTCGTCGAGAGCCTTGATGTACTCGGCCACGCCGAAGGTGTTCAGATAGAAGACGTCCCGCAGATACGAGCCGCCGCTGGCCCCCAGGCCCAGGTACAGCGGCGTCGTCACCGAGCAGTACCTGGGCGCGCCCCGCTTCGTGAACGCCCAGACCGAGGTCCTCTCGTAGCCGGCCTCGTAGAGGATCCCCTCGAGGATGCGCATCATCCTTCGCCTCTTGAGGCTCTGCGGGATCACGTGTGCTCCCGGGCCGCTGGTCCTCCCCATCGGCGTGTAGGGGAACAGGAAGAGCGGATACGCCGCGACCTGGTCGACGCCCAGCTTCACGAGCCGGCGCACGGTCTCCGCCACCTCCCGCTCGGTCTGACCGGGCAGGGCGAACATCACGTCCACGTTGACGCACGCGAACCCGTGCGACACCGCCCGCCCCACGGCCTCGGTGACCTGGCTCACGGTGTAGGGCCGGCACAGCGTGCGCAGATGCCGGTCGACCAGCGACTCCACGCCGATGCTCAGGCACCGGACGCCGAGCCCCTCGATGGCATCGAGGTTCTCGGCGCTCAGGTGATTGGGATGGCTCTCCATGTGGATATCGCACTGCAGATCGAACGTGCGGCGCAGGTGCCCGATGATGTCGGCCAAGCCGCTCCGCAGCATCGTGGTGGGCGTCCCCCCGCCGATGTAGAGCGAGGTCACCGGCTTGTCGCCAACGATATCCGCGTAGATGTCGATCTCCCGCTTGACGGCCCTGACGTAGCCCTCGGCCAGGTCGGGGCGATAGAGCTCCTTGTTGTAGGGGCAGTACGGGCAGATGCGCGCGCAGAACGGGATGTGCAGGTAGAGCCCGAGCGCGTCGATCTGCGTGAACTTCTCGCGCAGCCGGTCGCGCGAGGGGACCGCCCGCGTCAGGCGGATCTCGCGCTCTCCCGTGAGGAGCCTGAGAAGAGCGCGCCGGGAGAGTCGCTCGATGTCAGAAGTACTTGAGGGCATTGGCGAGGGCCGAGGGCTTCAGTTTCAGGACCTGGTCGATCTCGGCATAGCTCAAGTAGCCGCACCGCCGGCACAGCTCGGGATCGCCCGCATACCTGCAGCACTCGTAGACGACGCCCTCTTCGTAGACGGAGCACGCCTTCAGCGGCCGCGCCCAGTCGTTTCTCAGGGCCGACTCCAGCCCGGCGCGGGAGTTGAGGATCCGGTGGTCGCGGCGCAGGGCCAGGAGCTCGCGGAGGACGCGCCGCCGCTCGGCGAAGCCGAGCTCGAGCGCGTCGTGCCCGTAGTACGGAGTGTGCAGGTAGAAGAAGGCGCCGCAGATGTTTCTGATGCGCTCGACGTGGTCGCAGAACGCGTGAAGCTCGTCCTTGTTGCGCGAGTTGATCGTGGAGTTGATGAAGAGCGACGTGTGCGGCGACTCCCGGATGTTCGTCATGATGCGCTCGAACGACGTCCCGCGAAGCGCGTCGTGCGTGTCTCGCAGCCCATCGACGCTGACGAACACCGTGTCGGCCGAGGTGCGCAGCGGCAGCGTGCCGTTGGTGTAGACGACCACGGTCAGGTACCCGACGCCGTGGGCGTAGGCGACGATGTCATCGAGCGGATGGGAGCCGTCCCGCCAGAGAAACGGTTCCCCGCCCTCCAGGTAGAGGCAGCGGCCGCCTTCTCGATAGAAGGCATCCACGGCCGCCGTCACCTCCGCGAAGCTGAGGTCCATCGGGTCGCGCTCGGACACGCGGCAGTGCTGACAGTGCAGGTTGCAGCGGTTGGTGAGCACGAGCCCGCGGATCAGGGGCGGATCCTTGCGAAGAACGTGATGGCCGACCAGATACGCCAAGCCGAACCACGAGGCCCTCGAAGCGGCCCGGGCGCCCAGCTGGTGTACGTGAGTTGTCACGGCTCCCCCACACACCGGCATACCCCAGAGCGCCCACTGCTCAAGCGTCGGGGCGCGGCCGCAAGGCCAGAGCGCCCCGATCCTTACGCGCAGTACACTCGCACCGTGTCGCCGTTCTGAGAGTCCACGTTGACCTCCATGTCGCGCAGGCCCCCGATGAGCTCGTCGATGTCCTCGGGCTTGAAGTTGTTGAAGTCGATGGCCATGCCGTGCTCGGCCATCGTGTCGTTGATCTTGTCCATGGCCAGCGGAGGGATGAGCGACGGCGCACGGGCTATGGAGTCCTGAGAGGCGCAGATAGCCGAGCATCGTGCAGGAGCTCTTCCACCTCCGCTGCCTTGGTGCCGACGCCAGTACGCCCCCTGCGGGCTCTAGTTTCGGCCTGCCGCTGAACGGGAGCTCGGCTTCAGCGGAATGCGCAAGGGCAGGTCGAACTGTCTTGCTCCCGCCCAATGCGCCGCGCGTCGGGTTGGCGCATCTGGGACCGCCAATGGGTATAGTGAATGATCGAGCCAGGCCGGCGGACGGCTCGCGCTCCCGCTGAACAGGATCGTGCCGTGGAGAGACAAGGGACGAGCCGATGCCGCCAACCGTGAGGGAGCTCATCAGCAGGCTTGAACAGGCAGGCTTCGTCGACCGCGGGGGCAAGGGCAGCCATCGGAACTTCATCCACCCGAAAGTGACCAGACCTGTGACCATATCTGGTCAGCCGGGTGACGACGCCAAGCACTACCAACTGCGGGCAGTGGAGCTCGCGATCGAGGAAGCGATGCAATGAAAGACAGCGCGAGATACGTGAAGATCGTGGAGTGGTCCGAAGCGGACCGGTGCTACGTAGGCAGCTCCCCAGGTCTGTTGTATGGAGGGTGCCACGGAGACGACGAGCTGGAAGTCTTCGTGGAGCTGCGCCGGATCGTGGAAGAGGTGATCGCCCTTTACGGCAAGGACGGCAAGGCGCTGCCGCCGCCGACTTCGGGGCGGGACTTCGCGAACAAGATGCAGAACGTCGCGTAGCCTGCGAGTCCTGGCGACGGCGGCGTCTGAGTCGGGCTGACAGGCCGGGCTGGGACGGGCCGGCCGAGGCGGCGGAGCGGCAGGCGCGCCGGGACGGGCGGGCACATACCGATCGCCCCGGATCCGTTGGACGTACGTCTGACGGGGGCCGTTGGATGTACCGTTGCCTGAAAGGCCCATTCGGTGCGTTGGGGCTGGGGGTGGCCGCGGACCAGCTCGCGAGCACAGCGGCGTGATCCCGAAGTCAGACCCCTACGCGCAGTACACGCGCACCGTGTCGCCGTTCTTGGCGTCCACGTTGACCTCCATGTCGCGCAGGCCCCCGATGAGCTCGTCGATGTCCTCGGGCTTGAAGTTGCTGAAGTCGACGGACATGCCGTGCTCGGACATCGTGTCGTTGATCTTGTCCATGGCCAGCGGAGGGATGAGCGACGTGAGCTTGAGCCCCGAGCGCACGAGCACGATGGGGATCTTCACGTCCACGTTGTCGCCGTTCGCGGCGAGGACCTTGACGTAGAGGTACCTGGGGAGCGCCGCGATCAGCGGTCCGGGGTCGCCGTGGATCGGCGGCCCGGCCGGCTCCGCGGCGGCGCCTTTGCTCGCCTCGAGCGCGTCGAGCAGGCGCTCGGCCTCCGCGGCGGTGATCTTGCCGCCGGCGAGCAGGCTCAGGATCCGGCTGCGTTCCTCACTCATCGTCAACACCCCTTCTCAGTGGACCGTCATGTCGATGGCCGTCTTTTCGTTGCTGAAGCGGATGACCGTGCCGCGCGTCTCGCCGAGCACGGCGAACGAGCGGGCCAGCAGGACGGTGTAGTGGTGGTAGCGCCGGCCGCGCAGAAGCAGCACGCCGTCGGCGACGAGCGCGACCCCGAGCGCGAGGACGCCGAGCGCCAGAGCGAAGGGCCACAGCAGGAACAGCGGCAGCCACAGGTGGACCGGGCGCCGGTCAGGCGACGCGACCCTCAGGTCGAGGATCATCGGCGGGAGGCTCATCGCCTGAGCCTCCCGGCCGCCTCGTCCGCCGAGATCTCGCCGCGCTCGAGCAGGTCGAGGGCGTCGCCCCCCGCGGGGGAGGCCGTGACCTCGACGAGCCGCAGCTGGGCGCTGATGCGGTTGAGGCGGTTCTTGACCGTCGGGTAGCTGATGCCGAAGGCCTTCTCCATGTCCTTGATGGAGCCGTGCCCGCGCACGAACTCGCTGACGAACACCTGGTCCTCGTAGCGCAGGCGGGCCAGCGGCGGCAGCTCGAACGCGCCCTGGATCGAGATGCCGGAGTCCAGGCGCACCTCGGTCACGAGGAAGCGTCGATCGGCGCTGAGGTCGGTCAGCTCGTGCCAGTCATTCGTCATGTCGTGCTCCACTATCGTTCACCTGACGAAGCGAATGTACCTCAGCGAATTGAGAAAGTCAAGTACCGAATGACGAAACTCAATAGCGGACAGCTCCCGAACCTGCGCCACGAACCGCGGCTGCTCCTCGATGCCCTCTAGGTGTCGAAGCCGAGCTTGAACCTCTCGAGCGTGCGCAGCCAGAGGTCTGACTCGCCGCCGTTGTCCTGCGCGCGTTGCATCGAGCGGCGCGTGATCTCGATGGCGCAGTAGCGGAGCGGCTCGGGCGGCCAGGGCGCCGGCTTGCCGCCGACGATCGGCAGCGCCGTGCGCGCGGTCTGCTCTCCGGCCAGCAGGTCCAGACACACGTTGGCGCCGAAGCGCACCGCCGCGACGCCCTGCCCGGTGAAGCCCAGGGCGTAGGCGACGCGGCCGCCCATCGCCGTGCCGTAGAACGGGCTGAAACGGGAGCAGACGTCGATCACGCCGCCCCAGCCGTGCGTGAAACGCAGGCCCTGCAGCCGCGGGAACATGGCGAAGAACTGGCGGCTGAGCAGCTCGAAGGTCTCGCGCCGCTGCTCGTACTCGGAGCGGATGCCGTTGCGCCAGTGGTAGATGCCGTCCCAGCCGCCCCAGAGGATGCGGTCGTCGGCGCTGATACGGAAGTAGTGGAAGAAGACGCCGGCGTCGGCGAGCCCCTGGCGGTTCTTCCAGCCGATCGACGCCAGCTGCCCGGCGCTCAGCGGCTCGCTCATCAGCGCGTAGTCGTAGACCGGCACGGTGTAGAAGCGCAGGCGCTTGATCAGCGCCGGGAAGGCGTTCGTGGCCAGCATCGCCTGGCGGGCGCGCACCTCGCCGGCCGGAGTGTCGAGCACGACGCCGTCGTCGCCCGTGAAGCGGCCGCCGGCGCGACGCAGCGCCGTCGCCGGCGTGCCCTCGTAGATGCGCACGCCCTTCTCGCGGCAGACGCGCGCCAGGCCCCACGCCAGGCGCGCGGGGTCGAGCATCGCCCCGTCGTGGTCCCAGTCGCCGGCGAGGAAGCCCGGCGCGTCGACCTCGGCGCGCAGGGCGTCGCGGTCGAGGTACTCGTGGTCGGCGCCGGCGCGCGCCGCCAGCGCGACCTCTTCCTTGAGGCCCTCGACCTGCCAGGGCTCGGTGGCGATGTTCAGCTCGCCGCAGTCGCGCCAGTCGCAGTCGATGCCGTGGCGCGCGACGTCGGCCCTCATCTCGTTGAGGTTCGCGATGCCGGCCCGCGTGAGGCTCACAAGGTCGTTGGGCCAGTGCGAGAGATTGTTGGAGAGACCGTGGGTGAGTGAGGCCATGCAGAAGCCGCCGTTGCGGCCCGAGGCCTGCCAACCGACCCGGCCGGCCTCGACAACGACGACCTCGCGCGCCGGGTTGCGCTCCTTGGCGAGCAGCGCCGTCCACAGGCCGGTGTAGCCGGCGCCGACGACGGCAAGGTCGCAGGCGACCGAGCCGGTCAGCGGCGGCTGGGCCGCCGGCGCCTGCGGCGTGTCGAGCCAGAACGGCACGGGCGAGAGGTCTTCGAGAGCGCGCCGCGGCCAGGTTGGGTCGAGATCGGCGACGCCGTGGCCGGGTCTCGCGCTCGCGCCGGTCGTCTGCGGTGCTTTGCTGTCCATGGGTCCTCCGGTGAAGGGTCAAAGGTCCGCCCGCCGCCCGCGGCGACTGGGGGGAGTCCCTCTCATTCTTGCTGGTCTTCTTGTACACCCTCGACGAGGCGACAGGTGGGGGCGGCGAGCAGACGCTCCATCACCGCCAGGCGCGCCTGGACCTTGTCGCCAAGCTGCCGGGCGACGTCGGACGCGACCGCCTCGGCCAGCGCTACAGCCGGGACGAGCGTGTCGAACGGCGTCACCGACTCGCAACGTGTGACGAGGAGATGCGTCGCAAGGCCTGTGATCGGTGACAGCCAGGGGTCGGTGAACAGGACGAGGCGCGCGCCGCGGGACCTGGCCCAACGCGCGATCTCAAGCGTGTTCGCTTCGTAGCCACGGTAGTCGAAGAGGACCATCACGTCGCGTTGCCCCAGGTCGGCGAGGTCCGTCCACGTCGGCGACGCCGCGGGTCCGACGAACCGGCAACCGGGGCGCACGAGGTCGAGCTGCAGGCAGAGGTAGTGGGCGACCGCCTGGGAAGTCGTGCCGCCGGTGAAGAAGACCCGGCGGGCTTGGGCGAGGGCGCGCGCGACGGCCTCGATCTCGCCCGCCGTGACCGACTCCGCGTCCGCGGTGAGATTGGCGAGCGCCGCGTGCAGCGTCGCACCGACGTTGTCGCCGGCCTCGCCGGCATCGGGAAGGAAGTCGGCCGAGACCGAGGCAAGGCGCTCGTCGAGCTCGCCGCGCAGGGCACGCTGGAAGTCACCGTAGCTCGGGAGCTCGATGCGCGTCAGGAGGCGCAGCACGGTGGGGTGACTCACGTTCGCGAGCCTGGCCAGTTCCGCGACCGTGCCCAGGCCGGCCACCGGGTAGTTGGCCAGCAGCGCGCGGGCGACCTTGCGCTCGCTGGGCGTCAGTGACGGCATGGCGTCGCGTAGTCTGAGGGCGACAGTGGGACGCGCGTCTGGTCGCGTTCGCTTCACGGACTCACCTGCCTTTCGGTCGATCCCGGCGTCACGGCGGCGTCACTCCCCGACCGCCATCCGTTTGCGCGCCTGCTCGACAAGAGCCGCAAGGTCGGATACGGCTTGCGAGTCGACCACGGGCTCGGGAGCCGGCGCCAGCAGCTCCGCGGTCCGGGTGCGAAGACGGTCGCCGAACGTGCGCGCGCCGCTCGCCTGCCACTGGCGCGCGTTCGACCCGTCGAGCAGCGTCGAGCGCCACCATTCGCGCGTGGCCTTGCGTGTCGAGGATCTGCCGAGGTAGCTGCCCCCGGGTCCGACCTCGGCGACCTCGTCGATGAGGAACGCCGCGTCGTCGGAAGGCACTTCTCGCAGGCCGGCGCGCGTGTAGCCGGCGAATTCGTCGCCCATGACAAGCGCCTCGTAGGAGCTCAGCATCCCCGACTCGAGATAGCCGACGTCGTGCAGCAGAGTCCCCCCACAGGCGGCGCCGCCGATGGTGCTCGACATGATCTCGGCGGCGGCCTGCTCGTCATGGCTCTTCGCGTCGGAGTACCCGGCGTAGTCGAAGGTCGGCAGCGACAGCGACTGGGCGAGGTTGAGCTGCAGGTGCCCCGCAAGCCCGCTCTCGGGTCCCCCGTAGAGGTCGACGAACGTACCCATGTTGAGCTGGCTCAGCCCTGTCCCGTAGATGAAGGGCGCCCCCGGAACGACTTGCTGGTGCAGCACCAGCGCGGCCATGACCTCGGCGTGCGCAACGGCGGCGGACGTCTGCAGCGAGACCGGCCCGGTGGAGCCGAGCGAGACGCCCGTCTCCAGGACCATGGGCACGCCAAGCTGGGCGCACGACAGGGTCTTCTCGACGCAGACCTCGTCGAGGATGAGCGACGGCGACGACATGTTGAGACACGCGAGGCTGTCGGCGCCGCCGCGGACGGCGGCCATCTCGACCTGCTCGCGCATCGCGTCGCCGCCGCGCGGGCTGGACACGACGATGGGCTTGCGCGTGTAGGTGAGCATGGCTGCGAGCTGGACCAGCTCGACCACCTCCTGCGGTGCGTTTTCGGGCAGCCACATCGACATCACGAAGTCGATGTTGGGCAGCCGCTCGACCAGAGCCGAACCTGCCTCGACGTCGGCGACCACCGCCCGTCGGCGTTCACCGGTCTCGGGGTCGAGCAGGTAGAGGCAGTCCGAGCCCGATCCGAAGTAGACGGGGCCGTCGCGGACGTCGAGGTCGAAGGCCCCTTCGCCGTCTCTCCCCTTCAGCGGGAAGGCGCGCGGCGCGGTCGCCAGGGCCTGCTCGACGAGCTCCGCGGGTATGCGTACGCGAGTGTGCTCGACGCGCGCTCCCGCCTTGCGGTAGAGCGCCAGACCCGACTCATGGCGCACCTCGACACCGACGCGCTCGAGGATCTTCAGGGCCGCCGCGTGCCCGCGCGCGCAATCCGCCTCGTCCCAGGCCTTGAGGATCATTCTTTCCATGGGGGGACCTCCGGGTTCTCGGTTGTCAAGACCCGGCCTCAAGACGATCGACGAAATACACGGCCGGCGGCTTGAGGCGGCCGCAGTGGGGAGCGACCATGTTCTGCCAGTAGCCGCCCGCGTACAGGATGGCGACGATGTCGCCTTCGCGCGCCGCGGGGAACGAGTGGTCCTCGGCAAAGACATCGTCGCCCTCGTTGATGTTGCCGGTGATCGTCGTCGCTCGCACGCTCTCGGGCAGCGCGTCGCGGCAGAGCACGACCTCGAGCGGCACCTCGTAGATGAAGCGGTCTGGGGCGAGGTTCCAGCCCGCGTCGAGCCCCACGAATGGCGCCCCCAGCCGGTCCTCGACCGTGACCACCTCGGCGAGCAGCACCGCGCTGTCGCCGAAGAGGAACTCGCCCGGCTCGACCGAGACGACCGGGCCCAGGGGCCCGAGATGCTCGGCGAGCACCGCCGCGTAGGCGTCAAGATCGAGGCCTTCGAGGCCGCCGCCGGCGTTGATCTCATCGATCGGGCAGCCCGCCTCGAGCAGGAAGGAAGCCATCGTCGCGGCCCGGCGCACCGTCTCGGTGAAGTCGGGGAGATCGTCGTCGAGAAGGCCGCTGCTGGCGTGGAAGTGCAGGCCGGTGATGGTCAGCCCACCCGCGCGCGCGATCTCGATGGCCTCGGGAAGCTGCTCCTCGTAGAAGCCGAACTTCGTCGGCTTGTCGCTGCTGTAGAGGTCGCCCCCGTACCGGCCGCTGTGCCCCGCCCCGCAGCGCACGTTGACGCGCAGACCGACGTTGCGACCGGGTGCGTGCCGGGCGAAGCGCCGCAGCTGCGACAGGCAGTCGACGTTGAGGCGGATCGGCTGGGCGCAGGTGGCCTCGAAGTCACGGTCGGAGACGTTGGTCCCCGTGTAGCTGATCTCGTCGCCCCGCCAGTTGCTGGCCAGCGCGCCGGCGAGCTCGACCGGGGAGCACACGTCGGCGCCGATCGTCTGCGGCGTCACCGGCGGACCAAGACCGCGCAGGTGGGCCAGCACCTCGGGCTCTCGCTGCGCCTTCATCGAGAACCTGGTCACGTACCGCAGACCGGCCCCCGCGAGCGCCTGCTGCAGAGCGGCGACCTGCTCGGTGATGCGGGTGAGGTCGAAGACGTAGAGGGGCGTGCCGTGTTCGCGAGCGACGCCCTCGGCATCGCGGCCGGCGATCGCCAGGCGACCGCCGCTGACCGAGAGGCCCGCGTGTGCCCAGTACAATCGCGTATCGGCGGCGGTCGTCATGTAGGCGTCCACCATGGGTCTAGGCGTGGGCGGCCGCAAAGCCGGCGATCACGCTGTCGATGTGGCGTTCGACGTCGGCGGCCATCGGCAGGACCTCGTGCGTGGCCAGCAGGTGGTGGGCTCGTGCCAGCGCGTCTTCGACCAGCGTCGTACCGCGGTGCGACTCGAAGCTGCCGCGCCGCAGGACGGCCGGCTGCCAGGCGTCGCGGGCGCGCTCGCGAGTCGAGCGGCAGGCCAGATAGTGACCGCCGGGCCCCACAGCGCGGATGTCGTCGATCAGCATCGAGGCGCTGTCGAACGGCGTGTCCCGCAGCGCCTTCTTGAGCATTCCGGTGGCATCCGCATGGAGCACGATAGCGGTCAGGCTGACTGCCTGAGCGCCGTCGAGCTCGCCCAGGCCGACGAGCGTGTCGGCGCCGCACAGCGAATCCAGCAGGCCGTGGAAGGCGCCTTCGAGCCCGTCCTGGAAGTCGGCCGCCTTGGCGTCGCCGCCGAAGCTCCCTCCCTGCACCGGCAGACCCCACGACTTGAGCACGTCGATGCAGGCCAGGGCGGCGAACGCGACTTCGGGCGGAGCGCTCAGGTAGAGGCCGCTGCGCAGGTCGGCCAGCGCCGGCTCGGGCGCCGCGATCAGCGGGCATCCCGGAGCGGCGAGCTGGAAGAGCACCACCGCCGAGGCGATCTCGGCCAGGGTGATCACCGTCACGCCGGCGGCGGAGAGCGGCGCCGTGGTGCCCATCAGCGGCATCGGCATGATGACGATGGGCACGCCGGCGCGGGCGAGCGCAATGCTCGCCGGCGTCATCTCGGCGTCGTGCGACAGTGGCGCGATGGTGCAGTTGATGGCCGAGAAGACGGGCCGCTCGCTCATGGGCGCCCCGGCGACTGCCTCAAGCATGTCGAGCAGCGGCGCGACGTACTCGATGGAGCGCACCTCGTCCTGCACGTGCTTGGCGCACGAGCGCAGCGAGATCGCCTCGATCTCGAGGTTGGCGGTCAGTGGGTCGAGGTCGCGCGCCGAGATGGTCGGCCACACGTAGTCGATCTCGGGCAGCGCGTCGAAGAGCCGCATCACGGTGCGCAGATCGTCGGCGGCGCCGGCGCGACGCTCGCCGGTGGCGTCGTCGAGCATGTATGTCGCGGTACCGCCGCTGGTCACCGACAGCGGCGCGCCGCCGCCGACCAGCACGTCGTTGCGCGGGTCGCGGGCGGCGAGCAGCACCTGGCCGGGCGCCAGCGCCAGGCAGCGCTTGACGAGCTCGCGCGGCAGGCGCGCCGACGAGGTCCCGCGGTCGATGATCGCGCCCGCCTCCGCCACAAGGTCGAGGGCCTCCGCCGCGTTGAAGGTCACCCCCACGTCCTCAAGCACAGTGAACGTCTGCTCGACCAGTTCGGCGCGCTCGGTCGCGGACAGGTAGGTGATCTTCGCGGTGGCCACGCTGCTCCCTTTCCTCGCTTCTCTCCCTCGAGATGGACCGGTGTCGCGGGAGTGTACCATATTGTTCAAGACGTGCAAGACCAACGATAATGTGTATCCTTGTAGTCGGTCGGGAGATCGGCCCCAGTCGATGGAGAGCCTTGCGCGGCCGCCGATGAAGGAGGCCGCTCAGATCATGCCCCCTGACGGAAGACCGATCGATTGGATAGTCTTCCTCTCGACAGCGGGCCGGCGGCGGGTCGGCTCCGGGGAGTGCGCACAAGGGGGCATGAGGTGAGTGGTCCCCGCAAGAAGTCGACGGCGAAGCGCGAGGCGACGGCACTGCTGATCGTCGCTTTCGGCGCCTCCTCGACGGCGGTCGACGATTGGACCGGTCAATCGATTGAGATGTATCCGGAACTGTTGCCCGGCGCCCTGGACGCGTGCGGCATCACGGCGCTGATCCACAACGCCGGCATCGGCGGCGGCGCCACGCGTGAGGCGCGGGAGCGGCTCGACCGCGACGTGCGCGCCTTCGCGCCCGACCTCGTGGTCATCCTGTTCGGCATCAACGACTCCTGGATCGACGCCGACAAGGGACGGCGCGAGCCGCGCCTGACGCGCACGGAGTACCGCGACAACCTGCGCTACCTGATCCGTACGCTCAACGCCGACGGCGCCCAAGTCGTCCTCATGACGCCCACCCCGATGCGCTGGTCGGACCCCTTCCGCATGGAAGTCTTCGAGAAGAACCCGGGGCTCCTCGACACGCGCGCCGAGCGTGGCATCGACGCCCTGCTCGACCTCTACGCCCAGGACGCGCGCGACGTGGCCCGCGAGGAGGCGGTGTCGCTCGTCGACCTGCACCGCGCCTTCGAGGACTACGGCAGCGGACCCGGCCAGTCGATCCGCGACCTTCTGCTCGAAGGTGACGGCATCCATCCGAACGCGCGCGGCCAACGACTCGTGTGTGAGCTCCTGGCGGCGGAGATCGCGCGCCGGCGGCTTGCGCCGGAGGCTCAGGGCGTGACATCCAGGGGATACCACGAGAGCTCGCGCAACGCGCGGCAGCGACCGCGCAACGGCGCCGCCGGTCGCTGAGCAGCGGGAGTGTTGCGGTAGTGACAACGTGGTGTGCCCAGCAGCACTCGAACCGGCACGGCCCATGAGTCCACGAGGGCCAAGGGATCAAGGCCGGCCGAGCCGGTCGGCCGCGGCAGCGGCCGGGGCGGAGCGCCGGCGCAGCTCGCGGCGGAGATCCGCAGTCTGCGCGAGTCCTTCGACCTGTCCCAAGCCAGGTTCGAGAAGCTCCTCGGTGCGGGGCCTGACACCGTCGTGCGCCGGGACAGGGGCACGGTGTTCCAGCCTGCCGCCGCCGACAGGCTCGTGCGCCTGCTGATCGCACAGCGGGAGCCGGCCGACTTGCTCTCGGGCGCAGGTCGGCGAGCGGTGGAGGTTGAAGCCGTCCACAAGGTGAACCACACGGTTCACATTGACCCCAAAAAAGAAGAAGCCCCCGGGGTCGCAACCCCGGGGGGCCCACGGGATATACCCGTGGGGATGGATGGCTACAGTATGCCCAGGAGCATCCATATGGTCAAGTGGGCTACGCAAAACGTCACCCGGCGCCGCGGCGATCAGCTCGCCCCGCTCATCTGATGCCGAGCGTACGCGGACGGCTTGACGGCAAAGGCGATGTCGGCGGCCCTTCGAGCGCCAGGCTTGCGCGTCCAAACGGCAGCCCGACGGCGAGCGTCCGGGACGGCGCCAGACGTCGTGCGGCGGCGAGCGCCGGCACGAGATCGCTGTCGCCGCTGACCAGGACCAGCGTGTCGAAGGCGCCCAGCAAGGCCGATTCGACCAGCTGAACGCCAAGCGCGACGTCGGTCTCCTTCTCCTCGAATCGGGTGAAGCGGCGGCCGCATGCCGGGCACGTGAGCGTCTTGGCTTTGAAGCGGCCCAATCGCACGTCCACCCCGGTGGCCCGCAGCGCCGAGAGGTAGCCCATCTGACGCGCCCGCTGCCCCGGCCGCCGGCGCTAAAGGTGATGAGCGAGGGCAGTGAAGTATACGACGGAGAGATGGGCGCGACGACCAGGCAACGTGTTCAGGTACGACCCGCACAAGGAGGAGACATCCAGTCGCTGTAGGGGCCGCCCCACGACGCGCTAGGCGTCGAGCAGCGAGTGGTGCAGGTTGAAGCCGTCGACGAGGAAGACTGTGCGGTTGACGATTCACCCCCAGAATGAATGAACCCCCCGGGTCGCAACCCCGGGGGGCCACGGGATATACCCGCGGGGAAGACACTTCACAGTATGGGAGACGGCCCGAGCCCTGCCAAGGAAGTCGCTGCAAATGTAAACCTTCCGCGGTGGCCGACGAACGCGGCGGGGCGCAGTGGAGGGGGGGATCGGAGCTCGCGGCCGAGCTGAGCGGCGGCGGCCGGCGCGAAGCGCCGCCGCAGCTCGCGCGACCGGCGGCGGAGTGACGCGAGATCGGCCTGCCGCCCGCTCGCGCGAGCCCGCGAGCGGCGGAGCGGCTGCGCCGCCGCCGCCCGCGTCCGAACCCTGCTCTTGCCAGACGCGGCGGGGCGGGGCCGCTCCACGTGCGCGTGGACGGGACGGCCCGGGCGGCGGCTTCGGCGGAAGTCGGGGGGCGCAGGTGGGAAAAGCCCACCTGCGCCCCCTTTGCGGAGCATAACGGAGCGGGTAGCAACCCTTCTGCAGGGTCCCCGCCCGCCCCTTTCACAAAGCCGGAGGAGGGCATGCCCCCTGCGTTCCGCGGCGGGGTCCGTGGACCCCGCCTCCCTTCACGGGTTCCCGAGGGCCAAAGGCCAAGGGCCTATCCCGCCAGGGATGTGCGTGCGGGGCGTTCGGGGACCGAGCGGGGTGGTCACGAGACGGTCCCCTCGTAGCCCAGCTACGTGGGGATCCGGGGAGGGGCCGCATCCGCGATGTGTCCACGGGCGCATCCGTGCGTGCAGACCTGGCGGGATAGGCCCCAAGGGATCAAGGGGTAGCGAGTAGCTTTCAGTGATGATAAGCGGCTCGTGGGCCTCGTTCAGAAGCTGTGGCTACCTGCGGAGGGGAGTTCCTGACAGTCGATCCAAGCTCCTCCAGCCACTCCGTCCAGCTCGGCTTCCCCCAGCTCCTGCAGGGCGCCGATCTCCTCGGCGCTGCAGTCGAAGCCCTCGGCGCCGATCGGCGCCATCCTCGCCGCCACGTCCTCCTCCGCCATGACCTTGGCGCGGAAGGCATCGTCGCTCTTCATCTTCTCGACGAACGCCCTGGCTCGATCTTCCGACATCGGGTTCTCCTCTCGCCTTGCGTTGCGTGGTGGACGCCGCTGCCCATCAGCATACTCGGCTGCTTCCTGCACTTCCGCGTCGGCGCCCAGCGCGCGGCGACTTCAAGTGCGACGCGCACAGGGTGCGTGCCGTCCGGGCCTTCTGACCACGTATCCATTCAGCTATCGCGTTGGCGTTGTGCCGAGCCTGAAGGAAGGCGCGGTCCAAGGGTCTGCTGCATTGTCACCCACCCCGCCCAATCGTCACGCGCGCGGCTTGTCCGGGGCGTCGCTCAGGCACTGCCGATCGGCTGCCATCTCGCGGGCTGACGAGCCACTACCTACAGTTCGCGTCGGAGTGCTCCCCACACCAGTCGTCATCGGTCTTCGCCTCAATTGTCGGGAATCTGCGCATCCGCGGACGCCCCCTTCGTCAGCGCCGCCGCGGAGTAGCGCGCCTCTCAACAGGCCGGCGTCGCCGGCGAGGGACTGGGGCTGATCACGAGCACGTGAAGCGGGATTTGTCCATCACGACCATCCCCGTCACTCAGGCGCCGGTGAGCCACGAATGGGGCGCCCGGCGAGTGCGCGGCGGGCGGCGTCCCCGCGAGCGACTCTCCCGGCGGGTGCGCGGCGGGCGGCTCTCGCGGCGGGCAGCTCTCCCGCCGGGCAGCGCCCCGCGGGGCTGACGCTGACCCTGTGGAGAAGCCCGCATCCTCAACTTCCTCGTCGGGCACGGCCGTCCGCGGGCTCGCTCGCCGGGGGAAGACAGGGAAAGGACGATCCCCGATGGGAAGACCGCTCTTCCTCTCTCGTCTTCACCAGCCGCGGGTGGCTTGCCCGCACGCGTCGTCTTGCACTTCAAGCGGCGCCGCTCCGGCGGCCGCGGCTCGGTCCTTCCGTCGGGCGCGGAAGGCCGTGCGGGTGGTCGCCGCCCCCGGCATGGGTGCTGCGCGACCGAATTCCGTTGGCGGCACCGCTGACGGGACTTCCAACGGTATCGTTGGAAGTCCCGTCAACGGCTTCGGCCGTTTTCGACCATGCGCCTGCCGGCGGGCGCGTGCGCGGCGCGCGAACGTCAACCTTGACGCCGCCGTCTCGTCTCGCCTGTGAACACAGCCTTCCGTCGCTCATCTTCAGCGGCCGCGGGTGGCGAAGCCGCCAGGGAAGCTGACGAGAACAGAGCGCCGGTTCAAGCCGCCGGCTTCTCGCCGGGCGGATGCACGGGCGGGCGCGCGGGCGGGCGCGCGGGCGAGCGCGGCGGTTACCGGCGGGCGCGCGGGCGCGGCGGGCGCGGCGGCCGCGGCGGCCGCGGCGGGCGCGGCGCGGGGTAGTACGAAAAGGGAAGACAAGGATTCCTTAACTGTCGGGCCGCGTACGGCCTTCCGCAGGCTCGGTTGCCGGGGGGAAGATAAGGATTCGCCGGAATTCCTTATCTTCCCTCACAGTACTACCCCGCCGCGGCGGCTCCGGCGGGCGCGCCGACGGCCGCGGCCGCCCGAGCCTCCAACGGAATCCTCTCCAGCGGGAGGTCTTGGGGTGTGTCGAACGCAACCTGCAAGGCGCCCCTGCGCCTGCGGGCACGAGAATACCGTACCAGCGCCTTGTCTGGTTGACGCGCTTGTTCTGTGAGTCGTGTTGACGTACCATTACCTGTACAGGTGACTCCTGGAGGAAGACATGGACGCCATTCCCTACACGACACTACGCGCCAACCTCGCCAGCCAGATGGACCGGGTGTGCGAGGACCACGCCCCCCTCATCGTGACGCGCAGGGCATCGGCGTCCGTGGTCATGATCTCGCTCGACGACTACGAGGCGCTCGAGGAAACAGCGTATCTGCTGCGCAGCCCGAAGAACGCACGGCGGCTGCTGGAGTCCATCGCCAGGCTCGAAGCGGGCGCAGGCGCAGAGAGGGAGCTTGTGGAGTGAAGGTCGTCTGCGACGAGGACGCGTGGCACGACTACGTGTACTGGCGAAAAGCCGACCGCAAGGTCGTCCGGCGCATCACCGCGCTCATCAAGGAGATCCAGCGCTCGCCGTTCGAGGGGATCGGCAAGCCGGAAGGCCTGAGGCACGCCCTCGCGGGGTACTGGTCGCGGCGGATCACGGACGAGCACCGCATCGTCTACAGGATCCAGGGCGACCAACTGCAGATCGCCCAGTTGCGATACCACTACTGACGAATCTCACAGCACGTGTTGCAGTTCTACCCACCGGCCTCCGTGAGGTCCTCAAGAGCGAAGTCTCGTCTGTCGTGCAGGACGGCTAGCATGGTGACCTGGTCATCGTCGCGTCGGTACGGGATCCGATACTGAGCGACCAGAAGCTCACGGATCTCGGGGCGCCGGAGCTCCGGCGCCATGCGGCCCCGATCGGGGAGCTGAGCAAGCGATCTCGACGGCCGCATGACATCGTCAAGCCAGCGAAGCGCGGCACTGGGTCGGTCCGCCGCGATGTAGTCCAAGGCCTCTGCGAGCATGGCGTCGGCCTGGCCGGTCCAAACGACCCTCACTTGCTCAGACGCGCCCTGATGCGGGCCTCGACATCCTCATGCCCGATGACCATGCCGGCGGCGAGCTCCTCTTCACCGGTGCGAACCGCTCGAGCCAGTGCGACTTCGTCGAGCAAGCCCTCGTAGACTCCGACGTCCATGAGAACGGCGGTGCTGCGGCCGTGTTGGGTGAGAATGACGGGCCGCTTGGTCGCATGGACCTGGTCGAGGACCGAGGAAGCGTTGGCGCGGGACTCCGTGACCGGCCAAACGTCTGTGGAAGGGCGCAGTGGCGGCATTTCGGACCTCCAGGTCGGATACAGTTCAACGTACAGTATACCGTACACACCGGAATCTGCCACCCGAATCTGGGGGGTCGGGTAGAACGAAAAGCTAACCGGCGCGCGGTGCTTTATCGCACGTCCGGTTGAACGACGGGTTATGCCGCGATATCGACGTAATCGACGCGGCTGGCGGGTGGCGGAATGGGAGTGCCATCTTCGCGCATACCTTCAAGATGAAACTCAATTGCTTCGCGAATCTGGGATTCGACTTCCTCAATGGTGCCGCCAGTAGCTACACACCCCGGTAGGTCCGGAACGTATGCCGAGTAGTTGCCTTCGGCCTTTTCGATTACGATCGCATAGCGCATGGGTCCCTCATTTCTTCAATCCAGACTGCTTCAGAATACTGTTTAGCGTGCCAGGCGCCAAGTCGTCGCGAAGTTCACCCGGCACCGTGACCCGACCGGGTTTCGCAGAATGCTTGAACTGACGGTGGCTGCCGCGTGTTGCTACCAGAAACCATCCGTCCTCCTGGAGCATTCGCAGTATTTCACCGACTTTCATCTAGCCAACATACCAAGCTGGCGACATTTGCGCAGACCGGCGCCGTGTTGCGGCCCGACTTCGGGCGTTCAGGCGCGCTGTCAAGCGTCGCCCGGAACGCCTGGTTGGCCTCCGGATGTCTTTGTGTAGGCCGGCTTCAGCCCCTTGATCATGGGGTAGTGCCTAGTGTTCAGGGTGCTCAGATCGGCGTTCTCGGCTTGGGCCGTGGCGGCGATGATGGCGTCGGCCAAACCGACGCCATGGGACTTTGCATAGTCCCTCTTGTAGAGCCCGGCTGCTCTTGCGAGCCCGGGGGATACAGGGACGACACGAAATAGCTGGATGAGGCTATCGAGCGTGATCAGCTCCCCATCGCCCCTCACGCCCGCGTAGAGCTCCGCAGCAACGATGCTCGACAGGATGATCCTTGCGGACTGTGCGTGAACCAGCGCGACGGCCTTCGAATGGCCGCGGAGGAAGTCGACCATCACGTCGGTATCGACCAGGACGGGTTTCGTCATGATCTCAGCCCCTGTCCCAGGAACGTCTCGCCGTCTCAAAGTCCGGCAAGTCGCCGCGGTCCTTCCACATGCCGGCGGCCTCATCCAGGATGCGCGCTCGGCGGTCGCCCCTGGTCAGGTCCAGAAACCGATCCACGGCCTCGCGAATGACTTCCGATTGCTTCCTGCCTGTGGCCTTGGCGACTGCATCCAGACCGGCTCTCTCTTCTTCCGTCAGGTATATCTGCGTCCGCACCATGGCCCACTCCTAATGTATACATCAGCCTTATACATTGCGGTCCGGATGTCAAGTGCCGGCCAACGTGTGCGGGATGACCCGTGAGCGAAGCGAATCGGGTCGATCCCGTTGTTCTGCGCGACGCGGCGGCGAGGATCCTACGCGAACAGCGCGCGAATCTCGTCCTGTTCGCGGCCGTCCGCACGGCGGCCTTCAACAGCCAGGTTGACCTGCAGGCCGACTTGGGCCACCTCGAACAGGCTCTCGGGGATCGAGTAGCCCTTGTCGTCGCGAAGCCAGGCGAGAATGTCCGCCAGGTGCCAAATGGAGGGATTGCCCTCGTGGACAGGCGACGGCGTCGCTGTCTTGCACGCCATCATGAGCTGTCGAATGTTCTGTCTGGAGCTCCCCACGAACTGTGCGACATCCGTGATGCCCACGAGATCGGGCGTCGCCTCGATCAGGGCCGCCTCGGGGATGGCGCTGCGGACGTCCGCGATCGCGCCGAGTATGGCCGTCCTGGCGTCCCGGGCCTCACGGATGAAGTCCAACGAGATACGTCCGGGGTGGCCTATGCCGAGCAGGGCGTCATCGCATCCAGCCTCGAAGAGGCGGTCTTCGTAGTCGGAGAAGTCAGTCTCTGAAAAGGGCAGCGCAAAGCGCAAGGTGAACTCGTAGGACTCCATGGCTACTCCTCCGACTCTGCTTCCTGGTCCTTCTGCCCGCCGGTGCACTTGTCGACCCGCTGGCGAATCAACCTGGCGTAGTTCTCGGGATTCGACGGCGTTCCGTAGATGCTCGTCACGCGGTTGGATGCGCACACGCAGTCAGGATCGTCGTGCGGACAGTACAGCCTTCCCCAGGCATGCGAGCTCTTGCCGGCAGACCTCACTTCCCAGTCATGCGCCTCCGCGCTGGATGCCAGACCGACTATCGAGCATTGTCAACTGACAATGTCATGTCCGCGCAGAACGGCTTTGCCGATCAGCGGCGCGGCGAAACTGCGTCCGTTGCATCGGCGTGTCAGCCTCGCGATGCCGGTGCGTTCGTACCACAGCATTTCTTGTACTTTCGGCCACTGCCGCAAGGACAGGGCTCGTTGCGGCCAGGGGTGGCCGAGGCCTTGGCCGGCTCCGGAGGGTGCATCAGCCGTTCGACGTCCGAGACATCTTCGTCCTGATCGGGCTCTACGCCCACGATCACCCGCCAGCCGTAACGATCACAAATGGAGAGCATCTCTTCCGCCCTGGCCGGGGTTTGAACCCGCACCACTGCCGGCTTCCTGGAAGTTCCGAGCTGCGTCATCGATTCGCTCCTGTTCTCGTCGGGTTAACGTGTGGGGCATAGCCTGCAACGCACGCGCTTCTCTTCCGCAGATCACCTTATGGTTGTCAGGTTGATGCCCTTGTTGGACAGCGCGCAAGCGCTACCGGTACGCGATGACAAATGTCCGCTTGAACGGGAACAGCACTCTGCCGTCGAGCTGAGGCCGGTAGCTCCGCGCAACCCGCTCGTGAAGCAGTGCGAGGAACGCCTGCGTCTCTTCCTCTGACTCGAGGGCGGCCAAGAACGGCCGAAGGCCAGTGGTCGCAATCCAATCCACAATCGCGGGGGCCGAGTCCATGACGTGGAAGTACTCCGTCTCCCAAATGTCGACCGCGCGTGCGAGCGGGGCGAGACGGTCGTAGTACAGACCAGGTGCCTCCATCGTCAGTTCGCCGAGGGGACCGACCATCCGATCAGCCCACGGACCCTCAAGCGCGATGTTGTGGATCAGGGTGCGAACTGCGGCGAAGGCCGCGCTGGGGATCTGGAAGGCGAATGCACCGCCGGAGGTGACGTTGGCGAACAGCGACTCGACGAGCGCGGCGTGACTGGGTATCCACTGCAGCGCGGCACTGGAGAACACCACGTCAAACTGGCTGTCCGCCGCCCAGTCCTCGATACCCGCCAGCACCCACTCACCCTCCGGCTGCTCAGAGCGTGCTGACTCGATCATCTCAGCCGAGTTGTCGAGACCGATGATGCGGGCCTCAGGCCAGCGTGCCCGCAAGACACGCGTGCTGTTGCCTGGGCCACAGCCCAGATCGATTACGCGCGCCGGCGACTCATCAGCGATGCGCGCTGCAAGATCCACAGACGGACGAGTCCGCTCGTCGCCGAAGCGCATGTACTCGCTGGGATCCCAGGACGTCATCACTCCTCCGTCTGTCCAACGCCCGGCGCATCACCTGCGCGCCGTACGGTTCCAGTCTAGCCGAGCGCTCGGGCGAGTCAGGTTGATCCGCTTGTTGGACAGAGCATCGACCCAGTCGCGACCTCGGCCGATCACGGAACTACCAGCCGCTGCGCTGCCGACACGCGCGCGACGTTGTAGTTGGTCCCTTTGAAGTGCGCCCGGACCAGGTACTTGCCCGGCTTCACGCCGTAGTACCTGTACGTCCACCAGGACTCCCCGTCCGTCGACCAGCCGCCGAGTTTGACGGGGAACACCGTCCAGACGCCATGCACCCGGCACTGCACGTCGGTGATGCGCGGTGGCAACACCGGACCTTCCTTGTAGAAGGGCTGCTCGGGCGAGACGATGATGCGGAACTTCGTCTGCCTGCGGGTGGCCGACTTGACGGCAAGCGTGAGCTTGGGTTTCACCCCGGCGAACACCCACGTACTGGAGGCGAAGTAGTCGGCATTCCCCGCCCAGGACGCAGTGATCACGCAGTTGCGGGTGATGGCCGGGACGAACGCCTTGAAGACGTTGCCGCTGACCTTATCATTGCTGACCGCAGCGTCGGTGACGTGGGTGTCGGTGCCCTCGCCGGCCTCACGCTTGAAGATCCCGACGACCGCGCCGGTCAGGTCGGCGTCCGCGACGATGCCGCCGCTCACAAAGATGTCATGACCGGTCAGGGTCACGGACGGCGAGTCAAGCCAGATCTGCGCGACTGTCTGCGACGATGGGGACGCCGGAGCGGCGGCGAACGCCCCGATAGTGGCGACAGCAACGATGGTCAGCACCACCGGGATGAGCGCCAGCCGTGCAGCCGTAAATCCGCCGAACCGTTGCTTGCTCATGTGTCCTCCATCCTGTGGCCCCAAGGGCGGTGTCGGTCGCCGCTCCCCAGAGCGGTCCTCACCCCTCGAAGACACGCCGGCGACCCTGGAAGTCCGTCGTGCCCCCGGTCTTCTGTCCCACAATGAGTGTGCAGTCTGCGTATGACCCCAGGTACAGACTGCTCCTTTCTGCGTAAGACGCTACCACCGAGATCGGAGGGAGACCAGAAGAACCTGCACCGCGAGGCTCCTTCGCTCCCACGCCGGACCGCGGGCGGGCGGCGATCGCGGTCCATGTACACCGCCTCACAGACTATCGATGCGGCTGCGCGCGCCCTGGCCGCCGCGGTTGAGCACGGGCGCGGAGATCATGGTCGTACTGACGTCCTTGTGACCGAGCAGCTCCTGGATGAGGCGGACGCCGTAGCCCGCCTCGAGGGGGTGGGTCGCGAAGGAGTGGCGCAGGGTGCGGCGGCTGGCGTGCTTGACGATGCCGGCGCCGCCGCAGGAAGACCCGTCGCCGGCGCCGGTCGGACGGGGCGTCCGGGTACTTGCGCGCGAGGGCCTCCGGCGGCGCGACGCGGCCCCAGCCGGCGGCGAGGTCGCGCCGGTGAATGGCTCTCGCCGCGCCTGAGCTCGAGGTCGAGGGCGCGCAGGCGCGGGCGCTCCATCAGGCAAAGGCCGGCGCCGTACATGAGCGAAGCCATCAGCCACAGGTCGCAGCCGAGCTCGCTGAGGACGGCCTTCACCTCGTCGCGCGTGATGACCACAGGCAAGCGCCTTGGTGTGCGTGCGCGGACGAGACCGGTAAGCTCCCCCACCTCGCGCGGCCGATGACGTGTCGGTAGAGGAAGAGGAGGGCGGAGAGCGCCTGCGTCTGCGTCGAGGCGCTCACCTGTTCAGCGACGGCCAGGTGAGTGAGGTAGGCGTTGATCTCGGGGATCGGCCATGTCGGCCGGGTGACGGATTGGATGCCGTGGAAGCGGATAAAGCGGCGGACCCAGAGGCGGTAGGCCTGCGCGGTGCGCCGGCTGTAGTGACGCGCGCGCAGGGCGGCGCTCATCTGGTTCACCAGCTCGGACACGGACGGCTCCTCCACGGGTGGTCCCAGTGTGGAGGGCGCCGGCTCAAGTTCAACGGGTGACGTGAAACGTCGACCGGGCTGAGGGCTGGAGCGGCTGGAGGCGCAGGATGCGCCCGGGCAGTGGGGCGTCGAGATGCGCCTCGACGTGGTCGGCGAGACGGTCGATGTCGTCGTCGAGCGGCGGTGCGACGCTCTTGCGGGCCGGCGCGCCAGGACCGGGGCGCAGCCCGTTCGGATAGGCGCTGCGCAGCGCCGGATGGTCGAAGACGCCGTGGAGGTCCGCGCCGCGGACTGCAACGGCCGCGATGCCGCCGGCCGTCGTGGCGACGGCGGCGTCATCCTCGTCACCACCAACCGCGGCGGCGCCTGGAGCGCGCGGAGCTCGGGCGCGACCGCGCGTGGCTCCGGGCTTGGCCGTGCTCAGCCCACCTGCTACGCTCGCCGGGCACCGGGGCACCTCTGCAATGATCAAGCCATCCCAACAAGCGCTCAACGACTTCGAAGAAGCCGTCAAATGGCCGATGCTGGCGCTGTCCGTGGCAATCATCCCGTTGCTGGTGATTCCTCTCACGGTACAGCTCAGCCCGGCGGGGCGCACGACGGTCACCGTCGTCGACCTGGTCATCTGGGCGCTGTTCGCCATCGAGTACTTCGTGCGGCTGTATCTCGCGCCACAAAGAGGCCACTTCATGGCCCACAACATCCTCGACCTGGCACTCGTCGTGGTGCCGTTCCTGCGGCCGCTGCGCGCCATGAGGGCGCTGCGGGCGCTCCGCCTGCTGCGTCTGGCGACCGCGTTGCTCTTCGTTGCCAGAGGGATCAAGGCCAGCCGCCGGGCGCTGATGCGTCACGGGCTGGTCTACGTGCTCCTCGTCGCGGTGTTGGTCATCGTGGCCGGCGTGATCGTCATCCACGACGTGGAGGCGGGGCACCCGGGATCCAAGATCAATAGCTGGGGAGATGCGACCTGGTGGACCGTCGAAACCGTCGCGACGGCCGGCTCCGAAACCCCGTGGCCCGCGAGTGGGTCGGGGCAGTTCGTCCGCGTGGTGCTCGTGCTGGTCAGCGTGTCCATGTTCGGCCTGATCACCGCCTCGCTGGCGTCATGGTTCGTCGAGGTGGAGGACGAGAAGCACGACAAGGTGCGGCACGAAGAGCTCGAGGAGCGTTTGGCTCGTTTGCAGGCCACGCTGGATGCACTGATTGCGCAGCAGACGGCTGGCGTGGAAGGCGGGGAGCCCGCCCCGGTGAGAGGCGAAGACGCCGCTCCGCTGTAGCCCTCGCGGGCTTCATCGACGGACTCGCTGACCTGCCCAAGGTCAGGGCAGCGTAGTCGCGCCCGACCGACTTGATTGAGCGCCAGGACCGAGCGTAGTGGCTGGCATAGACCGAATCAGCGCCATATGCGCGCGATTCGCTTCCACAAGCCTAGTCAGCGGAGCGACTCGCGAAGTCCGGGAGCGGCCTCGTGCGCGAATCCCAGCTTCATCGACGACCTCGGGCCTTGGCGCGTCCCCGCTCAGGTTGCGGAGTGTGATGACTCTGTGCGCGAGCCGGTAGTAATGAACGCCGGAGCTCCACAGGTAGTAGTCACGCGACCTGTTCGGTAGGCAGCCCACGCCCAAGACGGCCCGAAGATAGTCCATCTCTTCAGAGAAGACGGGAGTGAGATCAGCGGCCATCGGCTTCGCTGCCCGCGTGCCGCAGACGGAACAGGTGTCAGACAGGAGAGGCGCCTCGCAGCGAGCACACCACCAAACTGGCAAGCTACTCGCCTCGAATCTGTTTGGGCACGAGCTGATACTGCGCGAGTCGCTGCATTTCAGTCATCTCCCCTGAACTCAATATCCTCAGCCGTCTGTGCTACGCGTAGCTGACTTGCCGAGCGTGAGGGCTTGGTGCCTGGTTCTTCCGGTACCTCGGGCGGGTGCGTCGAGGAGCCGTCCTTCAGGCGGAAGACCGCGCGGCCCAAGAGTTCGAACCTGCGCTTCTGCACGTACAGCGTGGCGCTCACCTGTGCATTGGTCGCTGCTCCCCAAGTCGCGTTGTTCGAGCGAATCGTATCCGCGATTTCCACGAGGCACGCCTCCCCACCCAGTCTGTGAAGTGCGCCTTCGGCGGCATCCACTAGTTGAGGTGACTGAAACAAGCGCCAGCTGAGCAGATCGTAGATCCTGTCATCATCCACGACCACATCGTCAGTATCCTGCAGAAGGCGACGTACCACATACGCATCCACTGCCGAGGGGGGACCGTCTTTGCACTCGCGGCAACAAGTGGCGACAACGGAGTGGGCAGCGTCCAGGATGTGCATGGCCCGGCCGTCTCCAGACGCGAGCCCCAATAGGTGCGTCCTCGCCGGCTGGCAGTCAGAGCATGGAGTCGCCTCGGGGATGCGTCTCTCACCTTTGGCAATCGGGGATGACGCAACGTGCTCGCTCGAAGCTGAGTCGAACTGGGCATCAACGATTCTGTCACTGCCCGCGTCATCCGCGGATGATGTGTCTCGCTTCGATGAGTCACGTGCCGGACCTCGTCTTGCCCCATCGACAAGGCCATAGACGCCGGGGCCGTGCGCGCCGTCAGTGTGCAAGAACGGCCCGTCGGCTGTCTCGTGTACGTTCGGCAACTCCGCAAGTGCCTGCGTCAGCTGGAACTCCTTGAAGCCCATCTCATCCATGACGAATTGGCGCAGTTCTTCCATAGTCACAGGCCCGCTGGCATTGCGCACGAAGTCGTCCAATACGAGCGCAAGGGGAAGCCTCTGCTCGAATCGTGCCGCGAACCTGCCAGTGGATCTGAGGGTACTGGGGATACACGAGGCTCGGCTCTCCGGACATGCGCAGTAGAGAATACAGGGCGAGCTCTGAGGGCACGCCGTGAGACACGCAGTCTCCCTCGAACCGTTGGTACACGCCGTGCACGGAAAGCATTTGTGGTGGAGCAGGGCTGTTGAAGCGCTCGGTGATCCACTCCTCCACGCCTCGAACGACCTGGTAGGGAAAGGGCATGCACTCTTTGTGGATGAAGGAGCCGGCATCCCAGCTGACCGCATCTGGCACACGCTCAAGCGCAGCGTACACATTTCGTGGCGTTGGTGGCGCCTTGGTAGGGTTGTCCTTCGCCAATACCGCAGCGACCTCGCGGAAGTGCATGCAGCGACCCGATCTACGCAAAGCGTCCTGAGCCCTGAACGCGAGCGAATTCGGCCGACGGCCCGACTGTGCATGAGGGAGAAGCCACCCGTCCTCGTTGCGAACGAGATCGACCTGCCCTTCGAGTGCGATATCGAGTAGAGCCGCGAAGACCTTGGGGTCATGCTCCGCGCACATCGCACACTCGCGCCGCGTATCCGGTGCGGCGCGGACCAGCCGGCTACGAACCTCGGAGACGGCGATGGCGGAACCGTCCGTTGTGATCTCGTCCAAGACTGCTGCCATGGCGTCGCACTGAGAGCAGCCTGCGCCAGCCAGCAGCACGACCTCTTCAGCCGAGTCGGCGTCGCATTCGGGCAGCATCGCGGTAACGGCTTCAAGAGCCTCGACAGACGGGCTATCCGCCCATCCGCGTCTGTCTGCGAGGTCCCGAGCGAGCTCGGCGGTCAGCATGCCCCAGCCGTGCGCGGCGAGAGTGCAGAAGATGTCGACGCGCAACGGGACGAGCTCCGCCAGGAACGCCGTGACGTCAAGGGCGTTCACCGCCTTGGCCTCGATCTGTCGAATCCGCTGCCGCGTCAGCCCGAAGGCGCTCGCTGCCTCTTCAAGCGTCATGGGGCTGCCGCTTTCGACACCCAAGCGTCGCAGCACCACGCGTATCGCCTTCTCGCGGCTGCCCCCGGGAGCAAGAGCAATGCTCATCGACAACGCGAGACGCATCTCATCGCAGAGAGACCTGGGCGGCTCAGCGCCATCCGGCGGTTTGCCGAGACCGGATAGCCATATCAGCTCCTCTCGAAGCGACCAACACATCCGAGCCACTCTCAGGGTGAGGGCTCCGAAGCCGGCAACGCGGAACAGCGAGCTCTCAGAGACGCCGGAAAGGTCGCCGATTCGATGGACGCGCTGATCCCCAAGACAGGACTCCAGCAGGTCAGTCCCCGGGATCGCCGAGAGCGGAAGGGCTCCGAATCCCTCAGCTACTCCCGAGATGAACGATTGGGAGGAGAGTGAATCGGCGCTGGGACGAACATCGCGGCCAACGCGCGCGGAGATCTCGGCAAGAGCCGCTTCGAGGAACTCATCGAATGGCGAATCTGACAAGAAGAGGGATTGCAGATAGCCGATCGCCGACGAGACCAGTATCTCCAAGCTGTCCTCAGCGCACAGATAGGGGCGACGCATAGCCAGAAGCGTGGCATCTGACAAGGCCAGGTCATCAATGGCAAGCCTGCCGAGGGACTCCCACAGTTGATCGATCTCGTTTTCGGAGAGGCGCAGTAGCTCGGGAAGTGCGCGATCGAGAACGCTGTCTGAAGGTGGCGTGTTCCCTTCCTCGAGCCAAACGAGATCCACGACTGTGGGCTGCGGCGATGCGACGACACGCTCCGTGAGAAGGCTCTTCAAGAGGACGCCCCCGTGCCTATCTGATGCACACTGTATCGTGCTCCGCGAGGCTGACTGAGCAGTCTGTCAACGCCGTCAACGACTCGTGCTCCGCCGCAACCAGTCGCCCAATGGAGCGATTGTGCCGCGCTTCAGAACTGGCATGACACACGAATCCACCGGGATTCACGTCGCGGGCATAGGTCAGCGCCGCAGATGATGCGGGCAATCGACGCCTTCGACCGCATCGGCCCTCACAAACAGGCGTTGAGTTCGCACGCTCCCTCCTCATCTGCATGGCTGGCAGGACAAGGTTGGCAGTCCTCACGCCGGCGGCCCTATCTTCATCGGCAGCGCGGACGCCAATCTGAAGCAGTGCCCACTCGCCCCCTTCCCCAAGCCACGTACCGGTCCTTCAGCTTACACCCGGGAGGGGACGGATGGGCGCGTATCTCAACCTGCGGGCAGGCGAAGATACGCCCTCGACATGGCGCGCTTGTCCGTGCGATGGGTGGGCGTGGCGCGCATCTGCCGCCGGCCGGCGCTCGCAGCTCCAGCCGTGGCATGACGCAGTCGCGGCGTCGAAGTGCTCTCGCGCCGGCCGCCTCATACCCGAGGTGTGGGCGAATCCGTCCGAAGGGCCGGCTATGGCATACGGCTCGCTTCCAGGAGCCCCCAACGATTCCGCTGCAGTGCCCGGAAAGTGTTCGGCTTGAGGTGGAACGCCCACCGTGGCGCAGCGCCCATAGGCTGCTGGTCTGTCGCCACGATGAAGTCGTCAGACGGGGAGGCCCAGGCATGGCTGGTGGAGTGTTTCTCATCCAGAAGGACGAGAGTCTCGTGGCGATGACCGAGGAGCCACGGCGCTGGCTGCTCATCTCGCGCGAGACCCCGATCCCGGTGGAAGAGGGCGGCGGATGGCAGTTCTCCCTCGACCATCTCTTCGTCGATCAGGACGCGGTGCCGACTCTGGTCGAGGTCAAGCGTGCGTCCGACCTTCGCATCCGGCGTGAAGTCGTCGGGCAGATGCTCGACTACGCGGCGAACGCCAACGCCCACGGGCCTGCGAAGCCCCTGGCCGAGCAGTTCGAGGAGCGCTGCGCGGCGGACGGGCTGGACCCCGGAGAGGAGATCGCCAACCGACTTGGCGAGGCCATCGATCCGCGGGATCTCTGGGAACGCGCGAACACCAACCTGAGGGCCGGCAGGATGCGCCTCGTCTTCGTGGCCGACGCCATCCCCCCCGAGCCGGGGGACATGCTGCATCGCGGCGGTCCGAGCGCTGATTCGGCTGTCCGCGTGGGATGCCTCCGAGCCGGTCTCGCAGCGCCAGTTGGGCAATGGGCGCGACGCCCAAACCCGCATGCCACGGAGAAGCGCCGGGAGATCCGGCGGCCCATGATGCCGGCAGCAGGGGTGCGCGGCCAGGTTGACGTTCGGCCTGCTGCTCTCCAGCCGCCACGTCGCGCGCAGGCTGGCATCTGCGTGGCGGAGGCCGTTTCCAAGCTCGGATTCGCGCCCGCACACGATTTCGATTCCTGCCAGCGGTGAGTGAGCTGGTTCGGCGGCACAGCCGACACCGTGATGGCTTTCTGCCGCGCCGCACCGGCGCACCGGCCCACCCTCGCCGGCGGAAGACACACCCACAGGCTCTTGCGGCGGCGCGCTGGTCCGTCCGAGGGGCAGGCGTGGTGCGAGCCGGCGGCTGCATATACACCCGTGGTTTGAGGCGCTCGCGGCACGCGAACGCCATGGCGGCAGCGAGGCGGCGATCACCTCCACTCGTCGCCGCTCGCATGCCCTACCCTGGCGTGACGACGGCAAGAGAGCCCCGTGGTAGGCTGCCTGCTGCTGCCTCGTCGCCGATTCAAGTCCGACGTCCCCGCTGTCGAAGAGGTGGGTGAAGACGAGGGGGTTCTCTCCAGCGCAGTGGAGCACGAGACGGGCACCGAGGGAAGGGCCGTGACGCCTGAGCCGCGGGTCCAGGCCGGGCGCGAGGTCCACCTCCTGCAGAAGCGCAGAGGTGCGCGTCGGGCGAAAGGCGGGACGGGGAAGCAGATGGCGGATGAGCTGATCGGTCGCACGCTGGGGCGCTACGAGATCACGGCGCTCATCGGCCGCGGCGGCATGGCGACTGTCTACCGCTCCACGCACCCGGGCCTGCGCCAGACCGTGGCCGTCAAGGTGCTGCACGCGCACCTCGCGGACGACCCCGACCTGCTGGTGAGGTTCGAGCGCGAGGCGCAGGCGGTCGCCGCCCTGCGCCACCCCAACATCGTGCGCGTCGTCGACTTCGACCACATCGACGAGCACTACTTCATGGTCATGGAGTACGTCGAGGGCGCGACCCTCGCGGCGCGCCTCGGGGAGATCGCCGCGGAAGGAAGACGCATGCCGGCCGCCGAGGTGCTGGGCCTCTTCGAGCCGCTCTGCGCCGCCATCGACTACGCCCACCGTCAGGGCATGATCCACCGCGACGTCAAGCCGGCCAACGTGCTGCTCACGGCGCAGGGCGAGCCGGTGCTCAGCGACTACGGCATCGCGCGGATCATCGGGATGACGCAGCACACCGCGACCGGCACGGTGATGGGCTCGGCCCACTACATGTCGCCGGAGCAGGCCCAGGGCCTCGCCGCCGACGGGCGCAGCGACCTCTACTCGTTGGGCGTGATCCTCTTCGAGGCGCTCGCCGGGCGGGTGCCCTACGAGGCCGACTCGCTGCCCGGCGTGCTCTTCAAGCACGTGACGGCGCCGGTGCCTGCGGTGTGCCCCCTGAACCCCGCGCTGCGGCCGCCCATCGACGATCTCATGCGCACGGCCCTCGCCAAGGACCCAGAGGCGCGCTTCCAGACGGGGCAGGCGCTGGCCGCCGCCCTACGGGAGGAGTTGGGGCTGCTGGTCGCCGAGAGCGAAGCCGCACACGCACCGGCGACAGCGCCGCCGCGCTCGCCGCAGGAGGCCACCGCGGTCGAGCCTGTGGGCGCGCCGGCGACCGCGCCGCCGCCTCCGGGGCCCACGCGCGTCGAGGCCCCGCTCCCGGCGGCGCCGCCGCCGGCCGCTGCCGTGGTCACGCCGCGCCGCCCTGCGTCAGACAAAGCGCCGGCGAAGCAGATGGAACCGCTCGCCCAAGCGCCTCAGCCTGCCCCGGCTACGGAGCAACCTGTGCCGGCGCCGGTTTCGGTCGCGGCGCCACGCGGACACGACTCGCCTCTTCCTGCCGTGGGTGGTCCGGCGGCCCCCAGGTCGCGCGGCTCGCGGCGCGCCCTGTGGCTGGTCGCCGCCGCCGTTCTTGCGGTAGTCGCTGTGGCGGGCATTCTCTGGGTGGCGCTGAACGGCGGCGCTTTCGGCGACGGTGGGGGCGGCGCCTCCGCCTCGCCGTCCGCCAGCGGGCAGAGCTCGGTGGCCACCGTCGCCAAGCTCAAGCCCGCCTCCGCCAAGCGCGGTGCGACCGTCACCATCATCGGCACGGGCTTCGGTGCGGCGCGAGGTGCCAGCTCCGTGAAGTTCGGCGCCAAGACGTGCACCACGTACACCTCCTGGAGGGCCACGCAGATCAAGTGCAAGGTGCCCACGAAGGCCAAGTACGGCGCGGTGACGGTCACGGTGACAACGGCGGCGGGCAAGAGCAAGGCCATGGGCTTCACCGTGACGATTGCAATCGGCGATCCCTACCAGGGCGGCATTGTAGCCTACATCCTTCAAAGCGGAGACCCTGGTCACAAAGCGGGAGAAACGCACGGATTGATTGCCGCCGCAGAGGACCAGATCACAATTCCAGGAATACGCTGGTGGAACGGAAAGGACGTGGTCACTGGCGCAACAGCGACAGCACTCGGCACAGGACGCGCCAATACCAATTTGATCTGTACAACACAAGGACGTGTTGCCACCAGCTATGCGGCAGGCGTGGCGCGGGCCTATACCAGCGACGGCTATGACGACTGGTACTTGCCCAGCAAGGATGAACTGGACAAGCTGTACCTCAACCGTGCAGCGATAGGTGGTTTTGGGTCCGTCGCCTACTGGAGCTCCTCCGAGTACGACGCGCTCATCGCGTGGCACCAATACTTCGACAATGGCGCCCAGTACAACTACTACAAGCGGCTCTCGCACAGGGTGCGTGCTGTCCGGACCTTCTAGCCATTATCAATCAGCAATTCAAGCGGGGGGTGCAGGGGGCTTCAGCCCCTGCCCCGGTTGTGAGCGCCATCCATGCCAAGATCGTTCGCCGCGCCGCCGCCCAGTGGGGTGACTACGACGCGGCCGTGCTCGCCGCCGTCCAGCACCGCCTCGCCGCGGGCGATACCACCACCGTCGCCGAAGACGCGAGTGTCGGCGTCAGTGAGATGGCTGACTCCCCCGGAAGGCGCTCATCCAGATGGGTCTGCGGTACAAGACCGATGATCACCTCTGGTCCAGTTTCTTTCACGAGGCCGTGCACGTTCTGAAGCACAGCAAGAAGACGCCCTATCTCGAGACTGACGGGCTCTCCGATGACGCCGAGCTCGAAGCTGGTCGGATCGCCGCCGACATCCTGATTCCTCGTCGCCGGTACGAGGACTTCGTATCGACAACACCGGTCTGCTCCGAGCGCATCGTGGGCTTCGCGGATTCTCTCGGCATTGCTCCCGGCATTGTGGTTGGACGGCTTCAGCACGATGGAGTGATCCCGTACACGCACTGCAACGGTCTCAAACGGCGCTTCAAGCGGACGGCCGCCGCGACTTGGGCGTCCCTGCCCGCACAATCGGAGAGAGGGCGAGTCCGGGCGGGCACGACCGCAGGTCGACTACCCGCCTGAGGCCCGCATGTCGGCAAACACCAGCCCCGCAATCAGCAGCGCCGCCGCCTCCTGCATCGCCGGGATGGCGTGCGACGCGGCTGCAGGCCGTAGCGAAAGCTCGAACCAGATGATTCTGGTGGGCCCAGCAGGACTCGAACCTGCGACCGGCCGATTATGAGTCGGCTGCTCTAACCAACTGAGCTATAGGCCCACGGGTGCGGGGCGCGAGGCCGGGACGGCCCCGCGAGCGCTGCTCAATGATACGCTTTGCGCGACAGTGAGTGCACCGACCACCGACCAGGAGGCGAGAGCGGCTTGAACGGCGCCCACCCGCAACGCCCGCCGGCCATGCGCACCTCGGAGATCATCCGGCTGACGGCGATCGCCACGCTGACGGTGATCGCCGTCATCGCCCTGCTGCTCTTCTTCATCAAGATCCGCAGCATCCTGCTGTGGGTGCTGATCGGCATCATCCTGGCGATCGCCCTGCAGCCCGCCGTGGGCTGGCTGGTGCGACACCGCTGGAACCGCATCCTCGCCTCGCTGGTCGTCTCGCTGGCGACCATGGCCGTGCTCGTCGCGGCGGTCGTGGCCATCGCCTGGCCGGTGGTGCTGCAGTCAGACGACTTCATCCGCGCTCTTCCCCGCCTCGTCGACTCGCTGTTCGGCGCCGGCGGCGAGCTGCACTTCATCGAGGTCAAGCTCCACGTCATCGAGCGTCTCAGGTCGGTGACGCCCAGCCAGGTGGCCAACGTCGTCCTCGGCAACCAGCAGACCATCGTCAGCGCCGTCACCAAGGCGGCGTTCGTCCTCGCCGCGACCATCACCATCCTCACCATCATGGTGATGCTGCTCATCGAGGGCCCACGAGGCTGGACGGCGATCCTCGATTCCCTCGTCGGCGACGAACGCCACTGGGTCGCGCGCATCGGCGAGAACTTCCTGCGCGCCACCGGCGGCTACGTGCGCGGCAACCTGGCCATCAGCCTCGTCGCCGGCGTCGCCTCGTACATCGTCCTCAAGATCCTCGGAGTGCCCTACGCGGAGACGCTGGCCGTGCTGGTCGCGATCCTCGACATCGTCCCGCTGGTGGGCGCCACCATCGGGGCGGTCATCGTCTGCATCGTGGGCTTCGCCACGGGCGGCGCGGTCGACGGCGTCGTGCTCGTCATCTTCTTCGTCGCCTACCAGCAGTTCGAGAACAACGTGCTCCAGAACGTGGTGTACGCCAAGACGCTCACGCTCTCGCCGCTGGTGGTCTTCATCGCCGCCTTGATAGGCGCCACGCTGGCCGGGATCGTGGGCGTGCTGCTGGCGATCCCGCTGGCCTCCGCCGGCTGGACGCTGGGCCGCGACCTCATCGCGCTGCGGCACGCGCGGCACGCGGCGCGGGCGGAGGCGGAGGGCTGCGGCGACGGCGTCCTGCCTGGGGCCGGCCCGCCGCCGTCCGCCGGCGAACCCGCCCCCGGCGCACCCGGCGGCGCGGACCTCGGCTGAAGCCAACGAGGCCGGCGGCGCAAGCGCCGCCGGCCCCTGGGCGGTCTCAGTCCGGGAACTGCACCTCCAGGTCGCTGCCGCAGCCGACCATCATGCTGGCGCGCGAACTGCCGTACTGGCTGCTGCCGCTGACCTGGGCATAGAAGAAGACCGAGTAGTTGTGGCCGGGCTGTGCCGTGAACGTGAACGTCTGGTCGATCGTCCGGTTCATGCTGGCCGATTGGTTGGTGTAGACGGCCTGCGAGCCGGTCACCCTCCCGACGGCGTCGGTGTTTGCCGTACTGTCCCACACACCGATGCCGTAGCCCATGCTCGCCTGCGCGCTGCCGCCGGAGTCGGCGTTGCAGCTGACCGATACGCTGCCGTTCGGGTTGGCGCCGAACGGGATGGACATCGCGGTCGGCTGGCTGCCGCCGTAGACGAAGCTGTAGTCGGCCTCGTTCTCGCCGCCGAAGTCGTTGTTCGAGTTGCTGCCCTGGATGCCGATGAAACCCTGGGCGGGAGTGCCGCTGCAGCCCACGTTCCAGGCGCCGGAGTGGATCTGGGTGCCGGCGGCCACGTTCTTGGCGAACCCCTCCACGCCGCCGGTACGAGTGGAGCCCACGCTGCTGCCGTAGACATCGGCGCCGGCAGGGTCGGGCGTGTAGTCGTCGTCGTAGCCCTGCACCGTCGCGCTGCCGAAATCAATACCGCCGGGGCCCTGGATGTCGTAGGTCGCAGCGCCGGTCGCGCCGAAGTCGAAGGTCATGATCGTGTAGTTGCTGGACGACTTCACCGTGTCGCCCGACCACCAGTCGTAGGTGGGGCCGGTCACCGCGCTGGTGGTCGACGAGAGGAAGGCCCAGTCATGGCCAGGGCTCTCGGCGACGACCGAGCCCGGCCCCAGCTGGCCGGCCCAATCGTCGGTGACCACCACGTGGGCGCGCAGCCCGAAGTGGTCCATGTCGAGGATCTGCGTGCGCAGGAACTCGGCGCGCGAGACGATCGACTCAGACTCAGCCGGCAGGAAGCCCTGCGTGTGGTCGAGATCGGCCTGGCTGAGGATCAGGCGCCACATGTTGTCGAGGAAGTTCTGCACCTCGGGGGCGAGCTTGTTGGTGCGAAAGTCGGCCAGGTACACGGAAGCGCTGGTGCCGTCCGGCTGGCCGGCCGCGGCCTCGGCCTGCTTGGCCTCCACCACGAGGTCGACGCCGCGCAGCTGGTTGTAGATGAGCTGCGTGAAGTATTGCTCGAGGCCGAGGTAGGCGGTCTGCAGGTCGGGGGGATTCGGCTGGCTCATCTGGTTGATGGCCAGATCGGTGAAGTTGTCGAGCACCGGGGCCCTGGCGGAGTCCGGGGGGATGATGGCGTCGTGGATGGTGTTGGCGTCGTTCTCGATGCGGAAGTCGTCCTCCACCTTCGTCGCGTAGGCGAGTATATCGGTCTGGTTGCCACCGCCCGGTGGGACGCCGTCGGCCATGCCCTGGAGCTCGTCCATGTAGGTGCCGATCTCGGTGATGGCGTTCGTCGGGTCGTTGGTGTTCAGGAGGATCTCCTCCTCCGTGATCTTGAGCGCCGCCTCGAGGCCGAGAAGCTCCGCCTGGATCTGCGTGAGCTGCGCCTCGATCTGGTCGAGCTTGGCGTCCATGGCCTGCAGGGCCGCGGCATTGCCGGAGCTGTTGCTGCCCCAGCCGAGCAGGGAGAGGATCTCGCCCATGGCGTCGTTGCCCACGTTGCTGGCAGCGCCGCTGACGAGGCCGCTGACGACCTTGCCGAGCAGGCTGCCGAAGAAGCTGCTCTCGTCACCGTAGAGGCTGCGCGGGAGGACGTGGACCCAGACGTCAGCGCTGTCCGCGGTGACGCCTCCGGCCTCGTAGCGCGCCCTCACGCCGCAGACGCCCACGTCGGCGAACCGAAGCTCGAAGCTGAAGTGCAGGCCGGGCGAGAGCTTCGCCGTCGCCACCCGCCACCACTGCGTGCCCGTGTTCTTGAAGATGACGACCGTGTCCGCGCCGCCGCGGGCCCCTTGCACCATGCCGGTGAAGCGCATCGTCTCGCCGGCGGCAACGCTTCTGGCCGCCGCCTTCAGGGTCACCGTCGGCCCGGCGGCCGCCAGTGCAGTGCCCGACAACAGCAGCAGCACCGCTATCACAAGCGCGCTGCCGAGAACGACCCGCAAACGATTCATGAAACCCCCTTGCTCGGGACTCGGCGTCGCATAGGGGACCTTGAACGCGACGCCGAGACTCCCTCTCGTTCGTTGCGCACGGTCGCGACGCCTGATCTGCCCACAATGAGGCTATGCGTATGGGGGTGGAACGTCAAGGGATCTCAGGGCTCTTGAGGCTCGAAGGCGGCGAGACCGAGCCGGCGGCCGCGGATCGAACAGTCGCGCCGTAGGCGCGACGCCGGCCGGGATCGTGGGCGTGCTGCCGGCGATTTCGCTGGCCTCCGCCGGCTGGACGCTGGGCCGCGACCTCGTCGCGCTGCGCCGCGCGCGTCACGCGGCGCGGGCGGAGGCGGAGGGCTGCGGCGACGGCGTCTTGCCTGGGGCCGGCCCGCCGCCGTCCGCCGGCGAACCCTCCCCCGGCGCACCCGGCGGCGCGGACCTCGGCTGAGAGGAACGAGGCAGACAGCTCCCGCCGATCAGCACAAACGCCACCCAGCACCGAGCCGGCGCGGACTCCTCAGCCTCTCTCGCGGAATCCGCGCAGAAACGCCCGGACGGTCGCAACCGCCTCCTGCCGCACCCTCGCCTTTTCCGTGTCATTGTCCGGCGAGGCAGGAAACGAGCCGCGGGCGTGCGGGCCATCCTGAGCGGCGTCGCGAAACCGCTCTTCGAGCAGGCTGAGTGCCTCGGCCACCTGAGGATGGTGCGCCACCGAGCTTGCCGCCGCGACGCTTCCCACGGCGCTCGGACCGCCCTCGTAGTTGAGGAGCGTGAACACCAGGTCGTACGCATCCCTGTTCTCGTGCCGATCCTGGAAGGCGAGGATCTTGAGCACAGCGTACGGGAGGACGTTCGCCACGCACACAGCGACCCGGGACTGCCCGCCGCCGTCGAGGCGCTCGCCTTCGATGTCGCATTCGATGAAGTCGTCGCGCACGAGATTCGCGCCGCGCACGTTGAACGCACCGAGTCTGGAGCCTGTGCCCTCGCCTTTCGGCCGGAAGATGCGCCCAGGCTCCACCTCGTCGGTCTCGCTGAGGAATTCCACGAGGACCGTAACCGCCTCGACATCGCGAGCCCATCGGAAGCTCGGTTCCCGTTGCTCGAAGCGCGCCTTCTCCAGGTTGTTCTGCAGGGTCCGGCAGGTCTGCGGCGTCTCGTCGCCGAGGGCGAAACCGATGACCAGGTCCACGTCGGTGGTACCAACGTGGGCGCGCGCGCCTTCGCGGAGCCGCCCGACCAGGTACCTCGGCGCGAGGCCGCCAACCAGGTAGACACGCTCGTGCCAGGGACCGAGGTCACCGAGCAGAGTGAGGAGGGCGCGCTCGCAGCGCGCCGTGGTCTCCTCGTCGTCGTCGGCGTGGCGCCCCCGGCGGCTCAGAACCCGATCACCTCCCGGCGCAGATGGTCCGCCTGCTCGCGACCGCGTCGCGGATCGCGCAGCAGGTCGGCGTAGAGCCGCATGCGGTTGACCACCCACAGCTCATCGATGAGCTCACGGAAGGCGAGCGGCGCATCGTCCCTGGCCTGCAGAATGACGACGTTCTGGCCGTCGCTGACCCGCCCCGCCCCGCAAGCCTCGCATAGCTCCTCGGGCGCGGCGGTCGCTGTCACCCACACCCCGACGACGGGGACCGCGGTGACGAACGGGGCGACCAGGCCGGCGGCCGCGGCGCCGGTGAGCGCGTAGTCTACGTGGCTGCGCCCGAGGGCGCCCCCGAGCTCGCTGACAAGCTGCCGCGGCGTCTGCGCGAGCCCCGCCTTGCCGCTGAGGCGCGCAGGTCGAGACTGCCGCAGGCGTCGCTGCCCCTCCAGATGAAGGAGCAACCCGGGCAATTCGATGCGCGCGTTCCCGAGACCATCGACGACCGCGATCCCATGCTCGCCAAGGATAGCTCGCGCCTCCGCCGTGGTCTCATTGGCGACGAGCAGGAGCGAAGCGCCCGCAGGGGCCCCGGCCGTGTGCACGAGCTGCCCGGCTGTGGCGGCATTGGCGCGCTGCCTGGTCACAACGGCGAGCCGGACCCGGCCCCCGGCGGAATCCAGCACGGCGTCCGCCCCGCTGTCCGCCCCAGATGGCCCTGCGCTCACGGTCATTCCAGGGATCTGTCGCAGGATGCGCAGCGTCTCCGCCTCGAAGCGTCCTTCGAGCTTCACCAAGTCTCGTTGTTCCATCACGGCGGCGAATAGAGCATCATGATGCGGCGCGGCGCCTGGCGCCTGGCGGCGCCGGGGCGACGCCGTTGGCCACCCGGTTGGGGATCTCGGACAGGCCGATGCGGAGATCCCGCCGCGAAGACTCCACGGGGGTAGTCGCTCGCCGTCCCCTCAATTCGCATACGAAACTGCGCTTTTGTACAAAACTTACGCGATTTGAGTGGCCCGCACACGACCGCCTCCCCTCAGCGAGGCCGACTTGAGGGGCGGCGACGAGGCGCTGCGTGACCCTTGTGAGCCGCCGCCCGTCACGTGCGGAACGTCAACCCACCGACGCTTGCGTCGCCTCTCGCGCTGCCCTACGCTGCCAACGGACTGCGGAGCACGTATCGTTCCGGTCTTACGCGTTGTAGGGGGTGGTCGATAGTGGTAGCGTTCAACGCGGCAGTTGACGATGTCGTCACGGCGAGGCCGCTCATGACCCAGGTCAAGCTCTCCAGCAAGTTCCAGATCGTCATCCCAGAAGACGTACGTGAGCGGCTCGGCCTCGAGCCGGGGCGGCTCATGCAGGTGTGGGCGCTCGACGGACACGTGGTCGCCGTGCCGGTGCGGCCGCTGAGCGAGGCGTTCGGCATGTTCCCGGGCATCGACACCACCGTGGA
>Ga0247842_10001323_pt1 | contig 42220 bp, 42 predicted proteins | sample LaCruzMarch2015__3_FD_192411 | JGI IMG/M metagenome (GOLD analysis project Ga0247842, IMG submission 192411) | Freshwater microbial communities from meromictic Lake La Cruz, Castile-La Mancha, Spain - LaCruzMarch2015_19m | ecosystem: Environmental > Aquatic > Freshwater > Lake | place: Spain...
AGAGTTAAGGTCTAGAGCACCAGTGGTAGTAGCATCAATTTCAGCTGCATTACCTACCAAGTTTACTCCACCATTACCATTTAGAGTTAAGGCACCAGCAGAGGTAGTGAAGTTAGAAGCAGCGCCACCGTCGATGGTTACGCCACCTAATCCACCATTAATGTCTACGAGAATAGCTGTAGCATCAACTTCGGTAGCAGCATCGTTGCCAAGATGAACTGATTGAGCAACAGCATCGTTACCAATATTGATGACTTGAGCAGCAGCAGTGTTCAAAGACATTGTAGTAATAGAATCAAGATCCATGGTTGTGCCAGAAGAGACAGTTAAAGCAGTGGTGGCAGCAAGATCCATGGTTGTAGTCGTATTCCAAGTGCCAGTACCAGAGTTAAGGTCTAGAGCACCAGTGGTAGTAGCATCAATTTCAGCTGCATTACCTACCAAGTTTACTCCACCATTACCATTTAGAGTTAAGGCACCAGCAGAGGTAGTGAAGTTAGAAGCAGCGCCAGCATCTAAAGAGATACCGCCTGCTGCACCAACTTGATCAATAGCTACACCGCCTGTACCAGCAGTCATGGTGATTCCACCGGCTACATCAGATGCATGTAGCTCAATAGCATCGGCTTGATCAGAAGCAGAATGTACTCTTACTTCTGTTGCGGCACCAGTGGCAGTAAGATCTAAGTCATCACCTGCAGTGTTGCCACCAGCAGTAATATCTATACCACCAGCGGTTGTACCAATATAGATAGCTTGATTGTTATCGCGAGATGATTCCAAGCTAAGTAAACCAGAAGCATTAACCGCAAAAGTAGTAACGTCAGCGTCTACCGATCCGTTAAAATCGGCAATACCACTAACGGATAAATCACCAGTAACGTCTACTCCTGCGCCAGCGTCAACATTACCCGTGAATGTTACTTGACCAGCGCCAGTTTGTGTTAAAGCAGAATCACCAGCCATGGTCCAAGAACCTGATCCAACACCAGTGTAAGTAAAGTTGGCTCCGGAAACATCTAAACCTAAGTTAGCATCAACATTACCGGAAAAATCAACGTTACCAGTACCGGTTTGCGTTAAGGCTGAAGTAGCCTGTGCAATTGTCCATGAACCGGCTGTACCAGTGTAAGTAAAGTTGGCGCCTGAAACATCTAAACCAGAAGTGGCATCAACATTACCGGTTAAGGTAACTAATCCTGTTCCGGTTTGTGTTAAAGCAGAGCCAGCTTGAGCCATGGTCCAAGAACCAGCAGTTCCGGTAAAGGTGAAAGGACCACCGGTTACGTCTAAACCAGCTTGAGCATCAACATTACCAGTTAAGGTAGAAGTAGTTGATACAGTCAAAGCACCGGTGACATCAACACCACCGTTGGCATCCAAATTACCAGTTAAGGTAGTTATGCCAGTTACACCTAAGGTGGTATCAAAAGTAACAGCTTCGTCAACATTTAATGTGCCAAGAACTGTGGTCATTACACCACTCTTGGAAACATTAATTGCATTAGCATTGGTTCCACCAATGGCTAAGGCAGCAGCAGTTGAACGATCAAGACCACCATCAGCATAGAGTGCTCCAGTTACAGTACCAGTAGTTGATACAGTCAAAGCACCTGTTACGTCTAGACCGGCATTGGCATCAACATTGCCAGCAAAATCTGTAGCACCACTACCTAAAAAGGCATAATCAGGATTGGTAACAGCATTACCAAAGCTAATTGCTTCGGTAGCATCAGTAGTGTCTACTAAGATGTAATTATCACCAGCCGCATCTTCATAAGCTCGAAGAGCAGTGGCATTGTTATCATTAAGCTTCATAGAGATAGGACCATCTAAAATGATGGCATCTGTATCGCCATTGCCAAATGTTGAAGCGCCACTTACGTTAATGCTTGCGCTAGAAACCATATTACCTGCACTGGAGAAAGTTACTACTGAAGCATCAGCAGTATTCTTTAATACCAAAGTATTAGCAGTACCGGTATCTTGTTTTGGTCTAATAGTTAAACCAATAGCATCATTGGCAGTTGGAGTGATAACATTTCTACCAGAAGTAGAAGGTTCAATAATGATAGCAGGAGTCAAAGTGGAAGGAAAACCTTCCAGAGTGGCACCAGATACATTGAAGGTTCCGGTAGGACTCATATTAACAGGATTAAAAGTATTGGCAACTAAAGTGCCACTTACTGTTAAGTCACTGCTAATCGTACCGCCTGTTAGATTAAGTTTGTTACCGAGTTGAGTTTGGATATTAGAAGTTACGCCATCGGTGAAATTTAATTCTGCAGTAGAGGCAGTAATTCCATCCAAAACATTTACTTCAGCAACAGAAGCGGTAACTCGCGATGCAGGATTAGATGGATCACTTAAATCACCTAGATATAATCCGTCAATCACGTCAGCATAGGTAAAGTCGATTGTTGGATTAATTGAAGCAGAACCGAAAACAGTATCACCATTAATAGTGATTGTGTCATTGGTAGCGTTACCAAGCGTTACGCCATTATTGAAATCGGTAGTTGCATCAACAGTGATCGAACTACCATTATTGGCGCCGATGGTATCTACTTCAACGTTGCCGGCAGCCAGTGTGCCGTGCGCGGTTCTTAATTTACCTTGCATTTCAGAGACATTTTGAATTAACACTTTACCAATGTCAAATTGCGAAGGTCCTAAGTGTGTGTAGTCATCTGTGAAGAGGTAAAGATCGCCCATTTCTTTGAGCTGAGAATCACCTCTCATGAAGTCCAAAGTTGGATCAACGCCAGTTTGTCTGAAAACGGAGTCACCTCCGAATTTCGCCCAGTTGCTATCAATGTAAAGATTGCCTTTTACGTGCAAATCTCCATCAATTGTTTGACTAGCAGCTAAAGCTTGACCTGACCAACCAAGGACCAAGAAAAACGCGACTCCAAGAATTGTAGTTGCGAGGAGTCTTAACGTTTTATTCATTCGTCCTCCTTGTCCCGACATTACGTCGGGGTTATTTTACTATTTACGTAGTTTTATCCCAAACGGAACAAAACTTTTAAAAGAAATATAAAAATTCTCGCAACCATTAATAAGAGCCCCTCCGATAGGGATCGACCTAACTCTTTGGCCCGAGAAAATTATTGTCATTACTACCCTCCTTAAAACACCATGCGCTTTACCAGTTAATTCCAACGACAGAAAAACCCTGATGCATTTCATCAACTTGATTTACAAGAATTACTGGCATGTCGCGAAAGTTTTCCACAACGAATGCTTCAGTTTTTCTCCTTATATTATTCTATATTTATTTTATAACTAATTGAGTTCATTTACAAGAATACGTCAACCCAGTAGAGCTACTTTGACTGAAAATCAAAGTTGTCAATTAACATATGATTTGTTTTTAACTAATATAACTTTTTAGTGTTAGATAAGGTTTAAGCCATTGATTTTCTGGACAACTTGTCAAAGTGATTCTACTGGGTCAAGCGGGACAGAAATGAGCAAGCTACCTCTTGGTTTTCTTAAGTAACCATTTAATTTTTGCTTCTGTGCCCTCGATATCCACAGGTAATTTTGCCAACATCGGATAAATTTCTTGTTTTTTATAACCCAATGATTGCATAGCTTCTAATAATTCTTCCGAGGACTCTGATAATTTGCCAATACCTTCGAGAGTATCAGGGGTTTTGTTTTTTAATTCCAATAATATTTTCATGGCCATTTTTTTGCCTACCCCGGAAATAGCAGTAAACAAACTGGCATCACCATTAACAATTGCCGCCTCGAGTTTTTCTCTGGTAGTTTGTGATAAAATATTTTGAGCAATTTTTGGCCCCACGCCCGAAACTCCTAGTAAGAGTTCGAACATCTGCAAATCTTCGATTTTACTAAATCCATACAGTTCACTTCTGTCTTCTCGAATATGATGATAAATATAGAATTCAGCTTCACCTCCGGCTTTCAGTTTACAGTTATCAGTTTTCAGTTGGATTTTGTAGCCGACTCCATTAACATCCAAAATCAGCCAGTTTGCTGCCATGTGTTTAATTTTTCCGCGTAAATAGGCGATCATAAAAACCTTATCTTTCTTCTCTAAATAAACTAATATACTTTTTGGCCACTTTTGGCCAATAAAAATTTTTCCCAAAATCGTAAGAATTTTGTCGATATTTTTTGATTACATTCGTTCGTTTAATTAAGTTATTAATAACCGCAGTAATTGAGATGGAACTCTTGAATTTTATCATTTCACCTATTTGGTTTTTTCCTAAAATATCCAAGGCAAAAATATAGGGAGTAGAAACTATGCAGCAACCTGCTGCTATGGCATAAGCTAGAGTGCCAGAACTGGCTTGCTCTTTTGTATAATATGGAGTGATATAGATATCGGTATTGGCCAGATATTTATAAATGGCAGAATACGTTAAATATCTGGAATCAAAAACCACATTATTGCTTAATTTTAATTTGTGAACCAGTTTTTTGAGCTTAAATAAGTACTTCTTGGGTTTTTTGGGATGCATTTTGCCGGCGATAAGATATTTAATATTGCTAGAGGGATTGTGTCTAATAATTCCCGGCAAAGCCCCAATGACAAACTCCAACCCTTTTTTGGGTGAAATCAAACCAAAAGTAGTAATCACAAAATCATTTTTTTTAAACCCTAAACTGGTTTTTTCTTTTTTGTAATTGTTAAGTGTTTCCAATGATATTTCTGGCGCTCCATGCGGAATAACACCTACTTTATCTCTTAAGGGAAATTTTTTTTCTAGATAATCTTTAGTTAAATTATTCATAACTGTAATTCTATCAACAAAAGGAATAATTTTTTCTAATAGTTTCGTTCTTGTTTTCCAACGTTTGGGAATTATTAGATGTGGCGATTTCTGGTGGATAGGAACAGTATGCATAGTCATGACAATCGGTTTTTTTAGATGCTTAAGTAAGTAAATAATTTTTTTTCCGTTAAAACCACCGAAGATTCCAAATTCATGTTGCAAACTGACCACATCAATATCGGATTTGTTGATAAACTCGGCGGCTTTAATGTAATCTCTGGTATTTTGCTGGGCGATGGAAAACACCACGTTTTTGGGATATTTATAATTTTCATGATCGCTTATGGCAATATTCTTCATTTTGATATGGCTATCAACCGATTTAATAGCGGACATGAGATTTTTGGTATAGGTAGCTATGCCACATTCGCGGGGTGGATAAGTAGAAACAAAGCCAATTGTCAAAGGTTTATTTTTTGTCATATTGATCCACAATTTTTTCAAATAATTTTATATAAGCATTGGCGGTTTTGGCCCAAGTTTGCTTGCGGGCGTAACGATAAGATAAATTTTCCATACGATGACGCACTTGAGGGTGACGAATCAAATATTTAATTTTATTAGCAATAATTTTACTGTCACGCGCTGGCACTAATATTCCCCGCTTGTTAGCTAGTGCTTCCTTGGCGTAATCAAAAGGTGTAGAAATACAAGCTCGGCCGCAACCCATGGCATAAATAAGTGTTCCCGATGAAACCTGATCCATCACTAAATACGGTGCTACAAAAATGTTTGTAGCCATCAGAAAGTTCAAAAGATCGTAATAATCTAAAAATTTGTTAATAAATTTAACTGAACCGCTTAATTTTAATTTTTTAACTAATTTTTTTAAATTTTCATAATACTCCGGCGATCTTTGCGGGTGACGTTCTCCAATGATAAGTAGAATTGCCTCTGGATATTTTTTAACTATTTCCGGCATGGCTTTGATTAAAAATTCATAACCTTTTTTAGGCCGCACCAAACCAAAAGAAGAAATAATAAAACTATCGCGAGGGAAACCTAACATCTCTTTAAAAAATAGAGTAGAATACTTTGGCACGTTAGGCGCACCATGCGGAATAACACTAACTTTATGGCGATCAATATGATATTTTTCTACTAAAAATTTCTTTGCTATCTCTGCTAAAACTACGATGTGGCCGGTCAGCTTACAGATTTCCTGGACAATTTTTAAGTGATGTTCTGGTGGATTTTTATAAACCATGTGCAAGGTGGTTACAGAAGGTTTTTTGAGATTTCTTAGAAAATATAGAAAATTTTTACCGTCATCTTTGCCAAGAGTATCGGGATTCACCTGCGCACCATACATGCCAAATTCATGTTGAATATCAACTACGCTGCAATCACTTTCGTTAACAATTTGAGCGGCTTTTTTATACCCTTCCGTGTCTTGATTAAAAAAATTGTACTTTACTCTGGAAGGATATCTATAGGGCTCTTCTCGGTTTCGTATGGCTATACTGTCGTTTTCTATAGCGAAATATCTATTTTCGATAGTCTTAATAAGCGCGGTAGTATAGGTAGCAATACCACACCTTTGTGGCAAACAAGAAGAAAAATGATAGATAGATTTTACATTTTTAGTGTTCGTATCATGCATAAAAAAACCTAATTACTTCTTTACGTATTTTTTATTTAAAAACTTAGCGGCAAGTTCAGGAGAAAAAACATCAATGATGGTGCCCGATCCCATTTCAAATCCGCCATAACCGGTAATGCGTGGGGCGATTTCTATATGCCAATGATAATACTCGGTTTCGGAAATCATATTGGGTAAATTATGAATAAAAAAGTTAAGCGGTGGATCATTGAGTGTTTTATCGAGTTTCTTAAAAACATCTATTAAAGCGTCCGCTAAAAACCCGATTTTTTCATTAGTGATCTCTTCGAATCTGCCTTCGTGATGTTTCGGTAAAATCCAAACTTCAAAAGGGAACCTAGCGGCATAAAACGTAAAGGCAATAAAATATTTATTTTCATAAAGAATACGCCGCGCAAATTTTTTCTCATGATTAATTAAATCACAAAAGGCGCAGGTACCATTATGTTCAAAATATTTTTCCGTGTGATGAACCTCTCGCGAAATAATATTGGGAATGATATTGGAAGCAAAAATTTGCGCGTGCGGATGTTCTATCGAAGCGCCGGCTTCTCGGCCGTGATTATAAATTGGCATGGTATAGGCAACACATTTTTCCTTTTCAAAATAGCTGTATCTTTTTTTAAATGCTTCCAGTAATTCTACCCAAACGGCTTTAGGAAATTTTGGCAATTCCAAACCGTGATCTTTGATAACGACTACATCATTTCCTCCCGTAGATGGTCTAGCACGGTAGAAATCATCTTCGGTTTTATAAGATTTTATTGAACATGCGTTATCAATTTCCACAAAAGCCGGATATTTGTTGGTAGTAATATAAATGTGTTTACTATCATATTTTTTGATTCGAGTATTATAAGCAACCTTTCCTTCGCAAAAATTACAATCCATCTTTGATTGTACTTTTACGGTATCGGCTGTAATATAATCGGTTGGTCTTTTCGCACGCTCCGGAGCAATAACCACCCATTCGCCGGTAATAATATTTTGTCTAAGTTCAGGCATATTCCCTCTCCTTTATTACGATTTTAAATCAAATTTTTTGTATAAGCGCTGGTTAATGCCACTGCCAAAGCGTCGGCAGCGTCATCGGGTTGGGGGATTTTATCCAAACAAAGTAACACTTTAACCATTTTTTGAATTTGCGATTTATCGGCTCGTCCGTAACCCACCACGGCTTGCTTAACCTCCAAGGGAGTATGTTCGGAAATTTCTATTTTGTTTTCTCGCCCGGCCAGTAGTATCACGCCCCTGGCTTCGGCCACCTTAATAGCAGTCTTTAAATTCTTAAAAAAGAATAATTCTTCCACGGCCATCTTATCGGGTTTTTCTTTTTTAATTATAGCACAAAGTTCCCGATATAATTGATGCAATCTGTTGGCCGCAGGCATGCCGCTGGGTGTTGTCAAACAACCATATTTAAGCATTTTTACTTTTTTATTAGTATCGTTATAATCTATTAACCCATACCCCAATTTAGCAGTTCCCGGGTCAATTCCTAATATTTTCATGTGTATTATCTCCCTAATCAATCGCTAATTTTATCCCTAATAATCTCTAATAATTCGGGATAATTCGTGAGTCAAATTCGTGATCGATTAGCGATTTTTTACAAATCCGCATTCGTATACACTTCATCGATATCTTGTTCTTCTTCTAATTCTTCCAATAATTTAATGAGAGACTCTTTTTTATTTTCACTAATCGAAGCGTAGGTTTTAGGCACCATTTCTAGCTTGGCATTATCAATTTTTATGGTTTTAAATTCAATATTCTTCTTAACTTCTTCTAATTTTTTGGGGTTAGCATAAACGAACAATCTACCTTCGTCCTCTTCGTAATCACTGGCGCCGGAATCAATAATAATCATTTCTAAATCTTCCCGGCTTAAAGTTTGGTTAGTCAAATTAATTTCTAAAACACCTTTTTGCTCAAATAAATAACTAACTGCGCCGGCATTAGCCAGTTTGCCGTTATACTTATTTAAAATTGACCGAAGTGAAGATAAAGCGCGATTTCTATTATCAGTTAAAACCTTAATAATGATAGCGATGCCTTCAGGACCATAGGCCTCATAAATAATCTCTTCAACCTCAGCGCCAGCAATCTCACCTCTCCCTTTTTTAATGGCATGATCAATTTTATCTTTAGTCATGTTAGCTTTTTTAGCTCGTTCAACTGCTAAATCAAGCCCTTTGTTGGTTCGCGCCGCCACAATAATAACATTAGCCAATTTCGTATATGCATTGGCTTTTAGGGCATCTTGCTTACCTTTTCTGTGTTTGATATTCGCCCACTTTGAGTGACCCGACATAAGCTCTCCAGAAATTTTTAATTATTAATTTTAAATTTGTCATTTAAAATTCTACTCAAAGTTTATCTCATTTCTCCGCCCTTGTCCAATATGTTTTACCATCACTAATAATTTCTACTCGACCATCGCGATCAGTGCGATAAATCTTCGTACCGATTGTTTCATATTTTTTAAGTGTTGAGGCAGCAGGATGACCAAATTTGTTATTTTCCCCAACTTCGATAATTGCAAGTTTTGGCGAAACTATTTTGATAAATGGTTCATAAGCAGCATTGGAACTGCCATGATGGGGAACCTTGAAAATAGTGACATTGTTAAATTGTTGAATTGCTAAATTGTTAACAAGTTGCTGTTGAACGGATTCTTCGGCGTCACCAGTGAATAATGCAGAAAAATCGCCATAAGTGAGTTTTAAAACAATGGAGGTATTATTAAGATTATCTACTTTTTCGTTTTGATAAGAATCCTCCGGCCAAAGAACTTGTAATTTCAACTTATCGAGCTCCAATTTATCACCGGTTCGCACTAATTTTGTTTTAATGTTTTTGTTTTGAATAATTTTTAAAAACTCTAAATATTCCCCGGAAGTACTAACCGCATCGGTTAACCAAATTTCGCCGACTTCATATCTATTTAATACTTCTACTAGTCCGGAAATATGATCTGCATGCGGGTGAGTTAGAATTACGAGATCTATTTTTTTATCATAAAACGGCATTGCATCCCCCAGTTCAGCTAAAACAGAATTATCTGGACCACCATCAATGAGTATGTCAAAATTACTGCTATCACGAACGTATTCTGAGTCGCCTTGGCCGACATTGAGAAAATAAATATGCAAGTTTTTATCCGGCGCTTTTGCTACTGCCGCCCAAACCGAAATAGCCACAATTAAAAGTGCGCCTAGAACAAACTTGGTAAAATTAGAAATTTTCTTACTGTTTTCCCTTGACATAGCTAGTTTCTCGTGATATTATTTGATCTTGGTTCTTTAAAAATATCATAGCACAAAAATCCTTTTTGGTAGCAAGATTTAGCCACTGCCTTTGGCGGGGTTAAAAATTTGCTACTGAGGAGGCAAAAAATTGAAAAAGTTAAAAAGATTTATGTTAGGTTGGGGAAGCGCAATATTATTTATAATAGCTGCGCTTCTTGTAATCTTTTTTGCTGGTGGTTTTACGCTTGAATCCTGGAGCTGGTGGCTCAGATACATCATCCATTAAAAATCAAGAGAGAAGGTGAAAAGAATGGCCAAGAAAGTTGACAAACAGAAAAAAATTATAGGATTTCGGGTAGAAACTAGTGATTTTTATCATGCAGATAATCTTTGCAACGATTGGGACGCATACAATACGAAACCTTTCTTAACTCTTCTAAAAGCATTCGAAACATTTAACGCCATAAAAACAACATTTTATCAACAGCATGCGAGAATCGTTGCCATCTACAAAGATGGTACAAGTGGCACAATGGCACCAGAGGAATTTATGGCTATCAGAGAAAAAGAAGGCTGGTAATCCAAAATTTTAAAAATCGAAAAAGGAGGTGAAAAAGATGGCAGAAAATCCGCTTGAAACTCAATCAACAATAAACGATGAATTGATTGGACCAGTCAATAAGTTCTTGGATGACATAGAACGACTGGGCAGTCACTTACCTATTTCTCGATTATTCGAACAATGCAAAAATTTTCCGCAAGAAAAAGTCATGGAAGTCCTTCTTGAGCAGGCACAAGCAGAAGGTATAGAACTTGAGATTAGTTGTAGATCAAAAAGATAAGGAGGAAAAGAGTGGAATTAAAAAAAGCTCTAGAGCCATTCGCAGAAATGGTAATTACTAGAACATGGGTTAGTCCCAAGATCCTGATAGCAGAAGCACGAGAGTATGCTAAACAAAGAGGTCTTTGCCCAACTCAAGACGAAACAGAAGAAACAATCAGGGCATTATTAAAAGAAAGAAATCTTTCGATCGAATCAATTTTGCGTAAATAAATCGAGGTAGGAGGTGAAAAGGATGGCCGAAGAGATGGAATCGAAAACTGAGATTGAAAAGATGGCCGATGAAATCAAAAAGGCCATCAAATCGATATTGACTCGTAATAAATCATTACGGCGCATCAAGGTCACTACGGTATTCGTTGAGCTGAAGAGACAATACGGGCTTAAAAAGATAATGGATGCTCTTTGTCATATGGGATATCGTTTGATCTGGAGTGATGACGACGGCGGATATGGAATTTATCCCAGACAAGAATAGTAAAATTATAATTATACCCTCAAGAAGACAAAGAAACTTGTCTTCTTTTTTTATTCACAAAAATGATTAGCAAAAATAGAAACAAATAATATCCCGCCATCCAACCCCAGTGGTGAAAATTAAGATTAACCGACACCCAAGGAATTTTGGCCACAATTTCGATAATAGAAATAATATATTTGAGTATTGGCCAGGCTAACCAACCGGTTAATTGTCCAAGCGGAAGCCAAATCATTCCCAAAAGCCCCACAAAAAACCCAGCGGCCATAGCATACGGCACCATAGCCAAGACTAGAGCATTGGTAATGGGCGCTAAAATTGCCAAACGACCAAAATTAAAAAGAATAATAGGTAGCGTTGCTACTTGCGCGCCGAGCGTGGCCGATAAGGCCTCACGAATAAACGCCGGCCATTTTATCATCCAGCGATCGAAAACTGGGGACACAAATATCAAGCCCACCATCGCCATAAAAGAAAGTTGGAAACCAACATCAAAACGAAGTATAAAAGGATTGATAAGAACCATTATAAAACCGGTAAAAACCAAAGGATTAAAAATGTTTTTACGTCTCCCAACCAGGCGAGCAAATAAAAAAAGTGACGCCAGAATGGCGGCGCGCACTACCGAAGGCGAGGCACCGGTTAAAATAGTAAAGAGCAATAAACCGATTACACCGGTGCCAAAAGATAAAAATCGCGGCCAATATTGGGTAAGAGCGGTAAAGACCCGGGCAATAATTTCCATATTTTGGCCTGATATAACCACAATGTGGGTGGTGCCGGTTTTTTGCATTTCTTCTTTTAGAGAGTTAGAAAAACTACCTTTAGCGCCTACTACTAACCCCTCAGCAAGCGAGGCAAGCGGCTCCGGCAAACTTTTTTCTATGGCGATTTTAAACTTGTTTTTTAACCAATACATCGCCGAATTAATTTTACTGCCATATCCTCCACCTACATATTCCACGTTCGTTGCATTATTAATCAACGCGTATATTTGATAACGCTCTAAGTAGGCGCCATAATCAAAATCGTCAAAAACACCCGGCTTTTCGAGCGAACCAGAAATTTTTAGCTTATCCCCGTATTTATACTCCGGATACCGCGCTACATTTACCAAAATCTTTTGATTACTTATTGCTTTATTGCTATCTTGCTCGATTACTCCAATTGTCAGTTTAATTTTATCCGCTCTAATATCCGGTTCTGCTACAATAACGCCAACAAAATTGACACTTTCGCCAAATGGTAGATTTTTGGGGATATTTTTCTCTTGATAAGATCCGTAATAAGCAATTCCTAAAACCGTAATAGCAAAAGAAATTGCCAAAACTACTACAATTGATTCTTTTTTGAACAAAATCGCAATAATAACAAGTAAAATGAAGGCGCCCAACAACACATAGAAAGAAAACTCATCAAAAACCACTAATGGAGCAAGAAAAATTCCCACCAAAAAACTAACTAAAAAAATGGCGAAAATTTTGGACTTTGTTAGCCAGTTTTGCACGTTTGACACCAACATATTTTGATTGTATCATAAAAGATAGAAAACTATTTTCATTTTTAATTTTCAAATAATATGGAAGAAAAGATAAAAAAAGACCCGTCTCGTAACCAACGAGCCGAGGCAAACAAAAAAATAGATCCCAAAGAACACAAAATTCAAGAACTGGAAACAAAAGTCCGGGAACTTACTAGTGGCTGGCAAAGAACGCAAGCTGATTTTGAAAATTATCGTAAGCGCATGGAAAGTTTAAAAATTGATTGGATTTCTTCTGCCAACACCGATTTAATCTTAAAAATTCTTCCTATTATGGATAATTTTCGCTTGGCTAATCTACATACCCCCGAAAATTTGAAAAACGATGCTTGGACAGAGGGCATAAGACAAATTGAAAAACAATTAGAAAATATTTTTATTCAGGAAGGATTAACAAAAATCCCGACTAAACCCGGCGATGTTTTTGATCATAATTTTCATGAAGCGATTTCCTACGAACCTAATGACAAGTTTCGAGAAAACCAAATTATCCAAGTAATAGAGGAAGGATATAAATTTAACGATAAAGTTTTGCGACCTGTTAAAGTTAGGGTAAGTAAGGGTAAAAACAAATAGGCACTTGACAAAATGTAAAGTGTACTTTACAATTTTAATTAGGTCGTGTTTATTAAATTTATTTAAAGGAGAAATATGAGTAAAATTATTGGTATTGATCTTGGTACCACCAACTCGGTGGTAGCAGTAATGGAAGGTGGCAAGGCAAAAGTAATTCCTACTGCCGAAGGCGGTAATTTATGTCCATCTATTGTAGCTGTTAATAAAAATGGCGAAAGATTAGTGGGACAATTAGCTAAACGCCAAGCAGTAACTAATCCCCAAAATACCATTTTTTCAGTAAAACGTCTCATCGGCCGACACTGGAATGATCCGGAAGTACAAAAAGATGTTAAACTTTTGCCTTATAAAATCGTACAGGCCGGTGAAGCAATTAAAGTAGTTATGGGCGATAAGGAATATTCCCCTGAAGAAGTTTCGGCTTTTATTTTACAAAAATTAAAAACTGATGCCGAAAGTTATTTGGGCGAAAAAATCACCGACGCAGTTATTACAGTACCTGCCTACTTTAACGATTCGCAACGACAATCTACCAAAGACGCCGGTCAAATTGCCGGGCTTAATGTAAAAAGAATTATCAACGAACCAACCGCCTCTTCTTTGGCCTATGGCTTGGATAAGAAAAAAGAAGGAAAAATTGCTGTTTACGATTTTGGCGGCGGTACTTTTGATATTACTATTTTGGATATTGGTGAAGGCGTATTTGAAGTTAAATCCACCGGAGGTGATACTCATTTAGGCGGCGACGATTTAGACCAAATAGTGATGGATTGGGTTTGCGATGAATTTAAGAATAAAGAAGGTGTAGATTTACGTAAAGATCCCCTGGCTTTGCAACGTGTTAAAGAGGCAGCGGAAAAAGCTAAGATTGAACTTTCAAGTTCTCAAGAAACCGAAATAAATTTACCTTTTGTTACAGCTGACGCCTCCGGACCGAAACATTTGGTAATGAAATTAACTCGTTCTAAATTAGAACAATTGACAGGTGCTTTGATTGAAAAAACCGTACCATTAGCTGAACAAGCCATTAAAGATGCTAAATTAGAAGCCAAAGATATTAATGAAGTAATTCTAGTTGGCGGTATGAGCCGTATGCCTTTAATTCAAGAAACCGTTAAAAAGATTTTTGGTAAAGATCCTTCCAAAGGAGTTAACCCCGATGAATGCGTGGCCTTAGGAGCTGGTATCCAAGCTGGGGTTTTAGGCGGAGAAGTTAAAGATCTATTACTATTAGATGTTACTCCGTTAACCTTAGGTATTGAAACTTTGGGTTCGGTGATGACGCCGTTAATAGAAAAAAATACTACTATCCCTGCCAGTAAATCACAGATTTTTTCTACCGCAGCTGATAACCAAACCTCGGTAGATGTTCATGTCTTACAAGGTGAACGTTCCATGGCTACGGATAACCGCACTTTGGGCCGCTTTATTTTGGATGGAATTCCTCCCGCTCCTCGTGGTGTGCCGCAAGTCGAAGTAACTTTTGACATTGATGCTAACGGCATTTTAAATGTTAAAGCACAAGATAAAGCTACCGGCAAAGAACAAAAGATTACCATTACCGCTTCTTCTGGTTTATCCAAAGAAGAAGTAGAAAAAATGCAGAAAGAAGCTGAGGCGCACGCCGATGAAGATAAACAGAAAAAAGAAGTCATTGAAGTGAAAAATCAAGCCGATAATTTAATTTATACTTCTGAAAAAACTCTTAAAGATGCTGGTGATAAAGTTAAACCCGAAGAAAAAAGAGACGTTGAAGATAAAATTACCGCACTCAAGGGAAAACTCACTAGCGCTAATGCCGAGGAAATTAAAAAGTCCTCTGATGAATTAAGCCAGGCCATTCAAAAAGTCGGGGCTTCGATGTATGGTTCGACTGGCTCACCACAGGGTGGTCAGCAAGGTGCTAAACCAGAAGAACAAAAAAACAAAGAAACAAAGAAACCTGAGCCAGAACAGCCAAAAGAAGAACCAAAAAAATAACTTTAAGATAATTACTAATTAACCTAAAGGAGGGACGATGAATTTCAATCAAAAATTAATCACTTTGGGTCTGACGATGACAATTTTACTAACCTTGACTGGTTTGTCTTGTAATTTATTTAAGAAAAAAACTACCGATACCACTGACACCACTACTGCAACCACTGCTACTCCAGCACTACTAGCCGCGGATTCAACCAGCATTAACCAATTATTTAACGCCAACTTAGATCTGGCGAAAAGCAAAGCTAAGGAATGGAAAACAGACGCCACGCTTTACGCGGTTAATATCAAACTACCGAAAGATCTCAGCGTTAATAAAGCCATCGAAACCTTTGTTTTTGGCTCCGCCGCTGACACACTTGATTGGTGGACTTTTGCCATCAGCGAGAATTCGGCTAAATATGTTCGCGCCATTGTACCGAAAACCGATTATCTTTCGACCATTACTAAACCGATCGGTATGAATTATTGGAAAATTAATTATCTTGAAGCTTTAAAAATTGCTGATGCCAACGGCGGTAAGGCCTTTAGAGAAAAGAATACTGATACACAAATTACCGAAAATTTAAGCCAAACTGAGCCTAAGGGCTGGTTATGGTGGATAGTTGAATATGAGTCCTCAACGGGCGATAGTCTAAAAGTCCGCATTAATCCTACTGATCAAACTGTGGTTGATGAAAGCGGCAACATAGTAACGAAATAACTATGAGAAATTATTACGAAATTCTTGGCGTTAGCGATAATGCCAATGCCGATGAAATTAAATCAAGTTACCGAAAATTGGCGCGTCAGTATCATCCTGATGTAGCCAAAACTAAAGATGCCGAAGAAAAATTTAAAGAAGTCAATCGTGCTTACGAAACCTTAAGCGATTCTTTAAAACGCGCCGATTACGACCAATTCCTACACAAAGAAACCTATGTTAAAACCGAAAGCGCCAAAGCCGAAACCGTACTCGATAAATCGTTAATTAGCGCCGCCTTTTTGAGAATTGGCGCTTACATAATATTTGTTGCAGCAATTGCTTTTGCACTCGAATGGTTTACTTGGTGGTTAGGATTCGCCGATCTTAAACCCTTTAGCTGGAAAGTCTTTTTACCGGGGCTAATTACCGGCGCGCTTTTGGGTGGTTTTTGGGGGGCGGATGCCAATTTCAAGGTAGAAACCTTTCTCGGCGCGGGGGTTTTAGGTAGAACTTATACTTTTTTACGCACTATTTGCATGGGGTTAGCTTTAGGATATTTACTGAGTATTTTTGGTGCCTTAGTAGATCAATTTTTTTATCATCAAGTAAGCTGGATCACTTTTTTCACCTTTGCGCTAGGCGTAATTTTTGGCACCACGCTCGGTTCCGATGGCGATACTATAGAAAAAATTCGTACTAATCAAGGAAGATTTAACCTTTTCTATACTGCCCTTAGGGGCCTGGAAGTCGGCGCTATCACTGGCGCGGTAGGACTTCTCTTAGGATTACTTTTATTAAAATTGGGACTCCCGAATATATTTTTACTTTGGAGCACTTATTTGGCTTTTATCATCGGCGATATCGCCGGCTCCATTGCCCCAGCTAATCTGGCTGCTTACGCTTCTTATGCCTCGGCCTATGTTACTTCTATTTTAGTGTTATTGATGGTACTTGTTGCGTTAATTATGGGAATTATTATTGGTGCTAATTTTGGCGGTCAAATCTCCACTGGTTTTTCTAGTTTGTGGCAGGGGATTATGAGTTTGTTCTAACAATAAAAAAAGGACGAAATTATTATAATCTCGTCCTTAGGTTTTATGCCAGTGAATTATTTTGGCAATTTCTCTCAAACAAATCAAGCTCGGGTATCATAATTTTACGCGATCGCGAAAATTTATGATAAAACTAGCAAAAAATCGACAAAAGAAAAACCGGGGTTCAATCGAACCCCGGCTAAGCTATTTCCGTTTCAAGCAGTTAGTCAGTGACCTGCGGTAAAAGCTCTGGTCCTCCCAAAACATCGCGTAAATAAGCAACAAGGAGAACATCCAGTTTACCTTTCGCTTTCTGCATCTCTTCACCAATTACTGCCGGATCAACTGGCTCTGGTCTCCAGATTAGATCAGTAACAACGCCTATGCCGACTGTCTTGATTCCAAGACAAAAGGCAACGATTGCCTCATTAAAATTGGACATGCTGGCTATGTCCGCACCTATCATAGCAAGAAGAGCGCGTTGAGGCCAATCCTCATAACCATAACCGGTAACGTCAGCAAGTATACCGACATAATAGCGCAAATCCTGTGCACGAGCCGCTTTTTCCATAAGTAATCTTAAATCATCCGAATATGCTGGAACAGGATCAAGAAAACTTACTGGATGAAGTCCTATTCTAGGATCAGGCATAGTATTGAGATGGCCATAGGCAACTAATACTAAATCACCGGTATGGTACCATCTACGAATTCCACCCACTGCGCTTAGCAGAACTACTTGTTTACAACCAAGAGAGTGAAAAATTCGCATCAAGAAGGTTGCAGAATGTTGATCTTGCGTCTCGTAGTAATGAATACGGCCGTACGAAACAATTATTATCTTCCCGCTGGGTTTATGACGCATAACAACTAATTCACGTCTGTGACCAAACTGGAAGGGCGGTGATATAGGGAATGGCATAAAGGCCTCAAACGACACATTGTACAGCACCTCAAGATCAAGATTATTTCCCAGGACTTCTTGCATCCCGGTACCACAAACAATCGCTACCTCTGGTACTTGCCACTCTATTCCGTTCGGTGCGGCTGAAATGATTTTTGAGGCCGCGTCTTTAGCAAAACTCGTTATTTGTTCTTCTAGCGAATAAACAATACGAATAGGCCAACGCGGTTTTTCTTTTTCTGGGGTTTTATTTTTTTCCTGGGAAAGATTCTCACCAGATTTCTGTTTTGTTTTTTGAAGATTGTTTTTTTTCTTTGTCTTTTTGGACAATCAAATCACTTCCTTTCCTTTTGAATTTCTGTTTTGTTTTTTGCACGAATACTTTCTACCTCTCACCTCCCTCTAGTAATTTTTCCAATGCTTTTTTAAGAATTTTGTCCCAAACCAGCCAAAATTCTTTAATTATTCCTTCCTGAGAAGCAGCTAGGTCTTCATCTAAAAATTCCTGGAAATCTTTGGATTTTAAATACGTAATAATATCTGTTACCTCCAAAAATTCTTCAGGCGAAAATCCTAAATCTTTGAATTCTTTAAGATTATCACCAGTCAAGAGAAATTTTCCAGAAATTACATTCTTTCTGCCGCCTTCCCCAAGAATAAAAACTGATTTTATATCATGACCATTTATTAGGGCAAAAACTGCCTTTTTCTCCTTGGGTAACCCTTTACCCAAAAGCCGCCAGTTATTATTTGCCATTACCCCTCACCTCTTTTTTTCAAGATTCAAATATTACACCCAACCATATCATTTCTTGACCTTTACGTCAAGAGAAAGTATAATAAGCTTTGATAAAGGAGACAAATGGCCGAAAATTATTACGAGATTTTGGGCGTTAACAAGAACGCCACTACTGATGAAATTAAAAAAGCCTACAGAAGACTGGCTTTGAAATATCATCCGGATCGCGCCGGCAAAGAACACGAACACAAATTCAAAGAAGCTAACGAGGCCTATCAAGTATTATCTAATCCTCAAAAACGTGCCCAATATGATCAATTTGGCTCTGCCGGTGTAGGAGCAGGCGGTCCTGGCGCGAACGGAGCGGGTTTTGGTGGTGGTAGCTATAACGTCAATTTTGAAGATATTTTTTCTGGCAGTTCCGGTTTTGGTTTTGGTCGGGTTAACGATATTTTTGAAGATTTTTTTGGCTCGGCCTTTTCCCAAGTTCAAGCCGAAATTTCTATCAGTTTAACCCAAGCCATGCTAGGAGATAGTATTTCTTTTAAAACAGAGCGGGGTGAAACTTTGGAATTAAAAATTCCGCCAATGACTCAAGATGGCACCACGTTTCGATTTTCTGGTAAAGGCGGCACACACCGACGCGGCCGTGGTGATTTATTGGTAACAATCCATATCAAAATGCCGAGACACTTAACTCACGAGCAAAAAGAATTATTCGAACAATTACGCCAAACTGGACTCTAACCAAAATGTCTAATTTTTAATTTCTAATGTCTAATGAATGTCTAATGACTTAATGATGAAATTATTTTAGACACTGGATATTGTAAGAATTAGAAAATTGATTAGAAATTTGTAATTTGACATTAGATATTTATCGTCTACGGCAATTTATGTTATAATATACGTAAAGTTGGTTTTCCACAAGGAGGGTTAAGGAATGGTTGCAGTACCAACCTGGGATTTATTTCTAATCTTATTCTTTATTATTGGCGTTGCATACGGCTTTATTTTGCAACGCGATAAAACCGTCATCACCCTGATATCTGTTTATGTCGCATTAGTTATTACTCAAGTTTTAACTGGCCCAATTCAAGAATTCTTCGCTGGCGACAGAACAATACTAGGCCAGTTTTTTATTAGAGCCAATGTTTCTACTTTTACCTTACAAACTATCATTTTTGGTGGAATCATTGCTCTGGTTTCGGCTAAAAGTGGCATTGCCGGTCGCGATTCTGGCGGCGGTATAATGAGTCCTATTGAAGTTTTTGGTTTCAGTCTCTTAAATACTGCTCTGATTGCTTCATCGGTATTCTATTTTATGCCCGAGGCTATGCGCGCAGGCTTTGACGAAACTAGTAGAATTGCTCATTTCCTAATTCAATATCATATTTGGTGGATTATTTTACCTATAGTTTTATTAATTATTACCGGCTTTCGCCGGGGTAATGAATAGTTTTTATTTTTTAACTTCTTAAATTATAAGAAGTTTTAGGAGGAAAATGGAAACAACAGATTTGGTAACTACCGATTTAACAGGTAGTTTGACAAGTGGTGATTGGGCGGCTATTTGGCCATGGCTTGCAGCCTATTTGGTCATAATCCTGGTAGTTGGTTTAGTAACTTACGTCTACATGGCTTGGGCAACAATGGTCATTGCCAAAAAAACTAATACCGATAAGCCATGGTTAGCATGGATTCCTTTTGCCAATGTTTACCTAATGACGCAAATTGCCAAAGTTCCTTGGTGGACTTTCTTGGTAATTTTCTTAACCTGGATCCCATTTGTCGGACCTTTGGCTGCGCTTGCCGCTTATGTCTGGTGGTGGTGGAAAATATCGGAAGCAAGAAATCGTCCAGGCTGGTGGAGTATCTTATTAATGATTCCTGTTGTAAGCTTTGTCTTCATGGGAATCTTGGCTTGGAGCGATAAGAAGTAATAATTTGGTCTTATTAATAAAAAATCCCCCATCTCGGGGGATTTTTTATTGTCAATGCTAGTTAAGCATGTTTTTTAACTTGAAAACTAAAGATAATCAAAGCAATACCCGCAATCAAAGCGTAGACACCCAATAACCAAATTGCGGCTACAATTCCGCCAAAAGGATAGACAAAAAGCAAAATTCCCAGTAGCACGGAAATAATTCCAATGACAATCATAATTGCTTTGATAGTGGCGTCCCAATTCACACTGAACCCAGCCCATAGCTCAAATAAGCCGCTGACAATTGCCCAGGCAGCCACAAAGTAAAGAATAACCAAAGCGGTAATTCCCGGCCAGAAAAGAATCATCAATCCTACCAGTAGTCCTATTAAACCTTCTAATAAAAAAAGCCACCATTGTTTGTGTTCGCTCATGGCTTTAAAAGCCCAAGCTAAAGCAAAAATACCATCAATCACTAAATACAAACCCAAAATGATCACTAAAATACCTACAGTCAAGCTAGGCCAGAAGAAGGCCAAAATGGCAAAAATCACGGCTGCAATACCTCGAAAAAGTATCGCCCACCAATGTTTGGCCAATGCTTTTTCTGTCATAAGTTTCCTTTCTGCCGATAACCGGCATAAAATTTAAGCTAACCTATGTTTAAATTATAACAATTTTTTGATATTTTTGGCAACAAAAAACAGCCACTAGGAGGCAAGTGACTGTTTTTTGCTCGGCTTTGGGTTAGCTATTTTTGCCGGTTTTGACCATATTGTTTGGATTTATCCTTACCATTGGCCCAATTAGATTTTCCGATTTTATCTTTAAGGGCAATTTCTTCACCGTTTTCTCTTGTTACCTTCCAGGCCATATATTGGCCTGATTTATTTTCTACCGCTTCTACTTTTACTTTTTCCCCTTCGTTTAAAGAAACATCTTTATACCACTTCGGCCCAATATTGATCGCATATTCTTTACCATCTTTTTCCTTCAAAATTATCTTATTTTTGTTTTCCACCATAGTTTGAGTAACCTCGCCCTCAAGCAGAACTTTTTCTTTTTCTTGTCCGCAAGGTCCCTTTACTTTTTCCACATTTGTTTTAGCTTCGGCAATAGATGTCCCCCCTAAAATCACTAATGCCGCAACTAAAGCTGCTGGTAAAATTGTTTTTTTGTTCATCTTTTTCCTTTCATCAAAAATTTCTTACTTTGCATAAGTTATTACCTAAGATATTTTTTTTTAGTACAACTGTCAAATATTAACACGAATAATTCGGAAAAAATAACTTGAACTCTTCTTGCCACGCCAATTTTCTGGCATTTTTTTAATTATTGTAGCTTCAATAATATTACCCTTTTTTAACCCATTTATAATAATCACGTCGCCTATTCTAATAACTTTATCGCCCAAAACATTGGTTTTGGAAATTACCACGGTCCAGTTATTACCTAAATTATCAGTGACTATTAAATTACCATTTTTTATCGCCTTAATTTTACCGATAGTAACAACACCGCGCGTCTTAGCCACTAACCGACCTTGACTAAGATAAATATTTTTTATCGGCATGGTTTCCGCGAGGTTTTTATTTAACCCTGTCATTTCCGCTACCGAAAATCCCAATGACGCCAAGATTAAAATAATTAGAGCGAACAATAAGGGATTAAATCGGTAGGCAAAATGAATTTTACGAGCTAAAAAATAAATTAGGATAAACAAAACTATAATAGTGATGAACAATTCCCATGGAGTAGTTAAAAAACTATGCCACAGATAAGTCGGTTCGAAATTAATTTTTTCCCAAGGATTATAGTTATTAGCTAAATAAATTGTAATGCCAAGCAAAAAAACTGTTAAAATAAACAACGCTATTATCGAGGCATCCTTAAATATCTCCCAGCTCACAAATTCCCATTTGGGGATTGGCTTAGTGTTTTTTATTTTCTTATTAATTTTTTCTGTTAAATTTTCCATGTTTTTCCTCTAAGATATGTTTCAATTTATCTTTAGCTCTTTTAATATTGGGCCCGACCGAATTAACGGATATTTCTAAAATATCGGCAATTTCTAAATAGGATTTTTCTTCAAAAAAAGCCAATTCTAAAATTTCACGACTGGAGGAATTTAGTTTAAAAAGAGCCTTTTTAATTTCCTCAGCGTTTTCTTTCTCGTAAACTGTTTCTAAAATATCTTTTTCGTCAAAAAATTTATTTTTAATTTCCTCACTAAATTCAACCGTTTTGAAACGATAATTCTTTTTAATATAATTAACTGCTTGATTGTGAGCAATACGATAAAGCCATGAAGAAAATTTTAACTTAGGATTAAAGGAAGCAATACCTCGATAGGCCCGAAAAAAAGTTTCTTGCGTCAAATCTTCGGCTTCTTGCCAATTGCCAATAATTCTAGCAATAAACACTCTAATCTTTGGGGCATATTTATTAACTAAAGGGTTAAAATTTTTCTTATCTTTTAGCGTCAGCTCAGCCAATTGCTCGTCACTTGGTTTCATCATGACTTAATATAATACATTAAATTATAATAATTAGTGCAAAATTTCAAACTGTAATATCCTTTTTAGAAAACCAAAATGCACCTAGCAATGTACAAACTAGGGTAACGCCGAGAAAAATCCAATAGGCATGACTATCAATTTTATGATAAATTAGGGCGTTATTAGCATCAAAATAATGGAAAAATGACCAATATTTTAAATCAGAAAGATTTTCTTTTAACGAAGCTAAAATATTGATTGCGTACATCGCTACAATTAAGCCACCTGAAATAAAAAATACTTTACCTTTGTCGGAAAAAATACTTGTTAAAAGCATACTAATAGCAAATACGGCTAGACCAAACAAAAAACCTAATATTGCCATTTTATTAAAACTAACAATATCATAATCAATGTTATAAGCCTTAAGAATTAACGGTAAACTATAAACCGTCAAACCGGTAAATAAAACCAGAGTGGTTAACCCCGCGAGAAATTTTCCAAAAAATAATTTCAAGCGAGAAATCGGCTGAGTTAATAAAAGCTCAATAGTACCTTTTTCTACTTCTCCGGCAATGGCTCCGCCGGCGAACCCCACCATCACAAATATCACGATTAAAGGCCAAAAAAGTGAAAACATTTCTGAAGAAATATACCCTTCAAAAGTAACGTAATTATTGATATCTACATTAAAAGCTTTCATTAGCGATTCAGGATAAGCTTTAAGAAGGTCTTTCATATTAGCAAACGAATCTCTAATACTAGGATAAATTGCTACATAGAGCCAAATAAGCCCTACCATGGCAATAATGTAAATAAGTATGGAAAGCCATCTATCTTTTAATGCTCTGATTAAAACCGCAAACATGTTTCTCCTTAGGATTTATAAAACTCCAAGAAAACTTCTTCTAAACTCGCGTGTGTTACTTCTAGATCTTTAATTTTATATTTAGATAATTTTTGGATTAAGGGATTTATTTCCCCTTTAATATTAAGCACCAATCCGTCAGGTAATTCTTTGCGCACTTCTACACCGTCGAAAATAAAATCGTTTTTCTTATATTTGCCGATAAATATGATGGTGGCTAGATGCATTCTTTTGCCCCTGAGTTTTTCGATATCTTCCACAGCAATGATTTTTCCTGCTTTAATAACAGCTGCGCGTGAGCAAACATGTTCTACTTCCGCTAAATTATGGCTAGACATAAAAATAGTTGAGCCCTTAGCTTGAAAATCTTTTAGGATATCATAAACTACATTTTGTAAAAGTGGATCGAGTCCAACTGTTGGTTCGTCAAGAATCACTAATTCCGGCTCAAACATCAAAGCTAAAACTAAACCCAGCTTTTGCTTATTGCCGCTGGAAAGATTTTTAAATTTCATCCTGAGATTAAGACCCAGCTTTTTAGCAAGCTCTAGGGCAATCGATTTTTTACCTCTAATATCTTCTAAAAATTTAATATGCTCAAAACCTGTCCAATTGTCGTAAAGTCGATTATCACCGGATAAATAACTAATTTTTTCTTTTAGTTCACGCGAATTCAGATGTGAATCAAGTCCTAAAATTTTAATTTGCCCGCTATTTGGATGAATAAAATCCATCATACATCTAATGGCGGTGGTTTTTCCGGCACCATTAGGGCCAAGAAATCCAAAAATTTCGCCTTTTTTGATACTAAAAGACACGCCATCAAGAGCTTTGGTTTTACCAAAATGCTTTTTTAAATTTTTTACTTCTATAACGTTCATTAAATTGATTATAACCCAAATATACTATGATAATCAACTCGGACGTTGTCTCGTTCTCGGCCACCCTAGCCAGCCTATTCCCTCACTCTGTTCGGTCAACCGGCACTTCACTCAACAACATCCTTAGTTCGTCGTAAATGTTTGTACAAAATATGTTATTAACTAATACAGATGGTTTGACAAAACTATATTTTATAAGTATAATAAAACAAAAGAAAATATTTTTCTTTTTATTTTTGAGCCCGTAGCTCAGTGGTAGAGCGACAGCCTTTTAAGCTGTGCGTCGTGGGTCCGATCCCCACCGGGCTCACCACCCTTCGCGCGAGGCTTCGGGTGGCAAGCCAAATTCCTGATTGGAAAGATCAGGTTTTTTATTCAAAAAAGATAAATAATATGAATATTCGAAATGTTGCTATTATCGCTCACGTTGATCATGGAAAAACCACTTTAGTAGATGGTCTATTAAAGCAATCCAAAAACTTCCGCCAAAACGAAGCCATTATGGGACAACATTTAATCCTCGACTCCAATGATCAAGAACGTGAACGTGGTATTACTATTTTAGCCAAAAATACTGCCATTAATTATAACGGGGTAAAAATTAATATTATTGATACACCAGGTCACGCTGATTTTGGTGGTGAAGTGGAACGAACTTTGAATATGGCGGATGGCGCCATTTTGGTTATTGATGCCCAAGAAGGCCCAATGCCCCAAACTAAATTTGTGCTTAAAAAGGCCCTGGAAATTGGTTTAAAAATTATTGTGGTAATTAATAAAATCGACAAAAAGGCCTCTAGAGTTCGCGAAGTAATTGAAAAAACCAATGATTTATTTTTAGATTTAGCTACCGATGATAGCCAGTTGGAATTTCCTGTTTTTTATGCCATTTCTAAACTGGGAAAATCTTGGGAAAATATGCCCGAAGATACAAACGCTCCGGCTGATTTAGTACCAATCTTTGAAGCTATTATTAAGTACGTACCCGCGCCGACAGTAGAAGAAAACGGTACTTTTCAAATGTTAGTTTCTGCTCTTAGTTGGGATAGTTTTCAGGGAAAATATGCCATTGGCAAAATTAGACGTGGTCAAGCGACACCGTCTCTTCCTGTTTCTTTAATCAAAAACAACGACATTGCCGAAAAAACCAAAATCGGCAAAATTTTTGTCAATCAGGGTTTAAAAAGAATTGAGGTAGCCGAAGCACAAGCTGGCGATATTGTAGCTATTACTGGCATTAAGGAAACTGGCATCGGCGACACAATTGCTGATAGCACAAATCCTGAAGCACTGCCAATTATTAAAATTGAAGAACCAACTTTAAAAATGGCGGTCTCTGCTAATACTTCACCATTTGCCGGACGTGAAGGAAAATTTTGTACTAGCCGACAAATTTTAGAACGCATAAAACAAGAATTAGAAACTAATGTCTCTTTAAAATTAGAAATGGGAACTGATGGAGAATTTATACTTTCCGGCCGCGGCGAACTCCATCTTTCGGTCTTTATTGAGACACTGCGACGTGAAGGTTACGAAATGCAAATTAGTAAACCCAAAGTCATCACTAAAACTATTGACGGTGAACTTTGTGAACCAGTAGAAGAATTAACTATTGATATTGATAACGCCTATGTAAATTCAGCCATCAGCGAAATATCCCGTCGCAAAGGCCTAATGCAATCTCAAGAGGAAAATAATGACGGCACTACCAGATTAGTTTTTGAGATTACCACCCGAGGACTACTTGGACTTCGTAATCAACTCTTAACCTTATCTCGCGGTACAGCAGTTATTAACACTATGTTTTTACGCTTCGCGCCAATGGGCGCAGAAATTGGAAAATTACGTAATGGCGTTTTGATTGCTTCTAATGATGGCAAAGCAGTAACCTATGGCTTAAATATTGCCCAGGGTCGCGGCGCCACTTTTATCCTACCGCAAGCCGAAGTTTATAAGGGCATGATTATTGGCTTAAATTCTAAAGATCGAGATATAGAAATTAATGTTACTAAAGAAAAAAAACAAACCAACGTTCGCTCCTCTACCTCTGATTTTTCCATTATTCTCACTCCTCCTATTATTTTAAGTTTGGAACAATGCATTGATTTTATTGAAGATGATGAACTCGTCGAAGCTACTCCTAAAAGCTTACGACTACGTAAAAAGATTTTGGACTCCACTACTCGTTACAGAGCTACCAAGAACTAAGACAAATTTGTTATTTTTACGAATTTAGCATAAAATCAAACTATAATGCCAACCAATGACAAACAATTATTTATGTTGCCTTTCGACCACCGATCTTCCTTACTAGAGAAAATTTTTGGTAAAAAAAATCTTTCCGGTAGTGAGGTGCAGAAATTTATTGAACTCAAAAAAATCATTTATGAAGGATTTAAAAAAGCTCTTATCTTCGGCCTTCCTAAAGAAGCAGCCGCCATTTTAGTTGATGAAGAATTTGGCTACGAGATATTACAAGACGCTAAAAAACAAAATATTGCTTTTGCTATGCCGGTAGAAAAAAGTGGGCAAGCCGAATTTGATTTTGAATTTGGCGAAAATTTTCCCACCCATATCGAAAAATTCCAACCCACTTTTGTGAAAGTATTACTCCGTTATAATCCAGAGGGTAATGTCATGATGAATTCCCGCCAAAGAGAAAGATTACAAATCTTAAATAATTGGTGTAAAGATAATGATTATCAGTTTCTCTTGGAAATGCTGGTGCCAGCAACTGATACACAATTAGCTAGCGTTGATAACGAGGTAACACGATTTAATAACGAATTGAGACCGCGCCTGGCGCTTAAAGCAATCAGCGAACTGCAAAATGCTGGCGTTAAACCAAACATTTGGAAAATTGAAGGTTTTGATTCATCTAATGATTATAAAAACACTATTGGCGAAATCAAGAAAAATAATCCGGAAACAAAAATGATAATTTTGGGTCGGGGCGAAAACCCTACTCAAGTTGAAAAATGGCTTACCGCTGGAAAAAATATTCCGGGCGTAATCGGTTTTGCTATTGGCCGCACTATTTTTCAAAATTCTATCTTGGATTTTTTTAGTAAAAAAATTACGGCGGAAGTGGCAACCGATCAAATTTGTAATAACTATTTATACTTCTATCAAGTATTTACAACAAAATCCTAAATTCTAAGCTCTAAATCCTAGACAAATTTAAAGTTTAAAATAAAAATTTTCCAAACGTTGATTTATTTGAATTTTGAGCATTTGATATTGTTTAGAGTTTCGGGTTTAGAATTTAGAGTTTAAATTTTATGTCCACAATCTGGCTTTACACAATCCTATCCGTTATCATCGTCAGCCTGATCTCTTTGATCGGGATTTTTGTTTTTTCCATCAAAACTAAAAAACTAACCGGCCTAATTCTTACACTAGTAGCGTTTTCTGCCGGTGCACTCTTGGGCGACACTTTTATCCATTTATTACCAGAAATGATAGAATCCGGCTGGACTATTATCACATCCTTAATGATTATTTTAGGAATTTTAATATTTTTTATTTTGGAAAAATTTATTCGCTGGCAACATTGCCACGACATTAACTGCTCAGAACATCATCCTCGTCATTTAGCCACTATGAATTTTGTCGGTGACGGACTACATAATTTAATTGATGGTATGGTTATCGCCGGAAGCTTTTTAGTTAGTATTCCTTTGGGAATTGCTACCACTTTGGCGGTTATTGCCCACGAAATTCCCCAGGAAATAGGGGATTTCGCCGTATTAACCCATGCCGGGTTAAATTTAAAAAAAGCGCTGTTATTAAATTTTCTTTCTGCGCTTTTGGCAATCGTCGGCGCCATAATTGTATTATTTTTGAGTTCTTTATATCCCACTCTCGCGCCTACTCTCACCCGTATTTTAATCCCGTTGGCTGCCGGCGGCTTTATTTACATCGCCGCCAGCGATCTTATTCCCGAACTTCATAAAGAAACTAAACCTACTAAATCCCTACTCCATCTTTTGGCTCTTCTCGCCGGTATAATTATAATGATTCTACTGCTCAAATTAGGGTAAATAACTACAAAATTACAAAGAAAACCCCGCCATAAGGCGAAGCTTTCTCTATATAGTTATTAGTTTAATTAGTTTTATTTAGTAAACCTAAATGTGGAAACGATTTTTGACATCAATGCTCTAAACATTTCTGTATTTTCGTAATAATTAAATTGTGTAGAAAAGGACAATAATGAATCCTCATTAGCACCGAATCCCACGTTACCACCACCTGCATCACCGGTAATATCGGTCGGGGAAATAAGTCCTTTGTTTGCTGGATCGACATTAAATGCCTTGGCTGCTTTAATGCTTTTTTCAATCTCGGCACCTATCTGATCAAGTGAAATTATCTGGAGTTTACCATCAACCAATACTGCTTGGTAATTAAAATTAAGACCTTCCGCACCAGTACCGCCAATTGGTTTTTTCTCTAATTTAATATAAACTCTTGGCTCCTGAATAATATCAGTTTTTCCAAAAGCTACATGATCATCGCTACTCCAATTGAATTTAAGAATACTCCAATCACTCGGGTATTTGAAACTAAAACCATATGCTTCATTTGTATACGTTTTCCAGTTAGCGGTTTCGTCGACGGTATTAGTTGTAGGGGTACTCGTTGCAGCAACACCGCTTGCCTCTTTTAAATCAGTCACTTGCTTTTGAAGAGTTGTAATTTGACTATTGAGATCATTTTTAACATTAGTGATTTTTTTATTCTGCCAGTAATAAACCCCGCCACCAATAACAGCTCCTGTTAAGATAATTGTGATTAACATAATCCAAATTGGTTTCATTTTTTCTCCATTTAATATAAATTAATTAGTACTATATGTAATTATACTCTCTCTCTCTCTCTGAATTTCCAGATGTGGATAATCTTAAACCAGCTGCTACCCTGAGGGTAGCATTTTGGTTAGTTTCTGAGTAATTTAATGAAAACATCACTGGGAATATCCACTTTCCCGAGTTTTTTCATCTTCTTTTTACCTTTAGCTTGTTTAGCCCAGAGTTTCTTTTTTCGGCTAATATCTCCGCCATATAAATAACCGGTAACATCTTTTTTCATGGCCGGAATATTTTCGCGCGCTAAAATTTTTCCGCCTAAGGCCGCCTGAATGGCCACGTCAAACCATTGTCGCGGTATTAAATCTTTCAATCTTTTCACAATCAAAAAAGCTCTCTGCTGCAACTGAACTCTGGGCACTACTTGGCTTAAGGCCTCAACTTTTTCGTTGGCAATTAAAATATCCATTTGTACTAAATCGCCCGATCGATATCCGATAAATTCATAATTCATCGAAGCATATCCTTGAGAAACGCTTTTTAGTTCATCATAAAAACCCATAATAATTTCCGATAGCGGCGCTTCAAAATAACTTATGGCGCGGTCGCCTAAATAGTTAATATCTTTTTGAATAGCTCGATGATGATGAGCTAATTCCATAATTTTACCAAGATATTTTTCCGGACAAATTATTTCTAAATCTACCCATGGCTCTTGATATTTCATCTGACCACTGACTACCGACTGCCCGCCCACCGGCGAGGCAAGTTGATAATTAACCTTAGGCGTAGTAATAACTAAATTTAATCCGTATTCACGCTCCAAACGTTCCTGCACTATTTCTAAATGTAATAATCCTAAAAATCCTACTTTAAAACCAAAGCCAAATGCTTGGGAATTTTCAACTTCATAGGTTAAGGAAGAATCATTTAATTTTAATTTTTCCAAGGCCTCACGCAATTTATTTATTTCACCATCAGCACTATAAATTCCCGCAAAAACCATCGGCTTTGGCTCACGATATCCCTGAAGGGCTTCAATTTTTAACTTTTCACTTTCTACTTTTAACTTAACAATCGTATCGCCGACTCGGCATTTACTAATATCTTTTAGTCCTGTCACAATATAGCCAATTTCTCCAGCAGAAAGCGTATCTTTCTTTACATAATCTGGCGAAAAATAACCAACTTCCAAAATCTCATCTTGGGTTTTAGTACCTAAAAACTGAATTTTCTCTCCTGCTCTAAAATTACCATCCACCACTCTAATATAGGCTACTACTCCTCTGTAATCATCAAAAACCGAATCAAAAATAAGCGCTCGGCTAAGTTCCGAATTTTTTTCTTTGGGTGGCGGGACTTTATTAATGACTTCCTCTAGCACCCGACTAACTCCCTCGCCGGTTTTAGCGGATATGGCTAAAATATCTTCTTCGGGAACATCGAGAAGTTCCACAATTTCCGCGCGAGTTTTTTCTATATCGGCATTTGGTAAATCAATTTTATTCATTACCGGAATAATTACCAGATTTTGTTTTTGCGCTTGATGTAAATTAGCTAGTGTTTGCGCTTGAATACCTTGTGTAGCATCAACTACTAAAATAGCGCCTTCTACTGCCGCCAGAGACCTGGAAACTTCATACGAAAAATCCACATGACCCGGAGTATCAATCAAATTCAAGTCATAAGTCGTGAGTTTTAAGTTGTAAGTCATCCGAACCGGTTGCAGTTTGATAGTAATTCCTCGCTCACGTTCCAAATCCATACGATCTAAATGCTGTTCCTTTAGATCTCTGTGTTCTACGGTTTTAGTAATTTCCAAAAAACGATCCGCTAAAGTGGACTTACCGTGATCAATATGCGCTATAATAACGAAGTTTCTAATATTTTTCATGATTACTCCTGATATCTTAACAGAAAATTGGCATAAAAAAAAGGGCCCATGATTCGGGCCCTCTGTTGAGTTAAAAATGTTTATTATCCTTTGCCTCGATTACCAACGACGATCCAGGCCTCCTTAGTGGCCGGATCTTGTAAACCCGGTTCGGGTGTAAAAGTATAGTTAGGAACTATTTTACGCAGGTTTTTAATGTTATCGGTGCCAAAAATATCTTTGAGGGTTTGCAAAGTCATTCCGTCGGGGACATGATCAAATTCATCATATTTTTTATTCAGAGTTCCTATGGTGGTGTTGTTGTTTTTACTTCTTAAATGTCCATTTTTGTTGCGAAGACGATGTCCCCGCATTCCTAAAGCATCTTTTTCACAACATTTTCTTTCTGAATATGGCAGCTTAACCGGCAGATTTCCCTGAGAATTGACTTGACATGACACTGGCATCATTGTGTTAACTGGCATTATTAATATGCACCCCTTTATAATTTAGTCGCTAAAAACAAAAAAGCGTTCTTAGCGCTTTATTATTATATAAAATTACATAGATATTGTCAATACCAAGTTTAGGAGGTATAATTAAAACAAAGATGAATCCAATTAATTAGGAGGAATTATGTCTTTAAAAGCAAAAGCGATCACCGCTATTGGTATTAGTATTATACTGGTGGGTTTGGGTATTTTAATTTGGGCCTACCAAACAGGCAAAGTAACAATTTTTGGCTCCGAACAAACTAGCAATGTTACTTATGAAGTAAAAGGAACGGAACTCTCTAAAGGAACCGCCGATACCAACATCGACCTTTCTGATAATAAAATCAAACTCAAGAGAAATGGGGTTGCCGAAACCGGCCGAGCGCGATTGGATATAAATAAAATAACCTATGGCGAAAGCGGACAACTCGCATCCGTACCTGTAAGTGAAAACTTCATTGGTCTATATATGGTTAGAGAACTAATAGCTGGCGGCTTGCATGGCAGCATCCAACATTATGAAGAATATCTCAACTCCGGCGGTTACCAGATGAAATGGCTAACCGATAAAGAAGCTGTCATTCAAACATCAGTTGTCGGGGTACAAGTCACCATTGATAAAGTCAACCCGGAAATAAAGTTTTATACTGCTGATACCGGTCAATTCGTAGGGGAAATGTTTTTGGAAATCAATGGTCATAAAGAAAAATATTTAGGAGTTACTCTCGTCCGAAGTCATACCACGAGTCCTCTAGATGGCCCCGAAGAATTATATGTCGTTGCTTCTAGCTACGTCCCAAGCAATCCTAATAAAATCAATACTTATCCTTACAAATTAGGAGAAGTCGATTCCAACGGCACGCATGATTGGGCTAATTGGTATAATGAAAAAATTGCCGCTTGGCTACCTAATAAGGCCTTTAAAGTGGTCGTGGCTAAAAGCATAGATGGCGAAAATATTGGTACACCTCATCTGCTCTGGCAAGGTAAAGATAGCGGAGAATATTTAGGTTATACGCGAGTTGAACGACCAATTGTTAAATCGCAATGGGATAATACTACTGTTCTCGAAGAAGGCATCTTAACTGGTGCGGGGTTAATCAAAACAGGCAATACTTGCGGATTTGAATATGTTCAAAATACCGAAGATACGTATAATTGTCAAAACTTATCAGTATTATTAACAAATAGCCCTGGGGTATTCGTACAAGCCAATGAATTAGCCAATCAAGGAGTTTATACTTATTCCACAGGCAGTCAAAACGTAACTAAATACAACACTTTTGGACCGATTAATCCGGTAACTCCCAATACTAGTAAAATTACCTATCGTTTTGCGGGATCTACTGATAATCAGAATTGGTCGAATTTAAGCGAAGCAATCGAAGCCACTTCAACTGTCGACCTATCAAAATATATTCCTTCTGACAGCAAGTATTTCAAAACAGAAATCACACTCGTAAAAGGAACCGACACTCCTACCTTAGAAGGGTTTAATATTAATTATGACGCCAATGGCATAGTGCCAGATGATACTAATCCTGCTGATTCCGGCAATGCGGTAGATTCAACCTCTACAACCGCCAGTTTAGTTTCCACCGGCGCCTCTTTATGGTTTAATATTCTTATCGCCTTGATTATCGGCGGCCTTATTACCTGGTTAATGCTCAGAAAATCAAAATAAGATATTTGCTTAAATAAAAAGCGGATCCTTAAATAGTGGTCCGCTTTTTGTTATAATTGAGTTATTATGCCAGATGAATATAACAATCCATTACCTCAAGCACCTACTAACACTGAAGTAGAAATACCTGAAGAACAGCCATCATCAGGGTCTTTTTGGGGTAAAAAAGTAATAAATTTTTTAAAGTTAATACTCGCTTTTTTTCTGACCGCGGTGGCAGTTTACATTATTCTTACCGCTCCCGCCTATTGGTCTAAAATACAATATTATTTTGCCCACCGCAACGACACCACCCAACCCGAACTTGCTCTCCCCCAAGGTAGTCAAGCCACAGTATACTTACCCGATGTTCAAAATAATACCACTGGGACTACCAACAACGAAAAGAAATTGACTCTGGCAGATTTAGAAAACAACTATCTTATAATTCCCAAATTAGATATTAAGGTCCCCATTGTTTGGGGTTCCGATCCGGACGAAAAAATAATGCTGGAAAATTTGCAAAAAGGCGTAGTCCATTATGGCTCCACACCTTTACCAGATTCCGGCAAAGGTCCGGTGTTCATAACTGGTCATAGTTCCTACTACTGGTGGGACAAAGGTCTTTATAAGACCATCTTTGCTAACTTAGATCAGCTAGACAGTAACGATGAGATCGCTTTGGCCTATAATAATATCGTTTATATTTATAAGGTCTTTGATAAAATCGTGGTAAGTCCTACCCAGACAGAGGTATTAGATCAAGTCAATGAACCTATTTTAGATTTAATGACTTGTGTACCAATTGGCACCAATTTAAATCGACTAATTATCAAAGCTCGTCAAATTAGCCCTACCAAAACTATTAAAGAAACTATTAAAAGCACTCCCTCTACTCAAGGAGGAACTAGTAGTGATTCGCCAAAATATTTAGGCCCGACCGATGGTCTCGAACTATTACCTTGGAATAATTAGATAAAAAATTATTTTTTATTTATATTATTGCCGTTTGGGGAAAACCTTTTTTTGATGATCCAAAAAACCTCAGTAAATTCTTTACAACCCAACAAATGAGCGAGCAATAGATAAGCACCCATACCCAGAGCTATCGCCACACCAGTTTGCGTCAGCACTCCCCAAAATTTTTGCATATTAACCAATGGCTCAACCACATATTTAGATAATTGTATTATTAAAACCATTAAACCAGTTGCAGCCAGTATTTTTAATAAAAACAAGCCGATACCTTTCCCTCCATTTTTGAGTAAAGGAAAGGTTTTTTGTAAATAAATATAAAGCAAGGCAGCATTAAAAAATCCACTCAAAGAAAACGCTAACGCCAATCCTGCTACACCCATTTTCGGTGTTAAAATAAACCCTAAAATAACACTTACCACCATAGAAATGATACTGATAATTGTCGGGGTTTTGGTGTTATGCCGAGCATAAAAACCACGAGCGAGTAGCGGGATAAGTCCTTGGGCAAAAAGAGCCAGGGCAAAATAACCCAAAGTTTGAGCGGTATCTATGGTTTGCTGCCAACCAAAATGGCCTGAACCTAAAATTAATCTTACAATTTGCGCTCGGAGTAATATTATGCCCACACCGGCTGGAATTAGAATAAATAGAATTGCCCTAATACTTTTCCAAATGTAATTGCTAAAATCTTCATCTTTGCCTAACGAGGCGGCTTGGGACAAACTGGGAAACACCGCCGTAGCAAACGATGTACCAAAAACCACCGTTGGCATGGATTGAATATTGTCAGCTAAATTAAAAATAGCTACTGCGCCTGCACCTATCGAAGAAGCAATGCCGGTGTAAACTAAAAGCATTACTTGCATTGCGCCTAGCCCAATCGTTCGCGGAATCATCAATTTGGTGATTTTTTTTACTCCTTCGTGAGCCCAATCAAAAACCCACTTCGGTCGCCAACCCAAAGCAATGGCGCTAGGAATTTGCACCGACATATGTAAAAATGCGCCGATTATTACACCTAAAACCGGTGCATAAACACCGATTTTATCGGCAAAAAATATCGTGGCTAATATTATACTCAAATTGTAAACCAAAGGAGCAATTGAGTACACTAAAAATCTTTTGAAAGAATTTAAAACTGCGCCGAATAAATAGGAAATACCAAAAAATAAAGGCGAAATAAGTAGCAAGCGCGCTAACTGTATAGTAAGAGCTTGTTTTTCTGGGTCAAAATCCGGCACTAGAAGCGGGATTAAATAAGGCATTAGTAACGCTAAAATTAAGATAAATACTATAAGGCCAATTGCGGCGAGATTCATGAAAGAATTAGTTACATGCCATGCTTTTTTAATATCTTTTTTGGCAATATAATTGGTAAAAACCGGAATAAAAGCAGCGGAAATGGCGCCCAAAATAAGCAAATTAAAAATTAGATCGGGGATTCTAAAAGCCGCGTAGTACGTATCGAGTAAATTTGTAGGAATTTTTTGAGCTAAAAAGTGATCACGAATAAGACCCAAAATATTGGATAGTGTTAGGGTGATAATTAAAATAACGGTTGCGCCCTTTACCGAGTTTTCCCCGCTAAAGTATGCTTTTATTTTATGCATAATTTATCTACCAATTACTAATTATTACGAATATACTAATTACTTGTCCTGAGCATATCGAAGGATTCGTATATTAGTAGCTATTCGTAATTAGTAGATTAATCAATTTTAAAGCCATTAATAATCAAATCAAAATACGGCAAAAACTGGTCGTATAAATCTTTAGGCGCCCAAGTGATAATTTGGTAAAAATCGTTTTTATCTGGGTTATAGATATAAAAATCTCTAGATCTAGTAGATGACGGCTCATAATACTCTTCAATTACTGCCCACTTACCATTAACTTCACTCTTTGTCACCGAAATACCAGTATAATCGTTAAGTTTGCCTAATGTCTCCGTATAATCGTCAACTTTTTTCTTAATATAATTAAACCAATCATCGGCGGAATTTATATCTTTACTTTCCGACACGAAACGAAGAACATTTACACCCACTTTTGTGCTTTGCACATCTTTTTTGTTTTCCAAATTAGCCGGATCGTAAAAATATACTATATTTTCTCTAAGGAGTGGCTCGGTAACATTTTTATCTCCGCCAAGATCAGATTTTTCCCAACCTTCTGGATATTTGATAGTGATTTTATGGTCGGAATTAGTAAAAACATTTGTTTTAATTGCATCTGCGCTACTCACCTCTTTTGGCGCGCTTGGCGTAAAAGGTTTGCTTGAAATTTTCCAATAGGCGTAATATCCGCCAACTCCTGCTAGAATAATGATCGGAATAACCCAAATAAGTATTTTTTTCATTTCTTCTCCTTGTGCCCCTCCAAAATATCTATTGCTTTATTAATTCTTTTTAATGATTGTTTGCGGCCTAAGGCCCAAAGCATTTCTACCGGTGATGGACTTCTTTCTAGCCCCGATAAAGCCACTCTAACTGGCCAAAAAACATCACCGTTGGATAATTTTTCCTCTTGAACTATATTTAATAATGTTTTATTCAATTCTTCGGTTTGATTCCATTTTTCTGAACTGATAACTGATAACTGATCACTGACGGCTTTTAGCCCTCTTAACGTTGCCTCTCTGGTGGATTTTTTGAAAATCAATAACGCTGAATTATATTTAATTTCTTTTAAAAAAGGTTTCGCTAATTCATCAAAATCAGTTAGTTTGGTCATTCGAGCTTTAACAATAGTAATTATTTTGTCTAAATCCTGATCTTTACTGATTCTATTGAAAATTGAAAATTGGAAATTGGAAATTAACTTTATCAAATCCTTATTTGATAAAGTTCGGATATAATGGCTATTAAAATAATTAAGTTTTTCTAAATCAAATATTGCGGCAGATTTGTTAATGTTTTTTAAATCGAATTCTTCAATTAGTTTTTTAAGGGTAAAAAACTCTTCTTCGGTCTTAGGGTTCCAACCAAGTAAAGCCATGTAATTTATCATGGCCTCTGGCAAATAGCCCTGGTCGCGGAAATCCTTGGTAATTGACACCGGATCTTTGCGTTTACTCATTTTTGAACGGTCTTTATTTAAAATTAAGGGAATGTGACCATACTTTGGTGGTTCCCATCCTAAAGCACGATAAATTAAAATTTGTTGGGGGGTATTGGTAATGTGATCTTCTCCGCGAATAACATGAGTAATTTTTTCTTCGTGATCATCAATTATGTTGCCAAACATAAACGAAGGCAAGCCATCGCTTTTAATTATTACAAAATCATTAAACTTTTCCGCCGGAAATTCAATTCGGCTATGAATCAGATCATTATATCCTAAAATTTTTGACTCTCGACTTTCCACTATTGACTTAAAATTGAACCAAATTGCACCATCTTTTTTGTAAGCTAATCCCTTTTGCACTAACGAATTAGCATATTTTTGGTATTTATCGAGGTCTTTTGATTGGAAATATAGATCTTCATCGTGATTTAAACCAAGCCATTCTAATCCGTCAATAATATCTTTCTCAAATTCTTTTTTACTTCTTTTTTGATCAGTATCTTCAAAACGCAAAATAAACTTGCCTTTATTTTTTTGGGCAAATAAATAGTTAAATAAAGCAGTTCGCGCTGTACCAATATGAAACGTTCCCGTTGGACTGGGCGCAATTCTTGTTCTGGTTTCTTCTTTTTTCATATCTATATTTTATCCAAATAAGATATAAAATACAATGCTCGACGCTAAATTTATAATCCTTTTTTGCGAAGACGATTTGAAAGATGGTTTGATAAAACCCCATGTCGCAGCAAATTGCGATAGCGTTTTGCTGCGACATTTTACGAAAATACTCTTAGCCTAAAAAGTTTTTATTTATAAATTAAATTTATCTTTTAATTTTTCACTTCTATCAATCTCTTTGGCAACAATATAAGTCATATAAGGCCATATCTCATAGGTTTGCTTGATTACTTCCATTTCCTTTTTGCAATCGTAGGGTAAAACAAAAATACTTTTTTGCAATTGAAAAAAATCAAGCTGTTTTAATTTTCTTCTTAGTGCTTCTCGTGCAATCTTTTTCTCTTCTGGTATATCAAAGGCAACTATTCTCCATAAACCATCCCATTTATTGGGTTTTTTAATTTTTAAATTTTCCAAATCATAATAATAAGCCTGCTTTTTGCCCTCTTCAACTAATTCCAGTTTAATTTTATCGTTTTCTTCAGTTATTTTAATCCACCCCATTTCTTCTAGTCTTTTCAGACGCTCATTGAGACGACGGCGATCTTTTAGATAGCTCTTTAATAAATTATTAGGAAGCTGGGGAGATAATAAAGAAAGAACAACAATGCCTCCGGCTTTTAAAAGCCATAACAAAATTTTCTTTGTGGTATTAAAATCTTTCATATTTATATTATAACACGATATTGATACCAATGTCGCAGCAAAACGCTATCGCTTTTTGCTGCGACACATGTTATTAGCTGTGTCTTATATTTTCCATTTCGCCATAAAATAAAAATGATAAAAATCACAAGAAAACCCCGCACATGCGGGGTTTTCGAACTTTTTATTTATCAGTAAATTACTGAACAGAAACTAACGCAAAGGTATCTGTTATTTCTGTTGGGTAACGGTTGATAACATAATCTTGAATGATAATTTTTACTGTACCACTTTTTGCTTGATTTTCTGTAATACCAAACATTTGCATAGCTTGTGCTTTATTTGAAAAGCCCATGGCTGGCTGGTGATCATCTGAACCTTTTATAACAGGCAGATTATTCCGAGAAGCACTTGAAACAGTAAAAGACAAATCCCATCCAAACATAGCGCCGTTGATATAATTATAAGTTCCTTCGATGGTGGCCTGACCAGAAAATACAACTTTGGCGTTACTTGCTGAAAGATCACGCTCTACAGGTGGCGCGATAGTCATAGAATATGGCTTGACTGAAAAAATAGTCATTGTGGCAACTTTATCGCCAGTCTTTGCAGTTGATAAATCAAATATATTACTGACGGTTGCGGCTGTTGTCGGAGTAGCAGTTGACGTACTCGGAGTGGCTGTGGTCGTACTACTTGATGCTTTTAGATTATTTACTTGTGTCTGAAGGACAGTAATTTGATTGTTAAGATCTTTTTTGGCATCAACAAGTTTTTTGTTTTGGTAATAATAAACCCCGCCACCAATAACGGCTCCTGTTAAAATAACACTGATTACAACAATCCAAATTGGTTTCATAAATTTCCTTTCATTCAATTTAACTAAAAATACAACTTATATAGTACTCTCTCTCTCTCTCTCTGAATTTCAAGGTGTGGATAAAATATTAGAGCTGAAAAGTGTTTAATATTTTCGTAACCTCGGAATCGTTTAAATAATTACTGGTTATAGTTATAGAAATAAGTTTATTATCAGCTTTTCTTAAATAATATGCTTTACTCTGTTTATTATTAAAGCTTACAACTTCTTCTATAGTGTTAATACCGTTTAGTTTCGTGAGTTGTTCGGAGATTTTAGTATCGTAACTAGCTGGAACCACAGTACCGGAGAATGGGGTTTGGAATTGATTATCGGCAATAACTTTATCGTAGTCGTTAATTGTAAAAGCTAAATTATTATCTTTCCTAAATTCAACGGAATTAACATTTTTTTGAGAAGTACCCAAAGCACCCTTTTCTTGAACTGAAAAGCTAGAAGGGTATTTTAATTGCCATCCAAATACGGAATCGTTATATGTCTTCCAACCAGCGGTTTCGTCGGTGGCAACTGGAGTGGTAGTGGTTGATGTACTTGGAGTGGCTGTAGTCGTACTACTTGATGTTTTCAAATTATTCACTTGAGTTTGCAGGGCTGTAATTTGATTGTTAAGATCTTTTTTGGCATCGGCTAGTTTTTTATTTTGATAATAATAAACTCCCCCACCGATAATAGCGCCAGCGACAATAACACTAATTACAACAATCCAAATTGGTTTCATGGTTTCCTCCTATAAATTATATTCTACTGAGTAAATTGGAAAGTAGAAAGAATTTGTTTAAAATCTGACAAATAATTATCCGTTCCCGAATGGTTAAAACTTATAGAATAATCAATGTTATTTAAGTTGAATGTTTCAAACATAGCCAACCTAGTTTTGTTAGTGGTATCTTCTGCGTAATTTAATCGTTTTTCTACCCCACCAATAGTATAATTTTCTGTTGAAATAGTTTTATCATAATTTTCGGCGCCCCAACCAGCGGGATTAACATACAAACTTAAAATTGGACTATTGGCATCAGACGAGTTTTTCAATTTTAACCCCTGACCAGCAGTGGTCATGGCGATTATTTCTTTTGGTAATAAATCATTGGATATTGAATATTCATTTGGATATTTAAAGCTGAATTTCCATACGTCGTTCGTATATGTTTTCCAATTAGCGGTTTCGTCGGTGGTAGTGGTAGTAGGAGCAGTGATTTTTAGAGTTGAGATAGTTTTATCAAAATTGCCATACCAGGCTTGTGATAGAGAATCGGTTTTTCCGGCAACTAAATCGGCGTAAAATTGTGCGGAATCTTTCCATATTAGCACATCACCGCAATTAGTTTTATCACTTTTAAAATAACTGGGATTATTCGCTTTCAATTTATCCATATCATTATATTTAAAAGTTAAAATGATTCTTGAATCAGTGGTATAAATCACAGCTGTTCTAGTTAATTGCACATCGCAAACTTCAAAAGCAGAAAGTGTTACAAATTGTTTGCCCGTAGCGCCAGTAATATTGAGTTTTTTGTAAGAACCCGCTACTCCCCAACCCATGGCTGTGGAATAATCACCTTTTTCAATTGCGGCTTTATCTTTTACTGCAGTTTCTTGATCAAATCCATTGGTTTGGCTACCAATAGAAGCGATTTTTTCTGTAGTAACTTGTATAGTTGGAGACTTGGTCTTGGATGTTGCATCACCTTCTAAAATCACTGTGTCACTAGGATACTTAAAACTAAATCCGTACACAGTATTTGTATAAGTTTCCCAATCAGCGGTTGCGTCAGTGGTATTAGTAGTGGTCGCAGGGGTTACCGTTAAAGAAGATTTAGATAAATCTTGATAATACTTATAGCCAAAATAACCAACTGCTCCAAGAACAATGACTAAGAAAACAATTAGAATTGTCCAGGCGACTTTCGGGTTCATATTATTCATAATTTCCTCCGCTCCGTGACCCGCCCTAGGCGAGGTCCGGAAGTCCGCCGTAGCATCTCGGATGGAACACGAATGAATAATTCGACGTGTAATACCGAGAGCGAAGGCGGGCATTATTTAAATTTAAATGACTTATAAAACGAATTAAAATTACTGTCTTTCACCTTGCTATTTATTATAGCATAAATTTTATCATTTTTCTCGGTTAAAACTATCACTTGATAATAACCGTGATAACTTGGCGCAGTGATGATTGTGCGGGTAGCGCTAATAGAATTAAACTCAATTTTGTCAGTTGTGACTTTTCGATCAGTATATTCTGCACCAAGTTCGGCGATGATTCTATTAATATCGGTTTTGTTTCCTTTATAAACCACAACTTGCCAATTAGTATTTTCTTCGGACTCAAACGGCTGAAATTTGACACTGGAATCAATTGTACTATTATCTGTCTGATCTTTTGATTCTACCCAATTGCTAGGATATTCGATGGAATAATCGGTTGACTCGTAAGTTTTCCATGTATTAATATCTTCATCATCGGCTAAAACAGGTGTCTCCGTAGAAACGGTGGAAACAATAAT
>Ga0247842_10001325_pt1 | contig 42170 bp, 31 predicted proteins | sample LaCruzMarch2015__3_FD_192411 | JGI IMG/M metagenome (GOLD analysis project Ga0247842, IMG submission 192411) | Freshwater microbial communities from meromictic Lake La Cruz, Castile-La Mancha, Spain - LaCruzMarch2015_19m | ecosystem: Environmental > Aquatic > Freshwater > Lake | place: Spain...
TTAATATCTCATTAAGTATTTCTTCATTTTTATTCTCTATCTTTGCAGGATAGGAAAAGGCATCCAGCCCACTCCTAAACTCTAAACTTAAATCTCTTTTTAACACCGTAATCGGCAAGAATCTATTATTAAGCAGTGGTATTTTTATTTGAATTTGCTTAGGCAGGAAATCAATTCTGTAAGATACGGCAAAATACTGCAGGCAGCCTATGGCAACAACCAAAATTACAAACATTCGCCTTAATTTTACACTTTTTAACGTCATAACGCCGGCGCTAGAAATCAGGGCCAAAGCCGGTAAAACCGGCATAAAATACCTGCTTTGATCAGGGTAATGAAATAAAAAGGCCAATAAAAATAGCGGCAAAACCAACCAGGCGAATAAAATCCCTCTTGGTCTTTTATTGATAACAGCTCCAAAGATAAATAAAACAAACAACACAGGCGAAACAGAATTATTAAAGCAATCGCGCAAAAAGAAAAGTAAATAATCCTTACCCATTACTAAACAACGCTGCAAAATAGAAACAAGTGAATCTTTGGGATAAAAACTAACAGCGTAAAACCAGGAACAGCTATAGATGCGATTAGCTATCTCCCAAAATTTCAGTCCATAAAATCTAAAAGAAATCAAAACTACAATAAAAATTACCACAGCTATGTTTCGCCATACCTGCTTAAAGCCGTTTTTACCCAAGAATTTGTAAAGAATTATAATCAGCGGGCCTAAGATAAAAAGGGCGAAATTGAATTTTATCAGTAACCCAAGGCCGGAAGCAATGGCAAAAAGACAAGAGTACTTTCTATTAGTAAAACCTTCGGTTTTTAGAAGCAGGAGAACACTGAGAACCACCATAGAAGTCAAAGGAAGGTCTAACATGTATATTCTCATATGATTAAATACTAAAGGATACATTGATACCAAGAATGCAGCCAGAAGGCCCACCCTCTTGTCAAAAAGAACCTTTCCAACACCATAAATCGAAAGCATAAGAATAGTAAAAAAAATAGAACTACTCGCCGTAACTGCCGAATCTTGAGTTAACCCAAGGATAAAATAGAAAGGTGCGGTTAAATACCCTACTAGAATCCCATGCCACCTAAAAGCAAAATAATTATTAGAAATATCAGCTAGCCACGGGAAGGTATGCTGCCTTAGTGAATCAAATACTCTAAGGCTGAATAAAAAGTGCCAATGAGCATCATCCAAAAGATACGTTTGGTCTAAACGGAGCCAGATAAAATTACTTATAAGATGAAACAAAATAATCGCCGTCAAAGAATATATGCTCCAATTAACTTTGCCTTTGCTATTTTTCTCTAATCTTTTATGCATTATTATTTAGTATCCTCTTGAATATTTCACAGGCGTTAATTTCTATTCTTAATACAACTCTGTTTTTCGTAAGCCTTAAGGAGATTTCCGGCAGTTACTTCCCAGTTATATTTTTCTTCCGCGCGCCTGCGGGCTGATTTTTGAATTCTATCTTTAAACTCGGAGTCGGATAATACCTTGATAATTCCTGATGCCAAAGAGTCGACATCGCCAGGCGTTGTTAAAACGGCCGAATCCTGCAACATTTCCGGGACCTCCCCTACCCCGCTGGCGACAATTGCTTTTCCGGAGGCTAAATATTCAACGATCTTAAGGGGACTCTTGCAAGAAGTAACTTCATTTTCCTCAAAACAAGCAACGCATATATCTGCGGCGGCAATATACTGTGGAACAAGTTCATGAGAGACAGCTCCGGTAAAAATTATAGACCCGCCTAAATCCAGTTGGTTTGCCATTTTTTTCAAATCATTAGCCATATACCCATCACCCACTATCATAAAAGATAAATCTTGATGGTAATCATTTATTAACTTTTTAGCGGTATGGATAAAAAACTCGACATACTGCCCACCATGGAGTTGGCCAAGATACAAAATAAGCGGCTTAGTAATGCCAAATTTCTCTTTGACCGCCAAACCGGAAATCAGGGGATTAAACTGCTTAAGGTCCGCGCCTACATGGGCATCAAAAATCACATCGTCGCTTTTGATTATTTTTTGGCATTCTATTTTTAACCGCTGGCTTGCCACAGAAACAGTATCAGCTACTGCAGGAGTGATATTTTCCAGAACAGCTAAAAAGTTACGAATAATATTTCTCAAGAAGCTTGGATGGGTAGAAACTTCATATATCTTAACCTCCCAATCATCCCAATCGTAATGCAAATGTTTACCACACAGTAAAGCTACTACTATTGCAGGGATAGCGGCATGGTAAAAACATTTCTGGAAATGGACAACATCCACCCGGGCTGCCAGGCGCCACAGCGTCAAGATGTTAGAAATTAAAATATGTGGGCCGTGCTTTCTTGGTAGGGGGATAACACGTATGTTTTTAGATAGGCGCGAAACCTTCTGGCGGTTCCATTCTAAAGGAAAGTATGCCAATTCCACCGTATGCCCCTTCCTCTCGAACTCCTTGGCAAGATAAACTATGCGCACTGACCAGGGTTCGGCAAGCGAATAGATGTCATGCGGATGAACCATGAGTATCTTCATATTAACCGCCTGGGAAAATAATAATCTTCTTTAGTTTCTTAAGAAGATAAAGACACGAATCCATTATAAATGACAGGAGAAAAAGGTAACCGACAAAGAAAATTTTTATCAAAGGCCGCATAAGTAAAAAATTAGTAGTATTTATATAAATCGTACTTTTTTAGCTCATTCATTGTTTTGATAATTGTCTGGTGGTTATCACAGTGGTCGCAATGTTCGTCATATAACACCTGCCCATTAGCAAACCGTGCGGATTTATTATCCTTAAGATATTTTGCCTGCCTCCTCCATCGCCAATATTCAGTTGAATTCCAGACATCCTTAAATGACTTTTTTTCCAGATATCCGACGGTGCGCAGATGGCAGCAAAAACTCATATCGTATTTGGCGGGGATAAGGTTAAAATACCAGCCTATTGTACAGCCGTGGCTTAAGAAAAAATCTTTTGACCAGGCACCGGTTTTTTCATCATAATGTTCAAGCTGAAACTCAAAATTGTCAACAAACTCAATCTTATTTCTTTCAAGGATCAGTGCAATTTCCGGAATTTGTTTCTTGATCGCTTCTATTTCCTGAGGTTTCAGTTGCAGGAACCTGTTCATAACATCAAGCCTGATCAGGTAAAAACGCACCGCATCCGGAGCGATATCGGCATCCATCTTGGCCATTTCCGTTAATTCATGATAATTAAGCGTATGAATGACATGGCTGATAATCAGGCGGGGATGGTTATTCCCGGATTTTCTCCTGAGCTCCATAAATTTTTTCAAATTATCGCGCACCTTATAAAAAGTATCACCGGGCTGAACTGTAGAGATCCTGGCATAAGTTTCAGCGCTGCCGGCAGGAAAACTACAGTAAATCTCATTGACTCCTAATTCAATTACTTCCTTTGCCTTTTCTTCATCAAGTAAAATACCGTTCGTAAAAAATAATACTCCCAGTTTCTTGCTGCGCGCATATCTGAGCATAGGGATGAATTTGTCATACATCAACGGTTCACCATCGCCCTGAAGGATGATCCCGTCGGTCATCATTTCGGAGGCATCGTCAATAATCTTCCTAAAGAGATCCAAATCAAACTTGCGCTCAAGGAACTCTTCCGTATGCTTAACTCCGGGAGTATGAACCCAGCAATGTTGGCACTTTGTATTACAGCGATGAAATGGATCAAAGACAACGGTCTGTGGGCCGATAAAAACCTGCTCGCTGATTATGCCTAAAAGCCTTAAAAGATCCCTTTCTCTACCGGGGTTGACCTGCGCATGCACGCTAATCGCATTAAGCATTTCAGTAAGTTTATCATCGTAAAATGATATTTTTATTACAGCGCTATCAAGCTGTTTTCCTACCTCCTCAACGTAAGCAAGTAAATTTAAGGAGATATCTTTAACCGGAAAAGGTTTTAATTGCAAGGAAGAAAGATCAATCGGTTTATTAATTAGCTGCATACAAAATTCAGCAATTGCGCTTAAGCGGCCGAAGTTATACCGGGAAAGACCGATCTCAATCGTAAAAGCCTTGCCATTTCCCGCAAGCTTTTTAATGCCGGATGCTTTTTTAGTAAAATCATTTTGCCCGCTTATTCTTTCATGAAGTTCCGCAAAATCTCCGAAAATAAGGAAATGGTTCTTATCCAACCCTTCTCCATGCGCCTTTGTTAATACCACCGGTTTATTAACCATCCCACGGCTAAAGAAAACTTTGACATAACGTAAAATGGATGCGGGATCTGACAAAAATCTTTTGTATTGCCTCGAGGTGGCATTACATACCTCTACAGAAAACAGCCGCAGTTTTTTTAATAATCCCATGGAGAAATATTTAGCCATTATTTATGAAATCCCTTCTATTTTTATTATTTATCAATTACTATTCTTCAAAATAACAATTAACCATTTGCGGACAATTAGTTTTACAGGTTCTTATAGCCTCTCTGACCTTTTGCGCTTCTGTGGAAAACCAAATATCCTGGATATTGCAGGAAGATATATTCCCGATTGAGCCTTTCTGGCCGCACAACGCTACATCCCCCATTGGCCCTACCTTTAGCATGCCGTCATCCATATGGCACTTTCTTTCTTTTTTTACAAACTCCCCTGGGTCATTAAAATACATTTTAAAGGCTTTTAACTGAGCCAGAGAATTACCGATATCAACACCATGTTCTTTGGTTTGAATAATAAAATCTATAGTTTCATTACGTTTTTCTAAATCTTGCGGCCAAAGGAATGAAAAATCACCCTGGATAGACCAATCCGGGCCTAAAGATACACAGAGCGGCTCCGCTATGGCCATAAAATAGATTGAAACATCTCGCTCTGAAGCCCATTTGACAAGCTCTGGAATACCTGCAAGCGTAGGCCCCATAATAATCGTCTGAATTCCTATTTTGTGTATAGTTCCCTTTTCTTTTAACAAACACTCTACCGCAGTCATTACCTTATCGCAAACACCATTTACTCCGCGAAGATAATCGTGGATATCTGAATTAATACTATCGAGGGAAAAAGCAAGCATGGTCAAGCCGGAGGCAGCAATTTCCTTAATCAAGCGGTTATCGGTTAAGAAACCATTACTGGTCATTGATATGTCACTGAAACCTTCCTGTGCGGCACAACGCACAATATCTAAAACGTTTTCTTTCAAAAACGGCTCTCCGCCGGTAATATTTATAGAGGTTTTTAATTGAGTAAACCGTTTCAGGTCCGAGATAAAGGCTTTCCATTGTTCAATAGAGAGCTCATTTTCGGACCTTGGATTTTTCCACATATGACACATTTTGCATTTCAAGATACAACTATAAAGAACTTCGATCGAACAAAACTTTGGCTTTCTTATGAATTCTTGCATTTAGCGACCTTTTCTGCCTGTAAAAACTGTATCTCCTTATATTGCAAATCAACCTCGGTAGTATGGGTCTCCGGGCTTATGCGAAAAGCCTCGTCGTATTCCTTTAACGCCGTTTCATAATCATTAAGTTTGAAATAATTATACGCCGTTCCCAAACGCAATTTTCCATCTTCGGGTTTCAGCGCAACCGCCTTTTTAAACTCAACAAGGGCATGATTGTATTCACCATTTTGTTGATAAGCATAGGCTCTTTTGGCACAATAAATAAGCTTCTGCTCTTCTTGTTTTAAAAAAGCACAAATAAAATTTATAAGGCAAGAACGGGAATTAACGCAGCCATGTTCGTCTATGTACTTCCTTATTTCATTCGCTTTTGAAGAAAACCATAGTTTTTTAAGAGGAGTATTTTCTTTTATCGAACCAAGCTTGTGCCCACTCAACAGTATGTCTGCATTAGGATCAAAATCTATAACATAATCACGTATGCAATATTCGGTCTGATTCAGGAATTTCTCGGGGTCGCTATAATAATCCTTAAACGCCTCAAGTTGATTATATGGATTGGTGACTGGATAACCATGTTGCTTCATATCAATGATGGATTCTATCACCTTCTTTGTCCTATCGGGATTATGAGGCCAGATATGCCTGTATTCAGGCTTATTAAACCAGCCTTCTTTTGGATTAACCAAGCCTGATTCCACAAGCGCAAGAAAAGAGACAGAATCAGCTTGCTTTGATTCCTGCACCCATTTAACAAGATCCGGCAATGTTTCTAAATTGCTATCCAAGATAAGGGGCAGAATCACCAGATGAAGTTCTCTAGAGCGATATTTGTTTAAATAGGACAAGGCCCTCATAACATGGTCAAACGCGCCGGCCTTCCCCCGGATTGCATCATGGATACTTGCCTCTGTCGAATCCAGAGAAATAGCTAATACTTTAAGATGGGAAGCCGCTATTTTTTTTGCCATAGCCTCGTCAATAAGATAGGCATTCGTTGAAATAATGGGATTAAAACCCTTCTTGTGCATATAATCACATAACGACAGAAGCCATTCTATCGCGAAAGGCTCCCCGCCCATAATATTTATATCCAAAGAATAATCGATAAACTCCGCTAGTTCATCAATAAACTGTTTGCATTGCTCAAACGAAAGCATGGGCAGATCTGAGTCCAGAGGAGTTTTCCATTCTATGCACATTTGGCACTTAAAGAAACATCTGTGCGCGATGATTATATCGCAAAAAAGCGGCTTCCCTATCCTCAATGCCCCTTCTTTTCTTTCCATAATTACCTAATCCTCCTCATACCAGCAATTAACAAGATGATGGCAATTTGTCTTGCATTGCGCGATCTCCTCTTTTACCTGGTTGCAGCGCAATGAGCTCCAGAGTTGGTTAAAATCCGTGTCCGTAATTTTACCCAACGATTTGAAATAGGGACACATATATACAGAACCATCAGAATTAATGCCGAAAAACTTACCACCTACAAGATTGCATCTATAAGGCTTGATAAATCCCGAAGGATTCCTGAAAAATGCCTTAAACAGCTCAAATTGCGAAACAGGATTGGCAATATGATGACCGTTTTTCTTTTTAATAATAAGCGCGTCGATAATTTTCTCAAATTCATATTGATTGTCCGGCCAAAGCGCTTGATATTGTTCGGTTTTATGCCAATCTTCTACAAAAGGAGTATGGAAAGGCCGGGTTATCGCCTGATAATAAACCCCAGTAAGACGCCTGTCTTGATTGACCCAGTCAGTAAGCTCAAGCAGCTCATGCAATGAAGGCTTCATGATTATAGTGTTAATTCCTATTTTAAGTTTCTCGCTGAAAGGACCGAGATACTCTATTGCTTCAAGCACTCTTTGAAGAGATCCCGGCACTCCCCGGACATAATCATGCGTTTTAGAATTCAGGCTGAAAATGGTAAGATCAATATTGTTAAGGCCGCTTTCGGATAACGATCGGGCATATGTTTTTGTGATCGTATGTCCGCTGGTCGCCAAAGCTGTTCGAAATCCGAGTCCGCAACAAAAAGTTACCAACTCAATGAGCATTTCCGGAAAAAGCAATGGTTCGCCTCCGCCGAATACCACGGTAAAATCGCTGGCTACATGACCTTTTAAAGATATAAGAAAATCTTTCCACTGCTGAAGGATTGGCCTTACTGTATTTTTCTCATCACACTGCCAGTGGTAACATATCTTACACCTGAGCATACACCCAAGCGTTATCGAAAGATTACACATCCTCGGTTTGTTGTTTTCAGACATGTTCATCCTCAAAAAAACAATTGATCATAAGCTTGCAATTTTTCTGGCAACCGGCGATCTGCTTTCTTACTTCCCGGGCTTTTTCTGAATTCCATATAGCGTCGATCCTCTCCGTCATAATATTGCCGATCGGCGGCATAGAAAAACAAAGAATGACATCCCCATTCGGCAGCAAGCTAAAGGCGTTATATCCAAGATTGCATTTTATTTTTTTTATGAACTTCCTGGGATCCCTGAAATAACTCTTGAAGGCGTTGAACTGACCCGGGGGGTTAGCTATTTTATATCCTTGTTTCTGCAGAGCGCTCAACGTATCCAACACCCTGTGCGCCGCATCTGTATCTGGCCAGAGAAATTTTGTCTCTTCTCTTTCATGCCAGGCATTATCTTCAGGCATGGCAAACGGCTGCATTATCGATTGAAAGTATACAAAACTTAAGCGGGGGCTTTTATTTACCCACTCGGCTATAGCAATAATGTCATCTAGATTCGCTCCACTGATTATAGTGCTGATAAAAATCTTCTCCGGGATGGGCGAATCCCGAAAATAGCTGATTGCATCCATGATTTTATTAAAGGTACCCGGCATACCCCTTAAGAAATCATGCCTTTCCTCCTTTAGGCTCTCAAGAGAAAAACCAATAGTGTTAAGACCTGCGGTAATTAATCCATCAGCCATCTTACGGTCAACTAAACATCCATTGGTAGTCATGGTAGTATAAAATCCATGGTTACTGGCAGAGTTAATTAAATCAATTATACCCTTCTTAAGCAACGGCTCTCCGCCGACAAATTGGATTTGCATATTTTTACCCGTAAACTCTTTAAGCGCACCTAGAAACTCGATGTAGGTTTTAAAAGGGACTGTCTCATCATCTGTTTTGTATTTCCAAATATGGCACATTTTACAGTGTAAGAAGCAGTTTTGTGTAACGATAAAATCACAATGAGACGGCCTGGTTTCCATTTCTTACTCCCAAAAACAATTGACAACTGTATCACAACTTAATTTACATTCTTTAATCTTTTCCCGGATACTATTGGTTCTTTCCGAATTCCAAAGTGTACTTAGATTTTCTTTTTTCGCGCTCCCGATTATGCCAACACGCGGACACAGAAATAAATCCCCCTCTTCGTTTATATTGACAACCTCTTCCTGAAATATACACTTCTTGGCCTGCGGTAATACGGCTGGATCAGAAAAATAATTAAGGAAGATGCGCAACTGCGCTACGGGATTATTCAATTTACAGGCACCTCCCTCTTTTAGTTTAATAAGGGCATCGATAACAAAGCGCACTTTTTCTTTATCCTTAGGCCAAATCGCATTATAGTGATCATTGGCGTACCACTGTGGATCTTGCGGAGTGCCCAAAGGTTGCATTAATGCCTGTAGACGGATAGAATGCACCTTGGGATTATCCTGTACCCAAGAGACTAAATCTACAAGATCATCCAGATTGGCTGCGGAGATGACTGCGGCTAGTCCTATGTTTAGTTGGGGAGAGGCAACAGAAAGAACATCAACAGCCTTCATCACTTTACGATAACTTCCAGAAAGCCCTCTCATAAAATCATGCGTTGATTCTCTGCGGCTCTCTAGTGGCATGGTTATGCTCCAAAGGCGCGACCTCAAAATCTCTCCAATTTTCTCCCTATCAATTAAATACCCGTTAGTATTAAGTCCGGTGCGAAAACCCAGTGTTGAAGCATGACTGATTAATTCGAATATCCCTTCGTACAATAAAGGCTCTCCTCCTGTAAAACAGATCTCTCCCTCCGGGTGCATAATGTCTTTAAGGCCGGTAATAATATTCTGCCACTGCTCAACACCCAGTTTATCTTTATCGTTAGTCTGTTGCCACATCGTACACATCTGACAACGCATAAAACAATCACTGCAGACAATTAAACTACAATATTTCGGCCTTATTCTATTCTTATCCAATGGTTCATCCCTTAAAAAAACAGTTTACGAGGGTATTGCATACTTTGCGACAAACACGCATATCCTGCCGCATTTTTTCTACTTCAGGTTTATCCAATAAAACAGCGATAGCGTTTGAACGGATATTACCTATAGGATCCATAAAACAACACATCCTTACTTCACCCGACGGATCGATGCTTAAAACGTAATCTCCCAGCTGGCATCGAACCCCTGGCCGGCGCTTATGCGGTTGATGAAAATAACTCCTGAATAATTCAAATTGATCTACTGGATTTGCTATTGGATAACCTTTGGCTTTTAAAAGAATAATCTGATCAATAACTTTATCCACCAGCTTTGAATCGCGCGGCCACAAAAATGAAAATTCGTTGTTCTCCTGCCAATTATGATCGATAGGCGCAAAAAAAGGAGTGGTCACTGCCATAAAAGATATCGCATTAAACCGGCCGTTATTTTTAACAAATTCTATCGTGTCGACAAGCTCTTCTAAATTCTTTCCTGAGATAACTGTCTGAGCGCAAACGGAAATCTTGCCTTTGTAAGCGCTGAGGTGAGCGGCTGCCTGCAATACTTTTTCATATGTTCCGGGTACCCCCCTTAAAAAATCGTGGGTTTCTTTATTAACGCTATCTAATGAAAGCTGGATATTCTTTAAACCCGCATCTGCCAATTCTCCGGCCTTGTCTCGATCAATTAAGACGCCATTAGAAGCCATCCCCACCTTAAAACCCCGGAGACTGAATTGCTTGATAATTTCAATAATATCCGGATGCAACAACGGCTCGCCGCCGCTAAAGACGACTTCTCTTTCTCCATCCATAACTGTTAGAAGCCCGTCAGCTAAACAAATCAAGCTATCTTTATCCAGGCCACCGTCTTGCTCTTTAGTTTTCCACATATGGCACATGCGGCAACGAAGGCAGCATCTCCTGAATAATTCAATCGAACAAATCCGCGGTCTATACATTTTCGTCCTCAAAATAGCAATTGATCAAAAGATTACAGTTCTGAGTACAGCGGTCTATTTTAGCCCTAACCAGGCGCGCTTTTTCTGAGGTCCAGATATTTGACAGTGAATCTTGAAAAACATTACCTATGCTTGCATATGAATGGCACAAAAAAACATCGCCTAACTGGTTAACCTCCATAACTTCCTTGCCCAGGTTACAGGTATTTTTCCTGGCAAAGTGAAGTGGATCTATGAAATAATCAATGAATGCCCGCAGTTGAGCAAAGCTGTTATTAATTTTATAACCAGATTTTTTACGGGCGATCAATTCATTAATTACGTATCTAACCTTATCTTTATCTTCCGGCCAGAGGCCGCGAAAATCCTCTTTTAAGAACCATTCTTTATCAAGCGGGGTATTAAACGGCTGCATAATCGCCATAAAATAAATATGGTTTACCCTTTTGTCATTTTGAATAGCATCCATCAGAATAAGCAGATCATCGAGATTAAAGTTTGAGATAACCGTATTAATACCTATTTCAGGTTTCATCTTTTCTTTCGCGATATAGCCGATCGCATCCATAATGCGATCTCTGCAACCAGGCATGCCGCGTATTGCATCATGAATAGCGGGGGTGTATGAATCTAAGGAAAAATTTAGATTGGAGAGCCCTGATGCCGCGATCTTTAAGGCATATATTTCATTAATCATAGAGCCGTTAGTCGTGGCGCAGCTATGGTATTTCTTCTTGCTAATATACCCCATCAAATCTAATGCCCATGGTACCAGAAGCGGATCGCCGCCACTAATGCGTACCCCTTTAACTTCAAATTCACCCAACTCCTCAATAATATCCAGGCATTTTTTAAGGGTCAATTTATTTTCTTCTTCTCCGGAATTCCATATTCGGCACATCCGGCAGCGGAGATTACACGTATTGTTAAGACTTAAACTTAGTTCAATCTTATCTTTATGCATTGCCTAAACCAAAACTCCTGTTTTACGTAAACTATCCCTATATTTACCTTTTTCCTGCGCCACCCTGCGGAATATCGCCTGAATTTTATCTAAATCATGCCCATATTTCTTGTATAGAAAAAAGAGGAAATGCTCCTCTTCAAGAGTAGGGAATCCTTCGTACCCCCCCATCGCGCTGACAACTTTATCATAAGAAGTAAGGGTCTGTTTCTTCTTTTCTTCCCAACGCAAGCCGCCAATCTCATCAAACCCAAATTGCGTAAAATTCTTGCTGTATTTACGCTCTTCAAAGGAAACCACTTCATTGACATCAAATATATTTTCAATCCCATATTTGCGCGGCTCATGAAACAACAGGCTGCCGCCGCGTAAATCAAACGTATTATAATAAAACCGGTTGATATAATTTTTATTATGCTGCAAGAAGCTTATCGTTTCCTGTATATCTTGATCTGTCTCATGCGGCAGGCCGCATATAATTTCGATTCCGATCCAAATCCCTAATTCGTTTGCCCAACGAATGGCAGCTTCCAGTTGTTCCAAAGAAACGCCTTTTTTAACATATTCGAGAAGCTTTCTGCTTCCTGTCTCAATGCCAAAGATAAGCCTGATACATCCTGATTCCTTCATTTTAAGCAAGATATCTTTGGTTGTAAAATCTGCCCGGGCGCAATCACTCCATTGGATTTTAAGCCCCTTGTTTATAATCGAATTACACAAATTAAGCGCATATTTTTGATTAACGTTAATTTCATTATCAAGAAAGAAGTATCCGGTAGGATTATATGTTTCCTGCAATTTCCCTAGAGCAACAACGGCCTCTTCATGCCCCATGATAAAATCGAGCTTACCATTTGACTCCGAACAAAAGATACACTTATGGGGGCAGCCTTTGATAAGGGCAAACGGCATAACCAATGTTTTTGAATGATGGAATTCATCGATAATATCTTTTACATCAGCCCCATATCCAGAGTGCAGCCCGCGATAACGGTAATATTCAATAGGCAAACCGGTAAACACCGGTTTTTCTATTTTGCGGTAATCGGCGCTTAAAACCCGGTTATTGCGTTCATAGTAAACTCCGTCAAGCGACAAAAGCAGGCGCCCTTCTTTTTTGGCCTTCAGAATAACCTCCAGCAATCTTTCTCCCGCCCCTATTGCATAAAAATCTATGCAGGGAAAATCATACTCTAAATACATCAGCCTCACCGCGACTCCAAATCCGCCAAGCATGATAAACGGCTGATATTTAGTTTTAAGGTATTGCGCGTAAGCAGAGGCAAAAAGCACATTGGATCTGTTCCGCAGGCTTTCCTGGATCGACAAAAGTATAACTTCATAACCTTTTACCGGGCATTTTTCTTCAAGTTGCTGAAAAATAACGTCAAGACCAGGGTCTTTCTGGCTTCCCTTACAATAATCCACAATCCGTGTTTGGTCAAAAAACGGTTCCTGATCAAATGAAAAACCTTTGTAGCGACGTTCATAGGATATCTTAATGTTTAAATCATCTTGTTCAATCTCAAACCCGCGTCCCGACAAATAGCCGGTGATAAGCGCCGGGCCAAAAGGAGGTAGAAGGCTCGAATTAAGCTCTGATGAATTAATATCCCAACTTTGGGAAAAAGTCGGTAAACGAATAAGCTTTATTTTCATCAATCTTTCTCTACTAGACCGGTAATATTCTCTATTTTGTAAAAACAATTAACGACTATGTCACAGTCTTTTTTGCATCGGTTTATTTCCTGGCGCGCTCTGCTCATGTCTTCTGAAAACCAGACTTCGGAAAATTTCCTTTTCCGAATATTGCCTACAGGCTCCATAGAAAAACACATATTAATATCTCCGTAAGCGTTTACTTCGGGCGCCAGGTCTCCACGCGGACATTTGACCTTTTGATCATGGATAAAACGATAGGGGTTGGTAAAATATTCTTTTATTAACCGTAATTGTTCCGGGGGATTGCAGATTTTATAGCCTTTTTCTTTAAGTAACGCCAGTTTCTCAAGAATGCCTTTTATCTTGCCGGGATCCTGCGGCCATACTTCACTGTGTCTGCTTTCTTTAAACCATTCCCTTTTTTGGTCATCACAATCAAATGGCTGAAGGCAGGCATTTAAGAATACATCATTGATCTTTTCATTAAGATTGGCCCATTCCACAAGGTCTATAACCTCGTCCAGATTTTTTTCCATCATAGTCATGGTAATGCCGATACTAAGCCTATTTGTCTTATCAGTACCGCGGTGCTTATCCAGGAATTTGATCGCATTCATGACATGTTGATAACTTCCTTTTACCCCGCGCAAATAATCATGGGTCTCTTCTTTAAATCCATCCAGAGAAAGAAATATGCCGGTCAGGCGTGAATTAACCAGCTTTTTGGCCATCTCATCGTCGATATAATATCCGTTAGTGGTAATCGAACTGTTAAATCCCCGGTCACGGATATATGCAATGATCTCGGTAAGGTCCGGACGCAGCAGCGCCTCTCCACCGATAAGGTGTATAAAAATTGGTTCGCTAGTAACGTTTTTAAGATCATCTACAAAACCTTTAATTTCTTCAATAGTAAGCTCTTTGCGGTCTATCTTTCTTTCGCGGTTTTTCCACATATTGCACATTTTACAGCGAAAATTACAGATTTTGGAAACTACTAAAAGACAAAAAACCGGTGGCTTTTGGTTGCTCGTCATTACGACTCCTTTGAGATATGGATGAATAATCTACACACGGGATTCATCTTCATAGAAACAATTGATCATAATATGGCAATTCTTTTTGCAGTTGTATACATCGGCTCTGATATTTTGCGTGGTACTTGCCCCCCAGATATCAGGAATACTATTAGAGTTAATGTTCCCAAAAGGTTCAGTGAGACAACAAAAAAATGTCTTGCCGTAAGGATCTATATGAAATTCATAATCGCCAAGATTACATTTTATCTTTTTTAAGAATTGGTGCGGATTTTCAAAATATCCCTTAAAATGCAGAAAGTGATTGGGATGGTTTCCTATTTTATAACCTTTGAGTTTCAAATCGCGTAATTTTTCCATAAGCGCAGCGGCTAAGGCGGTATCCTGAGGCCAAAGAAAATTGTTTTTCTCTTCAAAAAACCAATCGCTATTCATCGCCTCGCAAAAAGGCTGGGTAATCGCCTGAAAGCTAATCATCTCCAGGCGCTTGTCATTATTGACCCATTCAACCAGATCCAGCAACTCTTTAAGATTACGCTCCATGATGATAGTAAGTATGGATATTGCGGGTTTCCGGTTCTTACGGTATTTGTCTATATGGCTGATAGCCTGCATTATTTTTTCATAACTGCCATCAATACCGCGCATGAAATCATGGGTAGAGGCGCTGCTGCCATCGAGTGAAAAAGTAATAGTTCCCAGCCCGCTTGCGCAGATTGCCTTGGCCATATCATCATTAACAAGAAAACCATTGGTAACCAGGTTGGTTTTATACCCCTCAGAAGAAATAAAATCGACTAATTCAATTATGCTTTCGGTCAATAAAGGCTCTCCACCCGATAGGTGGAATTCGAAATCCGGTCCGACAAACCCCCGTAAAGATTTTACAAACTGTTTTTTTTGCTCTAGGGTCGTCTCTTTACTCTTATCGTCGTTGATATTCCATATATAACAGGTTTTACACCGGAACATACAACGATAATTAAGTACCCAGCAACAATAACGCGGTTTTTCCAGAAATCGGTCTTTATTCATAATGGCTGACTATGAAGAGTAAAGCGATGGTTCATCCTCTATATAACAGCAGTTAAGAAGTAAATGGCAGTTGGTTTTACACTGGTCCACCTGCTTTCTGATTGCCTCTGCATCCTGAGAACGCCAGATATCCCGGATATCCTGTTTCCGGATGTTACCGATAAAATCTTTAAAAAGGCACAACTGCACAAATCCATAAGAGTTTACGCTGATCGCCCTGCCGCCAACGATACAACGCGCCTTATTGACCAGTTTTTGCGGATTATTAAAATAGGCCTTGTAAGCCCGTAGATGCTCCACCCTGTTACTTACTTTTGAGCCATTTTGCCTTAGTCGGATCAACTCATCAAGCAAGGCAATGGTTTTTACTTTATCCTTGGGCCAAAGATATTTATATTCATCCCGCCAATCATCGGTTAACGGGCCGCTGTAGTTGGGCTGAACCACAACCATAAAATATATCCAGTCGATTTTAGGATTCTTGTCAGCAAAATGCACCAGAGGCAGTATATCATCAATATTCTCATCCATAATAATACAACAGAGCCCTTTACGGGTATGCTTCGAATATTTCGTGATATTATCTATGGCATCCATAACCCGCTGGTAGACGCCTTCTACGCCGCGCATCTTATCATGTAACTGCGGCCGGTGGCTATCCAAAGAAAGGCTCACCGCATCAAGGCCTGAATCCGCTATTTTAATAGCCATCTCTTTATTGATCAAATAGCCATTTGACGCCATAGTGGTCTTAAAACCCAAACCCTTTGCATGCCTGACCATCTCCAGGATCCCGGGCATTGAAAGCGCCTCGCCTCCCCCAAAATCCATTTCAAATTGTTCATCGACGAGCTCCCGGAATCCGGTTATAAAACGTTTCCATTCCTCCAGGGAGGGCAACTCTTCCGGTTTAGGAAGCGGCTCATGCCATTTATTGCACATTTTACACCTGAGCATGCAATAATCGGTAGCGGCAACGCAACAGAATTTTGGCTTCATATCATTTTTTGCGCTGCTTCCTGCCTGATATAATTTTACCTCACTTAAATCAGCCATTATAAACTCCTTTTATTTACGCATTTAGGCTACTAATGAAAAAGGGTAATCGCCCTCGAAAAAACAGTTTAAAAGAAAATGACAGTTATCTTTACAGCCGCGGATATCCTTACGAGCCTGCTCAGCTTCCGGAGATTTCCACAATTGCCTTATATCATCTGAATTTTTTATATTCCCCAGAAGCGCGTAACGATAACATAAGAATATATCCCCGACAGAGCTGACGTGCACTGCCCGGTCGAGATTACAGGGGCTTTTTTTAACAAACTTTGAAGGGTCCTTAAAATAAGCTTTAAAGGCTTCAAGCTGAACTACTGAATCCCCTATCCAATCACCCTTTTTTCTCCTAGTGATCAATTCATCAATAACCCGGCTTACTTTTTTTACGTCCTTTGGCCAGAAATAATCATGTTCCTTCTCATACCAGTCATTTTTCACCTCGGTGTTATTCGGCTGCATTGCCGCCATAAAAAGTATAGAATTCATTTTATGCCGGTTGTTGTTAACCCACCGCGCCAGATCAACCAACCCATCAAGGGTCTGGTCCATTATTATCGTGCAGATGCCAATATGTATTTTATCCGAATATTTACGTAAAAACTCAATGGCGTTTAAAACCCTGGATGCAACTCCCGAGACTCCGCGCATGCTATCGTGGATCTCCGGTTTAAGGCTATCTAAAGACAATACCAGGCTATCGAGCCCTGAATCAACTATCCTCTTGGCCATTTTTTCATCAATAAGATAACCATTGGAGGCAATAGTAGTCTTAAAACCAAGCCCTTTTGCGTAACTTACCAATTCTAAGGTATCTTTATGCATCAAGGCCTCGCCTCCCCCAAAATCGATCTCAAATCCTTCATCCACCAAATCGCGCAGTTGCCGGATAAAAACCTTCCACTGCTCTATAGTTGGCTGGGAAATACCCTTTGTACCAGAGTCCTCTTTCCACTTCTGGCACATCTTGCACTTTAACATACAGGTATCAACAATGCCGATGCAGCAGAAACCCGGTTTTAAAATCCCAGAGCTATTACTCAAACCAATTTTTTTTTCTAAGCTACTTTGCATAATACTTCCTTTCCTATTCTGATAGCGAATCCGCCGCGGTTATATTTTAAAAGGATACCCTTCTTTAAAAAAACAATTGAGCAGAAAATGACAGTTATCTTTACAGACTGCTATATTCTGCCGCGCTTCTTTGGCCCTACGGGAATTCCAGACAGAGGCAAGATCATCAGTTTTTACATTACCCAGGAGCTGCCAACGGTAACAGAGGAAAATATCTCCTGAAGAGCTAAAATGCAGCGCCGCATCCATGTTGCATTGGGAATTTTTAACAAACCGGGCGGGTTGCTGATAATAATGTTTAAATGCCTCAAGCTGACATACCTGGTTAGCGATCTTTGACCTGCCTTTTTTTATTTTAACAAGTTCATCAATGATCTCGCTTACCCGAGCAGAATCTTTTGGCCACAGCTCCTGGAATTCTTCTTTTTCATACCAACGCGAGTCGGGCGTAGTGTTATTAGGCTGCATCGCTGCCATAAAATAGATTGAGTTAAGCCGGCGGTCTTTTTCTACCCAGGCTTCTAATTCTAAAATGTCTTCCATGTTTTTCTGATACATGACACAACATAAACCCTTATAAAGCCCTGCGCAGAATTTATCAAGCAACTCCAGGGCATTCATCACCTGCCGGTAAGTGCCGTTTTTCCCCCGCAAGTAGTCATGGGTACCTTCACAAAGACTATCCAGAGAAATAATAACGCTATCCAAACCGGAATCAGCTATTTGCCTGGCTATTTCCTCGTTTATGAGATAGCCATTAGTAGCGATATTGGTCTTTAGCCCATTCTCTTTGCAAAAACTGACTAATTCAAAAATCTCTTTTTTCAAAAGCGGCTCGCCGCCGCCGAAATTGATTTGCAGGGAATTACCAGAGAGCTTACGCAGCGAAGAAATGGCGCGTTTCCAGTCCTCAACCGCAGGCTCTACTGTTTTATCTTTTATAAAAATATCTTCTTTCCATTTCTGGCACATTTTGCATCGAAGCATACAAGAGTCTGTAATGCCAATGCAAACAAAATCAGGAGGCATGCAGCCAAGTTTAGCGGATGAGGGAAACAACGCCCTTATTTCACCCGTTACGGTTCTTCCAATTTCTTTTATATATTGTAGTGAACGCATGTTAAAATTCAGCCGGACTATTTACCCGCTAAACTGCCTCCAGTCAATCTTCTTACGCGCGCACTGATTACGCCAGGCTAAATATTTAAAACCCCTATAAAGAGCATAGAATAATCCGCCGTTTTTACAGTAGGTTACAAATTTCTGCCAATTTGTCTGCGCCATAAACCACTCCCCCTGCTTAAGTTTTATTTCTCCGCGCCCGTTTTATCATACCGCTGATACCGGTTAATATCCTATATTCCGTCGGGCTCAAAGAAACAAACTTGCCATGTAGATCCATATTATGCCCCATATTATCGCAACTCTTAAAACACCCCATTCTGGAATCAGGATCATTGCCGATCAGGGAGAAAAAAGGGTCCTCCTTGTTCATCTTAAACGTCTTCTCCCTAAATAACCTCTGCAGGTTATTATTCCATATGACTCCAAAATCTTCCTTAAATATATTTCCGATAGGAAACCTGTGTGATTTTAAGCAGGAGTTAACATTGCCGTCCGCCAGTATCCTGACAAATGCCCATCCGGCATAACAGGGAATTTTGCCGATAATATCAGAATCATACTCCGCGGATTTTAAACCCTTGTTTGAGATCCTGCGCATGAATTGCTCAAAACTAAACAACTTTATCTTATCCACCAGGCCATTATTCTCATACTGCTTCTTTATCCCGGAACAACTTTCAAATAATGCTTGTTTTTCCGAATCATTTAGAAGCAAAGAATCTGTTTTACCAGGAATCGTATCGATCACCGTAAATTCCACGGCTTCCGAATGAGTCTCTATTGCAAAATCAACCATGGCTTTTAGTTCATGATAATTCTTATTAAAGATAACGTTATAGATCTTTATGAAAGGACGCGTTTTTTTAATCTCATTAAGATAGCGTAGCGTCTCCTTGATCCTAAGGAAGGTCCCCTCATTTTTGCTGGGGTGCGTCAAGGCATACATGCCGGGTGTCCCTGCCCAAACACTCACAGTCAACGAATCCACTCCTTCTGCCGCAAGTTTTTTGGCCCGTTTTTTATCGATCAAGGTAAAATTTGTATTAACGTAACATTCTAATCCCCGCCTCTTGGTATGCCTGATTATTTCCATAATCTGCGGGTGCATAAAAGGCTCTCCTCCTCCGGCATAATAAATATGGCGCGTGCCCATGCGGTATAATTCATCTATCAGCGCGATTACCCGCTTATAGGGCAGAGTTTGATTTTTTACTTCAGGCGAAATCTCTTTTTCGCCTAAAAGAGGAGAATTACACCAGCACCCGATACAATTATTATTGCAGTTATTTGTCAGGTCAATCTGGGCAGAACCAGGCCCCTTATAAGCAAAAGAACCGTCTAAAACACCCAGGATATCCAGATATCTGGAAAAAATATTTTTAAAAGGATGGGTAAATATATTCCTCATCTTATCATATTTTTATAATGGACTGTGGCGTCTTTTTGTGTTTATTGAAACCTTCTTCTACAATCTTGACTCGGGCAGAAAAAATACCCCCTACCTGCTTAATCTCTAATATACGCGCTCCTAAAACAGGACTATTGCGTATACAGACAGTTATACCGTTATTAAAAGCAGCATCCAATAAGATCGTAGGGATCTCCCTGCTCAGCTTTTTTCTGCCCCTTACACCCACTAATTTTGTTTTTGGGTTTCTTAATTCGACTTCCAAATTGTCAAAAACGGGATAAAAATGGCCTTCCCCCCACGAATCCAACCACTTCATATATTCATCTGACAAGATAAGCGCAAGCCTTGAATCGCCGGGGGTTATTCCGCCATACCCGTTGTGTATTTTAACGCTCCAGTCAATCTGCTTCTCATCAATAATCTCAAATTTCCAATCCTCTTCAATGTTGGAATCGGAGTATCTTTTCTTTAATGAAATCCTGTTATTTGCGTCTTTCTTAAAATCACTGAACGTAAATGCCCTGCTTTTTATTTTCTTGCCTTCTGGAAAACTACCGGGACAACTTCTAAAGCCATCTTCCCGGGTAAGCTCTTTATTCTCCCAGAAAAGGCGTATTCCTGAGGGGTTAAAAAATAACCCCACCCTGCCCGTAGTTATAAAATTTACACCCTTGTGGCCGCTTTTAAAAATACCCCTAAGGCGGTTGAACTTTATTAAGACCGACGCCTTCATCTGGCGGGATAAGAAATTTAACAGCTTTACTGCTGTCAGAAAAATCCCGCGCCTTCTCAAAGAAAACAAAATCAGCCCGGGCAAAGAAATATTCAACCTTTGACCTTTAAGATAACGCCTATTTAAATAATGGTTGTGCCACCGGCTATAAGCAACGCGGATACTTTGCTCTAATTCTTTTTTACTTAAATTGTCGGAACAAATAACGCTCTTATTGTTACCATCATATTCAGACCATTCTTTTGTAAGAAGAAGCCCGTTTTTCTCAATTTCCCGGTAAAATTCCGTTCCTGGAAACGGGGTAGCTATGGAGAATTGCACAGAATTAGGATTAAGGTAAATTGCGAAGTCAATGGTCTTGCATATACTCTCACTGGTTTCTCCCGGCAGGCCAAATGTAAACGTAAGATGAGTTTTAATCCCAAGCTGCTCTGTAAAACGGATCATTTTCTCTGTTTTTTTGAGGTCCATATTTTTATTTATACCATCAAGCAAACTCTGGGTTGCCGACTCAACTCCATATTTAACGGCATATAGCCCCGCCTCTTTCATCCTCAACAAAATCTCTTCATCCATCAGGTCAGGACGGGCCATGATCGCCCAGGGGATATCTGTCAACTTCTGTTTCTTAATCTCATCGCAAAAAGCAAGCATCCTGGGTTTTCCGCAATTAAAGGTATCATCATCAAAATATACAGACTTAAAACCCATGTTGTTTACCAAAAACTTCATTTCTTTTATTACGTCTTTGACATCCCTGGATCTATAATTGTTACCCTGATACATTACCTGCGGCCAAAGGCAAAACTTACACCTGTAAGGACATCCCCGGCTGGCAACCATCTGAACCGAAGGAAGCGGCATATTACCAGGAGCGTCATTATAATTGGCCATATGGAGACCTTCCCGCAAAGGCCAGGGAAGCTTATCTAAATCGGCAAGTTCGCGCGGCATGTTAACAACTGTCTTGCCTCCATGGCGATAAATGAGCCCGGTAACATCGCTTAAACCTCTCTTATCCTTTATGTGCCGGGCTAAATCCAAAAGCGTTAATTCATATTCACCAAAAATAACATAAGTGATAAATGGATAGTTTTCGACAAAAGAAGGCTTTTGTATATTTACGTCCGGTCCGCACATGACAATAGGGATATTTTTGTTTATTTTTTTTATCAGCCCGATATCATGTTTCAAGGTCACAGTTGATGTTTCTATAACATAAAGATCAGCTTTAAGACTGCGCAGCCTGTTGATGCAGGCGCTGTAAGAAAGGCCTTCAGCTATGGCGTCAATCAATATCACTTCAAAATTATTTTCTTTTAGTAATGCCGCCGCATAAGCCAGGAAAAAAGGATAAGGAAGATAGCCCCGTTCATGCCGGGCCATCAAATGCGGCCAGCGCGACCCGGCCCTTACACCCGATCTGCATAAATTGTACCAGGGTAGATTGACAAGCGCTATTCTCATAAGAAACTCTCTTGATAAAATTTGTCCAGGTGGTATTTGTTCATAAGCTGGTTGATCCTTAGAATAACCTGATGCGTATCGCAATGCCGGCAAGAATCATCAAATAACTTCTTCCCGTTTAAGAGATGTTCGTTCTTATGTTTATTCAGATATTTCGCATAAATTCGGACTTCATTATAACGGTCGGAATTCCAAATTTGCGTAAAACTTTTTTCTTTTAAAATATCAATTATACGCAAATGACAACACATACTTACTTCCCCTCTGAATAATGCTAACGAAAAAAACCATCCTACCGGGCAGCCCATGTTAGAAAAGGTTTCCCCGGACCAATCCCCGTTTTCTGGATTATAATGCTGAAGCTGGAAATGAATGTTATCCTGTAGCTCTATCCCCTTAGCTTTGAGTAAAGGCTCTATACGTTGCAAAGATTCCTGCATACTCCTAATATGGCTGGCCTTTAATTTCAAAAACTTGATATTATTATCTAACCTTACCAGGTAAAACCTTACCTTATCCGCACCGATAGACGCATCAAGCCTGGCCATTTCCTCCATTTCATGATAGTTTAAATTATGTATAACATGCGTCATTTGTAATAAAGGCTTACTTCTGCCCGCATTATTACGCATATTAATCAGATTCTTGAGGTTATTTTCAATTACACTGAATGTATTTTCAGACTGTTTTGAATTAATTAAGGCGTATGTCTTTGCCGTCCCCGCAGGCAGGCTACAGAATATTTCATTTACCTCCAGATCGACTATCCCGGCCGCCTTCTTTTTATCTAAAAGTATCCCATTGGTAAAAAAAAGCGTCTTTAACCCCTTATTCCTGGCGTAGGCGATCAACTCCATAAACCTGTTATCAAGCATGGGCTCTCCGTCGCCCTGAATAATGATCTCATCGCATAATACTCTTTCCGCATCATCTATGATCTGTTTATATAAATTAATATCCATTTCCAGATTCTCTATCCGGCCGATGATCTTGCGCTTAGGAGTATGAATCCAGCAATGTAGGCAATCAGTATTGCAGCGATGATACGTATCCAGTACTATTGTCTGCGGACCTATGAAAGGATGTTCCGCGATAACCCCCAACAATCTTAATAGATCTCTTTCATTATATTGATCGGCCTGTGAAGACATAGTATGTAACAACTCCAACAGACCTGCATCTTTTAGATAAAGATGTATCCTATGTTGGCTCAAATGCTGGTTAAGCTCATTCAAATAAATACCGAAGTTGGCATAAAGATTGCGGACTGGTAAAAAAGTTACGCCAAGGGAACGTAAATCAATACGCTGGCCCATAAGCGTCGCGGCATACTGCGCAATCGTGTGCAGGCGGAAAAAATTATATCTTGATACGCCAATATAAAGAATGCCTTTGCCTGTAATCTTTTTTATTTTCCCAATAATCTTGATAAAATCACCCGGCACGCCGCTGATCTTATCATGGAGCTTATCAGAATCTCCATATAAATGCACACGGCCTTCCTTACCCGGAAAAGGATCAGCCGGATATTCTTTAAAATACTCCAATATTTTCTTTTCTGTTTCTTCTTCAAGCTGCTTCTTCTTGAGCTCTTCTTGTTTACGCCTGGCCTCTTCTTCCTCGAGCTGCTTCTGAGTCCTTATCTTAGACAGAATATTCTCAAGTACGGTTTTATCGGGATAAAGTTGGATATGGATCTTAAAATGTTCATATGTCCCTGGTTTCAAGTATTCATCGGTTTCTTCAACCTGAGCTTCAAGCACGCGGGAAGATAGGGTAGAATCGGTATTGCCTGCACCAAACAAATTATTAACGCCGCTGGTAGATCTTAAGCATATACTGGGGTACTCCGGTTTTAATGATACACAGCCAATAAAGTTATCCTTAAAGAGGCTGCCTGATATATTCCATAGGGCATTGAATTCCTGCGGGAATACTGCATCTTCTAATTGATATACTAACCGGGAGTATGATTTAGAAATGAGAAAATCAACTTTCACTCTATCTATCCGCAGGCTATCTGTCAACTCTGTGTTAATTTCACAACTAATTGACTCCCGAGAATCAATCTTTATTAACCATTCCTGGCGTATAGGCATATCAGGAAAAGACACAAAAATGCGCATCTGGTTTTCGGAAACTTTCTCTACATCAAAAACTGTTTCCCGTGAATGATACCAAATCCCTTCAGATAAAATACTGGAGCTTAAGCCATAACTTTTAGCTAATTCGACACCTTTATAATGCAACCTTAATCTATTGGCATCATCAAGCCAAATTTTCAAATCGCCATTGGCAATCATGCGCCTTTTTATTCTTTTTAATTCCTCGCGCCTGCGCGCCTCTTCTAACTTTTTACTGAATATTGTGAATAATCCGCTCATAAGAATTCCTAAGTTATGATTTTTATCATACCGTGGAAATAAACACCTGTTCCGCTGCCGCTTTCGACGCGAGGTGAAAGTTCATATTGCATTACCCGTGCCTGAAAAAGATCATCCGTATTTTCAACTATAGCATGACGCGCCTGACAATCAGGCAAGGATTCAAAACACAAGGATGGAATAAAATTATTATTAAACAAACCTTTTTTTACCAAACCTTTTTCTACCCCGATGCAGCTGTTGCCGTCACCACACCACAATCTCTCCCAAAAAGCACCGTTATGCGCAATAAAATCGTCCGGAAATTTCGCTTTGATCTGCCGCGGAGAAAACCACTCCTTATAATAATCCGAAACCATAAGTCCGACCTGTTCTCGCTCAATAACAATAACCTTATCATCCCATATTTCCCTGGAAATCTTTATCGTAATAGTCCGTGCATCTGTTAAACTGATCTCCCAGATTTGTTTCATTGGCACCCAGGGCCACTGGCCGACAACAACCATCCTCCTTGCATCCATCCTAGATACCTGCCAGTATGCTTGCGATGAATCATGCCAGCGCTCCTGCACAAACCCTGATGAATACAGGCTCAACCCCTTGGTCAACTCTAAACCATCCCAAACAATCTTGCCTTTTCCGTGATCAAAAATAAAGCTTAATCTGCCGTAGCTTATCATGCAGGGGATGGATTTTTTACTCGGCTGAAGAAAAGGCGCTGCTATGCGTATTGTCCCGTTAAAATATTTGTTTTTACCGGGATAGGCGCGCACCCGTTCTTTTGAGTCAATTTCTAAAAATTGCAATTTTACCCCCGAAGATACTCCCTCGTTATCTTTAGAGATATAAGACACTACGGGTAGATCACTATCACAAGAGAATGATAGCTCAGGCAAAAATAACTCTTCTTTTCCGCCTGAATCTTCAACTCCAGCGTAATTATTCGCGTACCTATTTAAAATAACTACTCCACCCCTTTTCTCCATCCTGTCAAATTGCCCTTTTTCTTCAGCGGTAAACCACTTGGGGTACTCTTTACTTAGTAATAATTCCGCCTGCCTATTTATTATTTTACGCTCTTCATCCGTCTCTAAGATTATTTCCCATGTCACTGTTTTATTTTCATCATTATTAACCCTTATACACCAAATCTGTCTTAAACCTGGTAACGCGCTCCAGGAAACAACAACGCGTATTTGGCGGCTATTTTCCTTGCTGATAGACCAATTCCCCTCTATTGCGCTATAGCTTCTATCCTGATATTTAAATTTCGTATTGAACCCGGCATTACGAGTTATCAGCCTTTCATTCCAATAAATCCCGATTTCTCGTTCCCTGCAAGAAACGCCAAGCGCTCCACTGCTAATAAAGATCGCATCACGCATTAATACACGGGCGTTACTCAAGAATTCCGATATTTTCTCTGTATTAAAAGGATCAAAAAATATCAGTTTGCTGTGGAAAACAGTCCGCTTAAAAGTATGGCACTCCGGATCAAGCCCGTCAGGAAAAACTACATAATCCAACACTCTTCCTGCATTAGCGGAACCGGTATTGCCAATACGACATCTCGCCTGCTGGTTATTACTAAGCCGATCAAAGATCACTACGGGTAAAGCCATCTCTTGGGCGTTATCGCCCCGTAAACCGACCACCGTATTTAACGAATCGTCTATCAGCCCGCATTGCCACTCTTCTCCGTGAAGAAAAGCTTTTGAAAATGCCTTTTCCCCTTCAACTGTAAACCAATTCTTGTACCCATCCTGAAAAATAATACTTGTTTGGCAACGTTCCGGCAGCAAACCCCGTGAAGATTCTATGGTTATCTCCCAAATCAACTCTTTTTCGCTTAGAAAAAATAGTTTCCAGTGCTCTAGCACTGGTATATCCGGCCATGATCCCGTAGCTATAATCCCCTTGCCATCAGGGCCATCAACTCTATCAATTTTCCAATCAGCAGAAGTAGATAAGTATTCCCGGCCGGATAACATCATCGCGGAATAACCGCCATTGCGGGCAGTAATTGCCCCTTCTTTACACCTTATAATCAGCCTCCCGTTATTAAAAACTAAGCCTGATTGGCCCTCCTCGAGAATGGCTATACCTTTTTTATCTCCGACTGTCTCAGTATAATAATCACAGACACTGCCTATCAAACTATCTTTAACGATCCTGCCTTCTCTTAAAAAAATCCCCCGGGAACACATGCGTTTGGCGATCGATAAATCATGGCTGACAAGTATGATTGTCTTGCCTTGATCCCTTAATTCAAATAGCTTATTAATACATTTATTTTGCGCATACATATCCCCAACAACAAAAGAATCATCTAAAAGTAATATATCCGGATCTACGTATATGGCGATAGCAAAACCCAGGCGCATCAGCATACCCTGAGAATAACATTTAACAGGGGCGTTAATAAATCTACCTATCGCGGCGAATTTTACAATCTCATCGTAACGAGCTTCCGCTTGTTTTCTGGAAAGTCCGAACAGGGAAGAAATCAAATATACATTTTCTTTCCCGGTCAAATCTTTCTGGAAACCCCCTCCTAAATCTATCAGCCCAGCAACCCTGCCATAAACTTCAAACGACCCCTTATCCGGCTTGAGCATACCGCCGATAACCTTAAGCAAAGTGCTCTTTCCCGCCCCATTTTCTCCGATAATACCAAGGGTTTCTCCTTGTTTAACCTCAAAACTTATATTCTTCAGGCCCCAGAAATCTTCGGATATAAACCTGCCACTCTCTTTAAATTCAATCCTATATTTTAGCCAAACATCTTGAAGCTTTATCGATATCATTTTAAATGTGTTTTAATATTTCATTTTCTTTCTTAAGAAAGAAAATATACCCGATAAACAACCCCATAACAGAAAAAAACGCACTGCCCAGCCAGAGATGTAATGAACCAGAATCCCCTTTATACAATAACGATTGATAAATTGATGCATAATTAAAAACCGGATTTATGTAAATAATCCAGTGGTATTTAAGAGGAACAGCCTCTAAATCATAAAATATTGGGGTAATCCAAAACAGAAACATTGTCCCAACATTAACAAGCTGCGATAGGTCTTTACAATAAAGGGTGAGTACGCTAAAACCTAAAGAAACGCCTAAGGTAAAGACAAAAAACAAAAACATAAGAACAGGCAGTAAGAAAAGGTAGGGGGTAATCTGGGGTTTGAATAAAACAAAAACGGGCAATATAATTATAAATCCGATAACAAAGTTAATAAAGTTTGATAATACCAGGCTAAGCGGAACAGCTTCTTTAGGCATAGCAAAGCGGCTTAAAACATCCAAATTCTGGCGCATAGAATTAGTCGATTCAGTAATGGAGTTAACGAAAAAAAACCAAGGAAGGAGCCCGCTTAGTACAAATAGAGGATAATTCTTAATCTCTGTTTTCATTACAAAAGTAAAAACGAAGGTAATTACCAGCGCAATTAAGACGGGATTAATAACCGACCACAAAATGCCTAAGCCAGTACCTCCATATTTATCTTTTTGGTTCCGCAAAACCATGCTCTTTATCACTGGCCAGCTATTATTTATCTTTCTTATTTTTTCTTTAAACACTTGAAGGCTCCTTAGTTAAAGCTCTTCCTTAATAAGATTATTGAATGCCCTGGCTGTTCTTTGGTAATTATAGCAAAAGCCGTACTCTTAGGCAAGAAGATACACAGGAAACCTGATTAATATCCATATGCTAGACGTTTTCTGATCCGTTATCACACCAAACTACAGAGACTTTAGACAGGAAAAACTCTACGGCAGGACTTTATTTGAAATAAACCTTAAAATTTAATGCGCGAGGGGGGAGTTGAACCCCCAAGCCTTGCGGCACAAGCCCCTCATGCTTGCGTGTCTGCCATTTCACCACCCGCGCATAAACTTATCAGATAAACTACGCTTATCGATATAAATTATACCCTTGCCTAAAAATCATAGGCAAAGTAATTATACATTATATAAGTAAAATATCAAGACATTAGAGCCTGATTCTACCAAAAACTAACAGCATTAAAACGGAAAAATTTATAAGCGCAATTACAAAACAACTCCAAGTTATTCCAAGTACAGGAATCAAGAAAATACCGGTCAGGAATGCACCAAAACAAGAACCCAACAAGTCAATCCCGTAGGCCAGCCCAACAACTTGCCCTTCCTCCTGCTTATTTCCCAGATATAATTTATTCACCAGAGGAAATTGTGCGCCTGCAAGCAAGCCAGCGATAACCGACAATAACGGAAATATGACGTTTGCTCCTAATTGAGATACAATTTCTTTGTTAGAAGCTAACAACCATGAGAAAAATACGGGAAGCCCAAATGATAAAATACAAAACAGTAAATTCAATCGCATTAAAATGTTTAGCGTACCTTTAAACTGCTTCATTAAAATTGTCATCCAAAAACTGCCTATCGCTAAACCAGCCATAAAAACCGTAAGCAGAAAACCAATTTTATAAAACACATACCCGTAAATAATCTGGAAGGTTAACAATATTATCATCTGTATAGCCATCGCAGAAAAACCCGTAGCTATAAGCACCATAAGGCTGTCCTGTTTATAAAAATCTTTATTTTTGCGTATTCCGATTAAACCCGCTAAAATAAACAAAAAACAAATGCCGAATACAACATTGAGGACTTTTCTGAAACTTACAGCCTTAAGAATCGTCTTAAAAACCGATTCGCCAAGACGCGCTGCCCAAAAAGTCATATTGTAATAATAGGTACTTGGCTGGAAGTCGTAATTTAGCCTTGCTTGGCCCCTTTGCAGCAACAGCCCCTCAGTATAAGCCAAAAGCCGTGGAGATAATTTAGAAAATAGATAATATTCCCGTACGTATTTTAAATCTAAACCCCTTTCCTTTGCCCTATCCATCAAAATATTATAATTATAAGTAAGAATACCCGCCTTATCACAAGCTAAAAAATATGCGGTGTCTCCGGGAATAACCAAAACTTCTCTAAACACCTCTTTCAACCCCCAGTAAACAGATCTTAAATATTCACCTAGTTCCGGGCTGATGTAACTTTCCGATGAACTTAAAGCAAAGGAAAAGATTCCGCCTTCATTTAAAACATTTTTTACTTCTTTAAAAAATTCAACAGTATAATATCTATTTACTTGTGCCGTATATGGATCTCCAAGATGCGTAATTACGCAATCATATTTTTTATGCGTGCTTTTGATAAAAAACCTGCCATCTAAATTACAGATCGAAACTTTCGCGTTTCTTAAAGGCTCATATTCTTTATCAGGAAGATACTTTGAAGCCATTTTTATGATTACAGGATCAAGCTCAAGGTAATCAATGCTTTTCGCCGGCGGCTTAAGCATCTCGCTTACCAACCCCCCTATCCCACCCCCCAATAAAAGTAACTCTTGCGGATTGTTATGTTCCAGAAGAGCAAAATGCACCGCTTCCTCAGAAGTTAATTTATCCGGTAAGCTGTAAAGAAGTAGCCCATTATCAAAAAAAGAATACTGGCTACCCCTTTTTGTTACCATGATATTTCCATAAATTGAATTTCTTGCTTCTAAAATTTGATACCCCTGCCACTGCTTTTTACGCGAATATCCATCAAGATTATCCCAACCCTTACAAATCCACAGGGCGAGCACTACAATAAAAATAACCAAGAAAAAAATTGTTCTGCTCTTTTTTAGCTTAAACTGTAAGCAAGCAGCCGCAAAAATATTCAATAAAACAAGGATTACGCTGATAGTAATAGAATTCAGCAGAGGGATGAAAATAAAACTCGATAGCGCTCCACCAAACATCGCGCCGATAGACTCAAGGCAATAGACCATGCCGATATTTTGCGCCATTTCAGCAGATTTTGCTTGATATACCCTGCAGCCTAAAGAAAACATAAAACCTAAAAGCATGCAGATTGGTGCAAGAATAACAAAACTGGATATAATCATCGGTATAAATCCAATAATCTCACCGGGCGCAAGCCTAAAATAAAATTTTATCGATCTGATCGCTAGGATGCTTAAAACAAGAAGAAAACTTAAAACAAGCTGACAGGCCGAAAATAAATCTGGTTTTGATTTAGCCTTATCGGCAAATCTTCCCAGGAACCAGCTCCCCGCAGCCCCCCAGATAAGCCAGCTGCCAAGAATAAAACCAATAGATATCTCGTTACCGTAAAAAACAATCAGGAACTCCCGCATAATGACAATCTGCATTGCCATAGCGGTAAAGCCGATTAAAAAAATAGAATATAAGATTGCCATTTTAAGTATTCTTTAGGTTTTTATAATTTATAAAATGAGGCTTAATCCCAATAAGATTAAAAGTAAAGCACAGATAATGCGAAAAATAGATAAGATTAAACTAGATTTCTGAACTTTTTCAGGAAACCAGGTAATCATCCCTGATAATCCGGCGATAACCATAAAACCTGAAATAAATGTTCCCAGCCCGAATGATAGAGCGCAAAGTAATCCTTGAAATGCCGTCTTGGAAATAACCGTAATTTCAAAAAGCAGCGCCAGAAGCGGTGCACAGGGGGATACCCCGATGATAAAACCTAAGATAAGCAAACTGCCAAAGGTAAATGCTTTATGCGCCGCAAACCTCTGCCCACAAAAAGGTGGCTCTTTAATAAAAAAAACAAGAACTCCCAGCGTAATAATAATTATCCCGCCTAGGGGTTTTAAAAATAAGATAAAACCAGAACCACTAAATTGTTTAAGCAGTGTTGCCGATAGGCCTGCAAGATATCCTAAAACAAGATAGGCAAACAACCTCCCGGAGAGAAATATCAATGCCTCTATCAATCCTTGGCCCCACCTAAGCTGTTTGCCGGCAAGATATGTGATAAAAAAAGGCGTGCAGGATAGAAAACATGGGCCGCCAACGCCAAAACTTAAACCAATACCAAAAAGCTGAAGATAAATTAGAGGTTCCATCTACCGGCTATCTTATTGCCACAGAATCCGCATTTTCCATCTTTAATATCATTCTCTAAAATCTCATACCCTATTCTCTTTACGACAATATTCCCGCACTCCGGACAGTATGTGCTTTCCGCCGGATGGCCGGGAACATTGCCTATATAAACATATTTTAATCCTGCGTTTTTAGCAATTTTATATGCTTCTTCGAGTTTTTCCAGCGGAGTAGGAGGAAGATTCATTAATCGAAAGGCCGGCATGAAACGGCTAAAATGCACCGGCACTTCGGCCCCCAAGTTTTCCTTTATCCACTCGCACATTTCCTTGATCTTATCAGCTTCGTCATTTAAGCCGGGGATAATCAAACAGGTTATTTCAAGCCAAACTCCTGCATTTTTGATTATTTTAAGAGTCTCCAAAACTGGCTCTAACTGTGCCATCTGCCCAATCTTGGCGTAGATCTCCCCGGAAAAACCCTTGAGATCTACATTAACCGCATCCATATATTTCAACAGTTCCTTTAACGGTTCCTGGTTTATATAGCCGCAGGTGTGCATTGTATTTTTTATGCCTCTGGCTTTAGCAAGTTTTGAGATATCTATCATATATTCATAAAATACTGTCGGCTCGGTATAGGTATAAGCAATAAAACGACAATTATTTTGCAGGGCTTGATTAACCGCTTCATTTGGAGAAAGGTCATAACTTTGGGCTTCATCAGGTTTAGATTGGGATATCTGCCAATTCTGACAGAATACGCAACGCATATTACATCCGGCAACGGCAAGCGAATAAACTGAGGCGCCCGGAGAAACATGAAAAAATGGTTTCTTTTCAATGGGATCAATATGAATAGCTACCGGATTTCCATACCCGAGGCTATAAAGCTCGCCTTCCTTGTTGATACGTACGGTACAGACACCGCGCTGCCCAGGGGAAAGAACACATTTACGCGGACACAGAAGACATTGCAAGGTGGTATTTTTTATAGTTTTCCAGTAGCTCGCTGGGTGTAAGGCCGGCCGGGAAGATTCTTGAGCTTGCGCATCTGCAAAAAACATACCCAGGCAAAGCAAAGTTGACAATATAATTCTCTTCATTTTAAACCATGAGAAGTTAGGAGACGCCTATTATAATTTAACTTGGTTGTATTTTGTATATAAAAAATGGCGTCCTGCTTATTACGGCCTTCAAATGCCTATATACCAATATTTTTTTCTTTTGCTGTGCAAAAACTATTTTCAATATATGGTTATACGCATCCAGCACCGAGCGGGATGTTTCCGGAGGAAAAATATGGGAGCTGTATTTTGCTTCTTCATATCGCTGCGCAAATCTCAAAAATAAATTATCCTTTATGGCGTATTTTTCATCGCTCAAGCCGGCTAAAAACAATGGCGGCATATAAAATTTCGGCTGTATACCAAAGATAGAAATTATTTTGTTAAGATTCCTGTAGAGAGCGATAGTTAGATCTCTTGGGCTAGAATACAAACTAAGAATATGTTCTTTAGCTTTTTCAGTTAATATATAGAAATAAGAATACAGCATGAGTGCGGCTAAAAATATAAAAAGTATTATTTTTACAATAAGTTTTAATAGCCAGTACTTCTCTTTTATCACTCCTACATCCACCGGAAGACTCCGTACCCCTGAATACTCGGCATATATTTGCGTTTGACCGACCCTTACGGGCAAAACATCGTTTTTGTCCATCTTCACTATGCCTGAAACAACACAATCCCAAGTAACCAAAAGAGTAATATCCCTATGGGATGAATCGCCAAAATATCCTTCCGCTTTCAAGCTCAAATGCTCACCTTTAGCTATTTTTAATTGTGGCGGAAAAACCGCTATAGAAATTAATTTTGCTTCTCTTACGATAACCGGGATACATTGATTTTCTATGTTCTTATATTGAACACAAACTTTTGTCTCTCCCGGAGTGATAGCATTAATTAATCCGCTTTTTACAGTAGCAAGTTTATCATCAAGGACCTTCCATTTAGCCAATATAGTTATATCTTCTTCAGTATTATCCTGCCGCAGGCCAAAAGCAGAAAGCTGCTTTTGAGTTCCTACTGAGATATCGCAATAGTCCGGAACTATTTTTATATACTTAAACTTTTTTTCTTCGGTAACTTTTTTGTTTAAACCTTTTATATCGCCCTTGATGTCCTCAAAAAAATCCTCAAGGTCTTTTTTTTGTTTTTTTGCTTTATCCGCTTGGCCCTTATTAACAGGAGAACTTGAAACTACCACTTTAACGGGTAAGCTGCGTAAATTTTCCAATACCCCCTGTAGTTCGGTGACCCCAACAAGTTTTGCGACAAAGATATTATCTGATTCTCTCTCTAAAATTGCCTTGTCCTTAATAATCCAAACCATTTTTTTAGTCACTTCTTCTACGCTATTATCCTCGTAAGTAGCAAAGGCGTGGAAAGATACGCTAGCTTGGCTGGCTACGGCGACATCTGCAGGGATAATAGAAACCTGTTTTAAAAAACGGTTAAGCTGAACAGGACTTTTTCCTACCTCAACATCCTGGGGGACGGCCTGCAAACCTTTATACCTACAAGATACCTGGGACTTTCCTGGGGGTAATAATGCGACTTTTGAATCTTCCAGTTTCAGGATTTGGTCATCTTGTTCACTAAACCATTCCGCCTGCCTGGTTATCTCTCTTACTGCATAACGGCCCTTAAAAACAAAGGTTCCGAAAGCATAGAAATAAACTGTAGCATTTGGATTCGCATAAGGCTTATAAGGAAAAATATCTATACTAATTAACTGTTCCTCTTCCGCAACCTCTTTCTTTGCCTCGGCTACTGAGACGAAACTGGCATTGCTATAATGGTCTTTATACATAGCTATAATTTGATAGTCGCCGGGTTTTTTAGGTACCAAGACCCCCTGCCCAGCTATATTAAAACCATCGGGTTCACTTAAAAGCAGCTCAGATTTAGATGTTACATCGGTTATTTCCTGTGACCCGGCGAGCGTCCTTAACTCTAGAGGGGAATCTACATACCCTTTAATAAAACGAGGATAGAGATACACCTCAAGGGGTTCTTCCAAATAAATATATAATTTTTCTGAGCCGTCATAATACCACAAACTATCTTTAATAGCTGTGGGTACCCCGTATTTATTAAGCGCCTCTTCCTCTCTAAGCCCGTAGATAAGCTTTCCCTGCGGGATTATTTTCTCTTGATATGCTTGTTCTGCGTAACCAAACCTACAGCAGAATAAGCTAATTAAAATAATCATTAAAAAGGGTTTTTTAATTCTCATTGATCAACCTATATTCCTAATTCGTTCTTAATAAGTATGGACTCCGAATCCGGAATTATCTCAACTACCGTAACTCTGCATTTTCTGCTTACCTTGCCCTTGTGTCGGCAGGTTATCTCTGCCTCGCCTACACCCCGGGCATAAACCAGGCCAAGTTGATTAACAAAAGCTACAGAAGGATTAGAAGAAAACCATTCCAACTCAGGAGCAATTTCTTTTATAAAGCTATCGTAAATTGCTACGCTTTTAAAAGAAATACTTGACTTAAGAGGCAGGACAGCGTAACCGGGCAACAGGTCTATTTTTAACTGACCTTGCTGCCCTGCATTCTCCGCTACCTCTAAAGATTCATCTATTTTAAATTTATTTTCAAACTGCTTTGATTCAGATAATTCTTTAAGCGCACTTGCATTCTTTAATAAATCTTGTTCGGTCTTACTTTCCCTTAAATTATCCAATTTATTTTCTAACAAAGCTGCTTGCTGGGGTAACGCACTTTTTAAAGCCTCAATCTCTTTGCGTAAATTACAGCTGTCTTTTTCTAAGATGAACATTTTTTTCGTTTCCGCTGCCTCTTGTATAATCTCTTTTATTTTTTCATTATCTTTTTTGGGCAATGCGTCTAGTTCCTGGTTAATCGCTTCGAGTGCATCTCCAACCTGAGATACTGTTTGCGCATCCTCCAGTTTATCCATAAGCTTCTTTATCCGCTCTTTCTGTTTATCTTCTATAGATAAATCCTGCAGAAGATTAGCTACCTTTTCCTTATAATCCAAAGAGCTATCCTTATCCGGGGGCCTCTCTTGTTTACCCATATTTTCCAATTCCAACCTTACAACAAAAAGCTGTTCCACCTTCTTCGTTTCTTTTATTAAATTATCCCTAGCTTCCTTAGTAAGACTACCTTGTTTGTAAAATGTCTCTAATGATTTCTGCATTTGTGCGGAAATATCGGATATTTTGTCTATTGTGCGCTCCGAGTCCATCGCCCTTAAGCTTTCTAACAGGCTTTCACCGGAATCCGGAAGGTTATTTTCCTGGACCTGCTTCTTGAAAGCATCAACCGATTCCTTAATCAGGTTTTCTATACTTTCCTCCAGCATATCTTTTGCTTCCTGGGGGATTTGAAAACGGCTCTCTTCGCGCATGCGTTCTATGAGTTTGGATATTTTTTTTACAATCTCCTGCGCATCCCGGGACTCCTCAACGGCATTAAGCGCATCTTCAAGTTCAGGCGGTCTATCCACTGACTGCCCGGATTCTTCTAGTTTCTTGCGCAACTGGCTAATTTCCTTAGACGCAAGCATAATTTTCTTTAACTTAAGTAACTGTTGCGCCTCATCGATAAGTTTATCATCTTCTAAAAACGATACCTGGCGCATTTTCTCAATCAACTTATCCACCGCATTAGAATCAGAAATTGTATTCACATCACTAATTTGCTGGGCCAGGTTATTAAAATCCTGTTTTTTATTTTCATCCAAAATATTAATTTTCTTTTGGAAGGAATCTAACTTTTTAGAATAAGCTTGATAGGCCTTCCATTCCTTGAGCTGATTATTAAGCTGTTTTAATTGCTTCCTTGTTTCATCAGAAATAGCTTCGTCATTAACGGCACCTCGCAACTGCTCACTATATTTATCGATTCCCTCTAAAGAGTTACTGTATTCTAATTTATTTACCGCGCTTAATATTGCAAACCTCTGCCACAAACCTATACGGTTATCCTCAATAACTTTGTCTATACCGCTTTTTATCCGGTTCAAGTTATTTGATATTTTCCTACCTACATACGCTTTGATTAAATCACGCAATTCTTTCGTTTTTGCTTCATCCTGGGCTAAAATTGGGTTATTGATCATCTCTAATATGTCTTTTTGCGCCTTATTCACTTCATATGCAAATGGTTTCTCCTTAATTATTAAGTCCTGGATTGCCGCAAGCACCCGGTGCATTTCATCAGTAGAGGAAAGCTTAAATGTCAACTCGGTCAATTGCCTTTGAATTTCTTCTTCCGGCAGAGAGGCACCTTTTTCTTCTTCCTGTTCTTCCGTCGAGCTTAAATCTTCTTCTTTTAAATACTCCCATGTTTTAATTTTTCCCAAGGGTAAATTAATAAACAATGCCCATGCCAAAAGTGCCGATAAAACAAGAACGATAATAAAAAGTACATTAATCCCCTGATGTTTCTCCCGTGCTTTTTTCGAATTGTTAAAAAGAATATAAAACTTTATCCTGACCACTGCCAGGAGATTAAAAACAAATCCTGAGGAGAGAATCAAAAAAAGGTTGTTGTAGCCTTTAGTCAGCGCACAAATGCATAAAAATAATAAAATACTAAAAATCTGTATAGAATTCAGGTAGCCCTGTACGCATGAACTAAAGCTATTGACAACTATTAAAAGCGACAGGCTTTTGATGCAGATAACAATTACCTCTCTATAGAGAAAGGTGGATTTAAACACAAAGTAAGCTGTTCCCGCTAAAATAGACAGGCTGGCTGCCAAGGTAGCAAATTTCCTGAAAGAATAAAACTGATTACGGCTGATATAAGCGACAGAGGCGCCTAGAATGGTGCCCCCGACGAGGAAAATGCGCAGAGGCGCTGCTTCTTCAGGGAATAAAAACAATAACGGCAGAAAAAGTAAAAACGTCAAAAAATACTCTAGATGAAAATAGCGGTCTTGGCTTTCCATAACCTACCTTAGAATTTCTCTTCTAAATTATCTTTACACGAAATATAAATAGGATTAAGGCTTATGTTTTCAGATATACCGGTGTCATAATCATTAGCATCTTTTTGTCCGGAATAATTTTTAAGAAACGTCGAAGATTTAAGGAATACGGGCACTAGAGATACGTTTCTGACTCCCAAAGAAAACATCGCAGGCAAAAATGCTTTATTTTTATCCGTCATTACAACAATCAAACTTGAATCTTCTAAAATATCACGCTGGAAAGTAGCGAAAAGCTCAAACAATGTTATCCTGCTCTCTGCTTGTGCAATAGTCAAGAATTTAAGGATTTCTTCCAGATGATCCGCCCCCTTGTTGAATGGGATATGGACTACTTCTCCTGCGTGAGAGATTAACTCAACAGATACACCCAGATTGATAAGATACTTGGCAATCGAAGCTACGATCTTTATGGTGTATTCCGCAACGGATTCCTTGCCTTCCCCGAGATTACCTTCTTTCTCCAAATTAAACATTATCGTCGCTCTAAAAAAACTTTGACGCTGAAACTCCTTTACAATCAGCTGGTTTTTACGCGCAGAAACCATCCAATGTATCTTTTTCAGCGGATCCCCTCTTTTGTATTCCCGTACCCCATAAAAATCGTCATCATCGCCGCTTACGCGCGATGTTTCAACACCAAGGAACGGAGAGCTACCTTTGTTTAAAGCCGGAAACTTATGGATCTTAAATGTCCGCGGATAAACATAAACCTCCGAATACACCGGATATACTTGCTTAAAATAAAACAGCCCCAGTGGATCAAAAAAATAAGCAACCAGCGGACCTATTTCATACCTGCCTCTCTGAGGGCAAAGGCAGCGATATGCAAGCTTACTGGCTGAATCAGGCATTAATAAATCCAGCATAATAAAATTTTTTCTTTCTTGAATATACGCGCAACTTAAATAATCTTCCAAAACCACATCAAAAATAGGCAGAAAACTTTTGTTCTTTATTCCTAAAGTAATCTCCAGGGTATCGTCCTCTTCTATTTTAAGTGTTATTTTTCGTTCCAAATATAGCCTTTTGCAAAAATACATCAAAACCAGCCATAAAGAACTTACTGTTAAAATAGACAGGAGGATCCAGAAGAAAAAATAGAAAATAATGAAAGGGGTCTTCAGGCTCATAAAAAGGCTAAAAGCCAGAAGAACGAGGAAAAGAATCCACTTTCCCAGAAATTTCTTATACATGCTTAGATCAGGAAATTGGGATTTGCTTCAATATGCCTTCAACAACCAACTCAGGCGTCATTCCGGAAATCATCGCCTTTGGGTGCAATATAATCCTGTGTTTCAAGACGCGCGGCAAGAGCTTAACAACATCATCGGGTATAACATAATCCCTGCCTTCAATGAACGCCCAGGCACAGCTTGCTTTCATGATGGCAATCGATGCACGGGGGCTGGCGCCTTGCTTTACTACATCGGACTTACGGGTTGAGGATACCAATTTAACGATGTATTCCAGTACCTCAGAAGATACCTGAACCTTCTTTACCTGTTCTTGAAGCCTTAAAACATCCTCAAGAGTCATAACCGGCATAACGCTTTCCACGGGATGCTTAATCTTTTGATCGGAAATAACCTTTATTTCTTCTACCAGAGACGGATATCCTATGTTGATTTTCATCAAAAACCTATCTATCTGGGCTTCAGGCAAGGCATACGTCCCTTGATATTCAATAGGATTCTGCGTAGCAATGGTCATAAAAGGAGCCGGCAACGAATATGTTAAACCTTCAACAGTAACTTTATACTCCTGCATGCATTCCAGGAGCGCAGATTGCGTACGCGGCGTAGTCCTGTTAATTTCGTCAACCAGAAGGATGTGCGTAAACACCGGTCCTTTTTTAAAATCAAACTCTCCTGTCTTGGGGCTATAAACAAATCCACCGGTAATATCCGTAGGCAGCAAATCCGGAGTAGCCTGTATCCTTTTAAATTCCCCGCTTATGGATTTAGCTAACGTCAATGCAAGCATTGTCTTTCCCATCCCGGGGATATCCTCAATCAAGATATGGCCGTTAGTCAATAACCCTATAATCAGCATTTTTACTGTTTCGGTTTTACCCACAATAACTTTTTCTATATTTGCAACTAGTTTATAGATATCTTCATTACCCATTATCTGCCTCCCTGATTTACCCGCTCTATGCGGGCTAGCAAATCAAACTCATCGATAACTCGAAGAAAAGTATTATTAGATATTATATAACAGTTTTGCCGCAATTCCAAACCAAATAGTGCCCGCGAAACCACCTCAGGCAAATTTCCGAAAACATTCTACAGGCATAATAAAATAGCCCTGACTAATTACACTAGTCAGGGCTATTTTATCTCCCTATCTGGGATTTGAGAGATTTATGTGGTTGCCCCGCATGGATTCGAACCATGACAACAAGATCCAGAATCTTGTGTCCTACCATTAGACGACAGGGCAGTTAATTTTTAAATAGCATGAAAAGTATATCGTGGATAAAAAACTAAATCAAGAGAATTATTGTAGAACAAGATTTTAGGAGACAGCCACGGGTTGTATCCACATGACAATCGCTTACTTTAATCTTACAGCTAAATCCAATAAGGTATTAACCAAAAAAGACTTCAAGAACATAATTGCCAGGAATGCGATTATCGGAGATATATCAATACCAAATCTAAAGTTAAGTGGCAATATTTTCCTTATAGGGGAAAGTATGGGCTCGGTGGATTTTTCCAGAAACTGTACTATCGGATTTAAGGGATCCGGGTTTACCCAGCTCATCAGGGCACGAATCAATATTAGCCAATAAAATATACCAAGAAGTACATTTAAAACGTGCGCTAATGCAATTATAAAATTAGATAATACAAAAATATTTGTTCTCCTGATTATGGTTTATATTCAATATGCAGGCCGCAACATTTTCCTTTATTTCTTTACTATGCCATGGGCATCTTCATATCTATTCAGAAGTTTCATAATATTTTTATTAACCCGGCGCAGATTAAATGATACATCAACGATAAAAACAAATATTAAACCTAACATGAGCGCTGAAATTACAAGTACGGTAGACATACCCACCTCCCTGATTATAATACCCTCTGCAGACACACTATCTTAAAACGAAGAAAAAGGTTACTCCGCAAGCCATACAAATTAAGCCTACCAAGCTATTTCTTTCCAAGAGCCATTCATGAAAAGTGTAGTTATAAGCCTCTAATTTGGGGAGTACTTTCTTACGTATGCCCAGTTCTTTCGAAAGAATTTTCTCAATCTTCCTGAAATTACCGTAAAGCACTAAAAGCACACCCACAAGAAATATGACCGGGCTAAACCAGAAAATTATCGCACGCAGTATATCAAAAACAGTTATATCCTCCGCTTCAATTATATCCTCTCCCGAAAATAATGCGATAGAATTATCGACCGCTTGCAGGTTTGGTTTTTTATTCTCGGCAAAAACTAAACCCACCGTAAGACACAAAATAACCAACCCTAGCAATAGAATCCTCTTACACATATGCCCTCCCTTGCAATTAGGAATACTTATGTTTGATAACTTTATTCTATGCGATAAATGGCTCCAGTCAATACTTTTATAATATACGCTGGGATTTATTTCAAATTGGTTTATTACGGGACAAAAATAAAAGGCAAGGGGAAATTTTATTGGCTTTATTTCTGGGCATTGCCTGCCCGCTGGTAGTTTACCCCTTGCCTTACTTATGTCTCACTGATAAAATATAACATAAATTCACTACGGATTTCAAGGGGAGTAAAAAAATATTTTTGGCTCGATTACTCCTTTTCCCCTGTAAGCTTGGGGTTGGCAGATTGCAGATTAGCTATAGTTGATTTTAGCATTTTCTGGTATTCAGGAGGCAGTTTCGAAAGATCTCCCCCTAGAGGCATCCCTGCTACCGTAGGCTTACTACCTCCCGGCTGACCACCCTGAGCGCCTTGCATAACCGATTGAATCATCTTCTGGTATTCAGGAGGCAGTTGTGATAAACCCGCATTTGGCGCAATCACGGAAGTTGCTTGACTGTTTTCTGCCGCCTGCTGGATAATTGGCGCGGGAGTATCTATGATCTTTTCTTCTTGTTGCTTCTGCGGAACATTAAAAGAAGAGGTATAGGCCTGGTAAAGAGATTCTAATTGAGGATTTACGGTATTTTCGCTATCTTGCATCCCCTGGGTAATAGAAGCTACTTCATCTTTATAATAAACTAGCTCCACCCCAAAGAAATCCAATTTCACGTATTTATCTGTATTCTCAATAACCCTACCCTCAACCTTTTGCCCCGACTTAAGCAAAACGGTCTCACTAAGGACTACGCTCGGAAAAAAGGCAAGAAAAACGGCACAAAAAATACCGAATCTCATTTTGCCCATTTTAGCAACCTCCTTTTTGTCCGCTCTAAACCTAAATAATACACCAACTCAAAAAGCCCCGGCCCGATAGTTTTACCGGTTAAGGCTACCCTAAGCGGATGAATTAATGTTTTAGCTTCAATATTAAGCTTACCCACCAAATCTCGAAAACTTTTTTCAATATTCTCAACGCTAAAATTACTTAAACCTTCAAGCTCCACAATGAAAAGTTTAAATTCCTTAGATAAATCTTTAGATAAAAACTTCTCTTGCGCAGCCGGATCAATTTTAATC